>Ga0325402_1007523_pt1 | contig 10341 bp, 5 predicted proteins | sample PopdelMetagenome_22_FD_207212 | JGI IMG/M metagenome (GOLD analysis project Ga0325402, IMG submission 207212) | Populus deltoides microbial communities from Bellville, Georgia, United States - Xylem-PdKOR-R3 | ecosystem: Host-associated > Plants > Phyllosphere > Stem > Wood/Secondary xylem... | reverse complement strand
ATCTTCAAGTAAAGTTTGCATTCAGAAAGTCTATATTATTTTAATTTAATATGGAAAAATTCTTACAACATTTAAATCTTTGAAAAACATATTAACTTTACTAATTATTGGTATCATCAAAATAATTAATTCATGGGTGTTTAGAGACCTTTGGGTTAACAATCTCTTTTTTTTTTTTTGATGAAAAACAATTGATGCAATAAAAAGAAAAAAAAATAACATTTAATATTATACTTTCCCTGTCACAAAAAATATGTATCTTAAAAATTAGAAGCCCCCTATCAACGTGCACGTTTAAGATGTACAAAAAGATATAAACATGGTACCTTAAAATTTCAATCACATGCTATCAATAAAATCATAAGATTCCATAATTAAATTCATGCATATAATAAACCAACTTCCCAAAATAAGTTCAAATGGAAATTAATTCGGTCATTAAATAAAAGCACTTTAAATAAATGAAAAAAAAGGGTAATTCGAAATATTTGTGCCTGCAGATCCCAAACCTGCACTTGTTTCCCTAGTTAGTTCCAAAAGGGTAAAGATCATCTAGGCATTGGTTGAGATAGATAACCGTGGGTTGTGGGAGAGGTGGAGTATTATCTTCATAGAGACAAATGTGCTTTACTCATCATCCAACTTAATTTTTACAGAGAAGAAGATGGCCAGAAAGTGACCATAAATCAAGGCTGCATCCGGTAGAACAGCGTTTGCGAACGTGTCAAATCGTGTTTTTAAAATTTTAATTTTTATTTTTTATTAAAATTTAATATATTTTATATGTTTTGCATCGTTTTGATGTGCTAATATTAAAAATAATTTTTTTAAAATAAAAAATATTACTAACATGTATTTAAGTATAAAAAATTATTTAAAAAATAACCACAATCTCATTAAAAAAAATAAATTAGTCAACAATGTTTTTAAAATAAAAGTTGGAAGTTTGATTTTTTATGGGTTTTTAGGCTAGCCATAACCCAAATCACAGGCCCATCAAGTTCATTATTTGGGTTACCATGGGGCACAATGACTATACAGACCACTTTATAAAGGACTAGGTCTAGGTCTGAAATGCTCAAAAGATTTGATAATCTAAAGCCTATAGCCATGGCCTCATCATTATGACCGAACTAAATCTCATACTGCTCATTAGGAGGAAATGCCATATTGTTGTCCCAAAGATCTTTAACACCCATGAATTAATTATTTTAGTGACGACAATAATTAGTAAATTTAATATGCATGTCAAAGATTTTAATGTTGCAGGAATTTTTTCACATTAATTTAAAGTAATATGAACTTCTTGGATGTAAATATGACTTGAAGATGCTTAAGTTTATATTAATGTAATCAAATCTTTATAGAACTTAATATTATATCACAAAAATGAGTTTTATTTAAAATTATTTTAATTTCTGATATTTACCATCCAAATTATTTTTACTTCCAAAAACTATATGAAAAATACCTTGTAAGAAATTCTTTTATCAAATTCTTTGATATTATTACTAAATCATTTTCTTAAATAAAAAGCATGAATGTGCTTTCGCACTTTTAATCTCCAAAAATATTTTTATCCATTATTGGCTAAAAGAATTTATTATGAAAGCTGTTGCACTTTTTAACTATTTTTAACTAAAATGATAAACTTGTTATTTTTAGATGATTTGCACTTTATTTTTTGTACAAGAGCTAACTTGTCTCAAGTGACTAAATTATTTTATATTCAAGTTCAACTCTTTTTCTTTGAAAATTAATGATATAGTCATTCTTAATAAGAGGAAGAACACTCCAGAAAGTTTACCTATAAATACAACTTTTTGACTTCATGTGACAACCACACAAGCTTATAATCTTATAACACTTGATATTTATAGATTTTCTTATCTAAAAAGCTTTTATTATTTTTATAATATTCTCAAAGCTTTAGACTTTTTTTTTGCATCAAATTACTATTTTGACACTCTTGAGTTAAATTAATTTTTTAAAGACTTGATGCTAATGTTCTCTTCATTACAAGGTGTGAATATTCCTGTGAAAGAAATATCTATTGTGAAATTGCAAGTGACATTAGAATCATTTGAGAAAATATTGGTTATAGGTCATTGAAAATTTTCATTTTGACCTTTAAAAAATATGGCGAGTTAAAGGTTTTTTAATCTTGATCTTGTAAAAATTTTAGTGTACTGCTAAAACCTCATCCATTAAAAAAATTGTGAGTTGATAGTAAATACTTGAATAGAGGTTTAAGGAGTGAATTAGGAAATTGTTTGAACCATTATAAAATTGGTACGTTTCTCTTACTCTCTATCTCATTTTATTCGTGCGTTGTATAATTATATGTTGTTGCTGAAATTGAAGTAATAAATTTCTTAAAGTATCAAATTTTCAATTAAGACCTAATTCACTCATCTTTTAGGTATTATTTTAGACTTTCACAGGGTAAGCATGTTTAGAACACCTTATTTAGGGAAAGCCACCCAATTGAATTTTTATCAACATTCCTTATTTAACCTTCAATTTGTTACTTTCTCTTTCTAAACCCTTACTTTATCTTTCCTAATCTCTCATTAAACTCCATCGATAAACTCACTTTGATGGAGTTTAATCTCTACAAACCAATTTAACTAACTTAAAACTCAACTTTAGGTGCTTTTACAAAGGAAAATGCACGAAAGGAAGAAGTTTGGAAGCACTTCTTCTATCCATGGCCGACTGTTTCCTTTTATAAAGGAGGTGGCTACCATTTTCCATTTATTTATGATTTTTTCACAAAACACACACACACACACACACACACACACACACACATATATATGTATATATATTTCATATTTTACCCAGTGGTTTGTACTCCCAGAAGGCCTTTCCTAATTCTAATTGACCTAAAATTATAACCCTAGAAAGAAAAATATGTTAGTAGGTGCCTCATAAAATTTCAGCTCGATCCAATAGTCGGATTAAAAGTTATGTATGATAGCATAAAACTGATTGAAAAGTGATTTTACATCAAAATTATGAATTTTCTTGTTCAATCCTTGCTTGAATCATATCATTTATTTTAGTAAATTCTCGAGACCATTTCCTTATTCTTTATTTTTTTCATTATTTATTTCATTTATGAACTTAATACCATTTCACAGTAATTTTAACCGGTGCTTACACCATCACTCTTTTATTTTCTTTCGTAAAATTACTTCTTATCATTATACCTTATTATCATTTGTTACCCATTTTTGACCCCATAAAAAAAATCAAGAAAAGAAAAAAATAAAAAAAAGAAATTTAAAAAAACTAGAGGATATACATGAAGAAAGCCTAGAAAATTGTCCAAATTGGTGGTAAAGATCAAAATGACAAGTGGAAAAGTTAGAGGATCGAAATGTATAAGTTAGATGACCAAAACAAAGGATCAAACTGAAAAAAGGCACGTGATTGTAGGGGTTGAAATTGACTCGATCAAGGGCCCAATTGAAAAAAATTGAAAGTTTGATTGTCAATTAAGAGTCCAAGTGCACAAATTGAAAATTAAGGACCAAGATAAAAATAAAACTAAACTTTATGGATGATGATTAAGTTTGAAATGAGTGAAATTAAGTTTGAGAGGAAATTACGAGTACAATTAAAAGCAATTAGAAGAATAGGAAATAAAATGAAATTTTTTAGATCCCAAATTAAAAACCCTAATTTTTAGAGTTTAACTTAGACGACGTGTTATTTAGCCATTGTTTAGCTTTTTCTTCGACAGTTTTGGCTAATCGAGTAGGCACTTTCTGGCGAATGAATGTAGTGTTTCTGATTACTTTTGATCAAGTACTCTAATTTCAAAACCACCATTAAAAAATCGACATAGGTACAAAATTCACAATTGTAAAATGTACATGAGAACTTTCTCATTTTGATCAAAAGGCTAAGTTTTGATCAATCTATGTTTGAACCTATCAAAAACCCTATAGAAACCCCCTTGAAAAATTAGAGTAGAGAGGAAAAAAAGAAGAAAAAAGGTGAAAAAGGAACTCTAAGTGTGAATGTTTAAGAGCCTAGCATAAGGATTTCTTAAGCTATGAAAGGGCAACAAGCTTGTGGAAGCAAATACTTTACAAGGAAAACAAAGAGAGTAGTAGTTACTCTAAAAGCTTGAAGGTATACTTTCTAACCTAAAAGCGGAGTCCATATGGCATGCTTAAGTGGTTTTTTTATTCTCATTTGGTCTATATTTAAGTTTACAAGCATGGGGATTAGATTTAGAATGCTTGGCAAATAGCGTTGTGGTTGCCCCTTTTGTTACTATGATAATTTAATTATGTTTTCTGAAGTTTTTTTTAATGTTTTAGATGTAATAAAAGTCTTCTATTTAAGTTTTTTTTTATATATAAAACAATATTGTTTTAGTTTAACTTAAGCAATGCTTGTTGAAGCAATGATGTTTATCCTCAATTCGCTAGGTTTTTTCATGACAAAAAATAAGCCTAGAAAAACCAATTTTGAATCCATATTGCATAAATATGTAGGCTGTTTTAAGTTAATAGTTTTTGAATTTGGAACATCTTGTGTAATCTGGATGATTTGATGTTGTTTGTTGGTTCTTCTGATTCAAATATGCTTGGTTATGGTAATGTGGTTTTTTGGAACTAAGAAAACATGTTTTAGTGGCAAAAAATGCTAGTTCTGGGTTTGACAATGACTGGTTCTATATCTGGGCAATTTCTGGGTTCTAAGGTAGTGTTTTTTGTGTTATTGAAAAGAACATTGCCATAGTCCCATTATTTGGATAAGTTTTGGTCCAATTCTTTGCATAGAATCCTTCAGGAAAATTTATTAGTTAATAATCTAGGGTTTATGTGCATTAATAACATGTTTTCAGTAGGTTTTAATCCTAGGGTTTTGATTTTGATCTGAAACCCATTTTGACAAAATTGTGATTTTTGAGTGATAACATGAATTTTAGATTATTGATCCTTGCATGATTTTCAATATGTTTTTGTCCTTGGTTCATCTATATTTGGTCTGAAGGGTTTTGATTTTGAACTGAAACCCATTTTAATAAAATTATGATTTTTGAGTGATAGCATGAATTCTAGATTATTGATCATTGCATGATTTTCAACATGTTTTTGTCCTTGGTTCATCTATCTCTGGTCTGATTTGAAATCTACGTTGTTGGGTTCATATTGAATGTTCTTCAATGTTCTTCATGTTCTTATTTTTTCTGGGTTTTAATCTGTTTCGATAAAATATTTTTTGAGTTTTTGTGATTTTCTTAAGTTTGAATTCATTTTGGATTCTAGTTTGGGTTTTGGTTTATTTTTTAGGTCAAACTAGTGGACTTTGGTTTGGTTTATGGTCGAACCAAAAGTTTCGGGTCAAAATCGAGTCAAAGGTTAAGATCCTGTTTGGTTAACAATGTTTTTGCTAAAGGTTTTCTTTAACTTAAAGGTGTGTTCGGGAAACACCCCTAAGCCTATTTTAACAATTTTGGTTTAAGGGAAAAAAAGGTTTTTGCCAAACATGACATTAAAAAAAATGATTTCTACTTGTTTCATTCGGCCCAATCCTTATAAAAAATTACATTTTATTCATAAAAAAAGAGAAAATTTTTTTAAGCATTGTTTTAGAATTTTTTTTTTGCATTTTTTGGAAATTTACAATGAGTTTGTAAAATTTCTTAAAGATTTGGTCAATATTTCAATAACCCTAATTTTTTTCTCTGAAAATTAATGGTCAATATTTTGGTATAAATGCTAGACATACTAGTAGACCGGTATTTAAATATCAAGAGTTGACTAAAGAGTTCTCAGAATTTTTTTAATATTCACCAATTTTAAATTGAAACTATTTTTCATCATAATATATGAGTTGTGGAAAACACTTTCGCCTTCTAGGATAGGTGAACCCTGTTAGGGTTCCTTCATGGATTCTTCCTATAAATATTTATCTGGACATATGAGTCTATAATAAATTTAAAATTTCAGATTTATTCATAAGCGTAAATCTTTGTTTTGAGCCAAAGACGGACCATCGATTATGAATCCATCAACACCTTTAAACCACATCCAGATCACACAATGCAGTTTACTAACGTGTGCTAGGGCTGGTAATACCTTTCCTAGCCATAACCAGTCCCTTACCTTGTAATTTCAAATAAGACCAATCCACCTAGGGTCTCTTGATGACCCTAAACCAAACAATTAGGTGATGACTTCTTAACCTCGACATCTCGCCATGCCACATGCGCACATGAGACAATCATAATTCCTTGGGATCATTTTTCTCATTTTCTCATTCTTTTATCCATCGCAACTCGATACCGGTTTTGCTGACAATATGAATTTTAAAATAAAATTCATAATCCTTATTTCCACTTCAACAATACCTTTCATGAAGGTCATCTTATCCATTACACATCATATTTATTTTTATTTCCGTCATTTATTCAATTCTCTTCATCTTGAGGTTCTATTACTCAACAAGGTCTTACTACCTTCAGCCTGATGTTTACATTGGGATTTACAAAAACAATCATCAGGCACATATAAAATGAGAAAAAGAGAAAGATAGATATACCAATTTTATATGGTTTGGACAATCTTCTACTCTACTCTTTGAGCTCCCGTTCAAGAATTCTCTATAAACTAATGATCTTTTTAACGAGTGACACCTTATCGATATACTAATCTTTTTAGAAGATCAAAATTAGGAAACCTTTCTCTCATAATATTTTTCAAGGATCAACATATAAACCTTTTAATCGCCTACAACCAATATTTTCTCATGTGATTCAAGTGTCACTTACACTTTTACAATAGGTATTCTCTCACAAGAATTTTCACTCACAATGAAGAGAAGATTACAATAAATATGGCTCAATTCTTTATAAATGTAATTTGGCTCAAGAATATAAAATTGTGATTCAATGCAAAGAATGTTTAAAGTTTTGAGAAGATTATGAAAATAATAAAAACTTTTTAGATAAGAGAATTTGTAAGCATTAAGAATAAAAGTAGTAGGATTGTAAGAGCTTATTAACATGAAGTGAAAAAATAGTATTTATAGGTTCTTCACTTGGTCATTACACATACAAAGAGAGATGAAGTAAAAATATTTTGATCTTTTATGTGTTTTTCCATCTATTAGGAATGACTATCACTATTTTTGAAAGAAAAAGAGTTGTTGCAAGAGCTTGAGTAAAACGTAAGTTAACAACTTAAGACAAGTTAGCTCTTGAATGTAAAAATATTCAAGTACAATTCTTTAAAAAATTACAAGTTTACCACTTTAGCTAGAATGGATAAAAAATGCAAGAGCTCACATGAAAAAGTCTTTTAGTAAAAAAATAGATAAAAAGCATTTTATTGATAAAAAAAATATAAGAGATCATTTGATAAAGTTCATGCTTTTCATTTAAAAGGAATTGAGTGATTATACCAAAATATTTGATAAATTGTTTTCTTATAAGGTATTTTCACTATGTAAATAAAAAATAGATAAAAATAAAAATATTTGTGGATGTTAAAAGTTGACAATTAAAAATAATTTTAGATACAATTTATTTTTGTGATTGAAAATTAAATTATATAAAGACTTGGTTACATAAAAATATGCTTAGGCATCTTTAAGTCATGTTTGCATTCAAGGAGTTCATATTACTTTAATTTGATACGGAAAAGTTTCTATAACATTAAAACCTTTGATAAACATATTAACTTCATTAATGCTTATTGTTATTAAAATAATTAATCCATAGAAGCTTAGAGACCTTTGGGCTAATAGTGTAAGCACCGAGGTGTTTTCCCACACGAATATCTCATTAAATGATAAAGATAATAAACTTATATATTAAAAATAAAGATCTACAGAGATAAATCTAGAATGATGCTTGAATTATCTTGATCCATGTACATATACATGATGGTGAAAAAAAATTAACATAGAATAATCCAAGAGATGATACTTATCTATTTCACATGAGATTTATCTCTCTAAAGACATGTGCCCTACGACATAAAATTGAGAAAGATAGGATGGAAAAAATTTCATATGCATTAGTTATAAGATCCATCATGCATGTGGTGATACATACAAGACTAGATGTATTTTATGCTTTGAGTATAAGAAGTAGATACCAATCTAATTCAGGTGAGAGTCATTTAAAAATAGTTAAAAACATTCTTAAGTACTTAGAAAGAACTAAGAATGTCGTTTTGGTCTATGATGGAGATGAACTCATAGTTTATGGTTAATTAAATGCTAGCTTTTAGTAAGATATGAATGATATCAAATCCTAGTTTAGATATATTTTTACTCTGAATGATGGTGTTGTGAGTTGAAGTAGTTCCAAATAAGAGACCATATGGAAAAAATTGATTCTAATTTTTGCATATATACATCTATACATCTAAGTTGTAAAAGATGTTGTTTTGATCAAGAAGTTTATCACTAAATAAGATATGATTCCTAGCTTTGTTGATCTAGTGGCCTATACTATAATCATAATGGAGTCATTGTACTCTTATTCCAAAGGTTATAATGCACCTCTGATTTATTTGTTTTGATGATAACAAACATATTATATGCATCATATATGTATATCAAAGTATTATTGTTATATGAATTTTTCTAAAACAAAATGAAGCTACAGAGTCCTTGGATGTAAACTTGATTTAAAGATTCTTAAGATTATATCTTTATGTAATAAAGTCTTTATAAGATTTAATATTGCATCGTAAAATGAATTTCATTCATAATCTTTTAATTGCTGAATTTTATCAACACAAAATAATTTTATGGCCAAAACCTATACATAGTGAAAAATACTTTATGAAAAAATTATTTTGTCATATACTTTGGTATTTATCACTAAAATGCTTTTCAAATGGACAACATATATTTGGTCAACTATGTCCTTATACTTTTTGATCACAATAAAAGTTTTCTATGTATTTTTAGCTTAGTGATAATGTTGTGATTTTAAAAGAAGTATACTAAAAACTCAAAAGCTATTTTACCTAAGATATCTACTAACCTTTTTAGCATGCTCTTGCAATAACTCTTTTTTTCTTCTTCATAAAAATACTTCATGGCCATTTTTCTCTAATAAAAGAGCGCACAAAATAATTTTTTTTGTGTGTGAGTAATAACCATATTAGGATCTTACTATAAATTCATTCCTTGATCGAAGATAAAATTTCTCTTGCACTCTTATCATTCTTACCACTTGATACTTTGAATTTCTCTATTCTAAAAAGATTTCATTCATCTTTTAATTCCTTAGAAAAGCTTTGAACCCTGAGTGCATCAATTCTGGTTTTCACATCCTTGAGTTATATTACTTTTTTTTTTTTTGTAAAGAGTAATAGTTCTCTTGTGAGTGAGAAATCAAATTGTGAAAGTGTACATGGCACTTGAACCACTTGATTATATCCTTTGGTAGTGAATCAAATAGAGGTTTACAATCTTGATTCTTGAAAATATTGTGTGTAGAGTTTTATAATTTTAAGCCCATAAAAAGATTATGTGATATATTTAATCCTTGACTCACAAAAGGATGGGTTTAATCTTGAGTTCGGAAGAAAAGATTGGGAAATGTTGCTCCTTAGCCCATAAAAGGATTAGGCTTAATCTTGACCTCGAAAAACAATTGTGTAATCAGATTGGTGTCACCTATGAACAAGACTGTGTGATAATAAATACTTGAATGAAGGTTTAGGGAGTGAAGTAGGCAATTTTCCAAACCACTATAAAATTGTTGTGTCCTTTTCTATCCTTATCTCTTTAAATTTATGCTAATTGATATTTCTTCGGTGTTTTGACTATCTTGGCTTATTAAGAGATAATTTGTGCATCTTGGTATTAATTGTTGATTTAAGCATTGTTAAATAAATTAAGATTAATTTTAGTTATCTTGGTTTAATTAGAGATTAATTTTTAAAGCGATATAAAATTAGATAAAGCCTTAATTCACCCCCTTCTTAGTTTTTTTTTTAAGTCTTTCAATTGGTATTAGAGCTTGGACTTCTTGTTTGAGTTTCAATCACCTAGGAGGAAAAGATTATAGCATAAGAGGGTTAATGTAACCCCCATGTTAAATAGAGTAATTCCCAACCAAAAACTAATAAATTAAGAGGGAAAAGTTTTATGACTAGGAGTGAAATCCCTAGTTAATCAGCGTGAAACCTCAGATAAATTAAAAAAATAAACCTATATGCAAATAATATCAATGATTAGAGATTTGATAGAAATAACATGTGGGGCATTTAATGAGTAGCATTGTCATAAATATAAAGAAAAATATTCCCTTTCTTTTTAAAGTGCAACCAATGACATAAAGAAGAAAAAAAA
>Ga0325402_1007522_pt1 | contig 10343 bp, 5 predicted proteins | sample PopdelMetagenome_22_FD_207212 | JGI IMG/M metagenome (GOLD analysis project Ga0325402, IMG submission 207212) | Populus deltoides microbial communities from Bellville, Georgia, United States - Xylem-PdKOR-R3 | ecosystem: Host-associated > Plants > Phyllosphere > Stem > Wood/Secondary xylem... | reverse complement strand
AAGGACTCGCATCCTCATAGATATATCGATTTCTTTTCTGACATATTCATTTTTTTTGGATTGATAATTTTAACATTTCCTTAATTTGAAAATGGGAGAACATCACATTGAAAGAAAGAAAGAAAGAGTATTTTTCTTGCTGGATTGAATGATGAATTACTATTTGTTTTGATCATATAATTTGTGGACCCTAAAGTATACAATTATTGGATGTGATTGATCATCCCAAGTATGAAATATAAATGGAAGACGGTGATGGTGTTGGCCTTGTCTCCCTCCCCCCTTGTTCCTGTTTTGGGTAGGAGGCGACTACATCCTTTTCAGAAATCTACCACCATCATCTCCTCCTCTTTTATTACCCTCTCCTCATTACTTGTCACTTTCTCCTCCTCCTCCTCCTCCTTCTTCCAACCATATTTAGAAAACATACTTAACTTGGTATATGTACGTTTTCTTTTACAACAGATGTTAAAACACGATACCTCCAAATATAAAGATATAAATATTATCCATTGATCTTAATGATGCACATGTTCCACTCCACGTTATATTTAATTAATAAACATTATGATTCAGGCTCGATTTAGATTAACCTCGGTTTTTTAATTTAAAAAACCTCTTTAAAGAATATTATTTTACCTTTTTAGCTAAAAAAATTGGAATAATATTTTTTTTTATAAATCTAGGTTTTTTCATTAACCCCAGTAGATTCTGATCCCGCGCGAGTCAATTTGCTAGGACAGACCAAGTATTACAACTATGCTCCACATGTATAGTCTCAATAACATTTCCTTGGACCCTTTTTAATCTCTTTTGCTCATCTAGAAACAGCATATTATTCTACACAGCATGTATGCTTTTATGCTGTGTGATAGTTTGATGAAGAGACGAGAGAAATGTTGGGTGATCAGTTTGAATACTAGCAGTGGGGACTGGGGACCTTCCTGTCTACATTTGGGGCTGACGCAGATGGTAGAAAGGGCTATAAAAAAGAAAAAAGAAAAAAAAGTCTATAAAATAGTTTGGTCTTCTTACGATGTCAGCATCAGCTGTTACAACGCGTGCATATGTGGCTCATAGTCAAATCCTTATCGCTGCATGATTGCATTCCCTTCTCTCACATTCATTATTTCTCTTTGCTCTCCTTTTAGCCTTGTTGGTTGCAGAGCTAATTCCTGAAAAAATAAGAAATAAAAATTGCACAGAACATAAGCTCACTGTGTTTAATTTAATTTATACTAAATTCAGATATAATATTTGATGAAAGAAAGAAATTCATTTGACAACAATTACTGAGCAATTATAACCGAGCTAGCTAGTATTTTTACTGGATAGAGTAAAAAAACCGGGTGAATGATGGATCCATACACAGTAAATAAAATTATATCTGGTTAATATTTTATAACAAAAGAGACATGTATGCATTATAGTTGATTAAAACAGCAATCAAACACACTTGGGAAACAAACAAGAGTAATTTAAGAGTAAGCTGTGCAAAAGAGACATTACACTTGAGGTCCTGGTCTAGTGGGGGAAGGAACTTGTTTTTTTTCCTGCATCGGGTTCGATTCTTTGTGTGCATGCCTGTCATTCCTGCTGTGCCTTATCTTTTTACTGGGCTTGCAGAGTGTTTAGTGGATTCGGGGATTAGTTGTCGTGCATGTAAATTGACCCGATCAGCTCGAATTATATTAAAAAAAAAAAGTAATTAAAGAGATTATCACTTAATAATAATAAAAAAAGAAATATACCGTACCATAACATGATTGTTCATTATGTACATTGAAATCTTGCATCACGGTCACATAATAAACTTTATGATAAACAACAAGTACCAATCATTGATTTCTCAACTATATTTTCCACTCATTAAAGCTTTGAAGAATCGGGAAGATAAAAGCTTCAACATGTGACCTCTTCCACTAAAGTTTGTACAAAGTGTCATGGGGAGGAAAAAAACGATAAAGAAAAAAAAATGGTCTAAGCATGCATGTGCACCTCCGAATCCAACCAATCATTAATTTCTCAACGAAAATCTCCACTCCCTTGAATTTGAAGAATCCATGAGGTATGACTTGAGAGAAAAAAAAACCCATTTCCCTTGCTTTGTCAAAGCTCATAAAGGGGCACAAAAACATTGAACATTATAGCATTGAAATCTTCAATCTTGCTAGCTAGCTCTACTTTTTCAACGTTGCTATGATCATACATTCGTTAAAATCCATGTGGCTTTTAGAGCTGTTGATTTTTGTTGGGCTGGGGCTATTACCTGTTCTTGGCACTTCCTCGTTGTAATTGAGTTGTCAATCTAAGTTCATATTTTCTTAATTAAAATAATACTGTTTTGTTTTTTTTGTAATAAGAATCTTGATATTCATCCACCTGAATTTAATTTACTCCGGTTAATCAAGAGCTAAGCTCAAATTACACATCGCCAGTTGCATGCTCTCGATCCAGCATGATTCACGTTCCCTTTTCAAGCACCGAACATGGTGACCTTTCGCCCTAGTACCGCCTCCTTCCCTGGTTCTTTTTGGCACGTACAACCTTATTCAGATAAATGGCTAAAGATTGTAGCATAATTAGTAAAGAGGAAGACAATTTTATATAGCCACTTCGTCATAATAAATTAGAGAGGTTGCTCCAATCACGGGCCGGGATCAGGCTTTGCCGAACACTTCATTTTATGGGTTCTGATCAGTTTTAGCTATCAAATGGCTTTCAAAACAGTTTTCTAAATTTTACCAACCACCCTTTTCACTAGTTTTTCCAAAAACACAACCCCAAGAAATTCAAGAAAAGAAAACGAACAAGAAGCCAAGAGCCTTAGCTTCCCGAAAGATCTCTAATATATATATATGAAACACGTTTTTGATCGAAGAGATGTAAATAAATATAATCATGTTTTTATAATTTTTATTATTTTAAAACAGAAAATACAAGAAAAACATGTTCTTTTCACGATTCTCGTCTCTTTAAATAACCAAATTATGTAAGAAATTATGATTCATAACCTGCATCGATCTGGCATGGGGATGAAATTAGACAAGAGTAAACTGACCCGAACAAGAATAGAAGAACTGTCTGTCCCATATAAAAAGGAGGTAGGGATATAGGACTTGGACACAAGTAGGGACAAAAAAACTAACGAGTTCACACTGAAGATCAATACAAGTAAATTTCCCTACAATGTAAAATGGGACGGAGGTAACGATGTGATAGCTTAATGGTTATTCATGCAAGGAGAGATGTATTCAAAGAAACAGACGTTTCTATAGTGTTGTTCAATCATAGCCATTTACTGGTACAATGATCATTAAGAATTTAGGAGATAAATCCTTTTTTTTTTTTTTCCTTTTTTAATCGTTATCATCCCTACCCCTATCGCTATCGCTATCATATCATCATCATCATCATCATCCTCGTCATCGGAGGCCTCTTACTGGGTACCACATATGCAAGTTGCTAGACACGCAGACAAGGTTCATGAGGAAACTGCAACCTCGAACTCTTGTGATTATAAGGTGGTTCCCCTACTGGCAGGGCTTGTAGGGTTCATGTTCTGTTCCTTCTTTTTGCTTGTGTAAGAGATGAAAGAAAAGTGAGAGGCATCCTTGACCAGTAAATATCTAAACTAAATATTAATCTTTTCTGTACAAAATCATTGTATTTTACACATGTAAGCAAGCCCATCCTTTGATTAATTATCAAGGACTTTCTTCTTTTCGGTTAGAAAGTGCTTTTGCAAATATTTATTAATTAACATTTGCGGTTAGAAAGCGCTACTATACTACCAAACTGGACAAAAAGGCCACATGCTATGCAGCCTAGCCATACATGCTATGCAGCCTAGCCTAGCCTAGCGTAGCGTAGCCTAGGGTTTCATGAAATGATGAGTACTTGATTATCAAACCATAATCAAGCAGCTGAATATGATATGTATCACATCATGGTCTACATAGTTCATCATAGACAAACGCACAGCAAGAATTGAACATCTTAAATTAATCACACAAGCTGTGTAGGATCTCATGAAATGATAATCATGGATATTTCACAATGAATCAGAGTCTGATTTAAGACACACAAGAGTTGCAATGTAATTTAACAAAATTGTCCGATTTGACTTGTAATTTAAATAACAAGGGACCAATTTTTTTTTTCTTTCAAACCAGCACTTTTCCAAGAACATACTTGAAAAATATCACAATTTTCAGATAAGTAACAGTCTTAATGGATTGCACTATTCAAAACAACGCATTGTTCCTAGCAAAGCAACCTTAAATTTTGTTTTTTTTTTTTGTAAACAATCCAAACAAAAATTTTAGAAAAAACGAAGGTAAGAAAAAGTATCATACAAACCTTACAATGTTTGTTCATAAAAATAATCCAAACTAAAGAAGAACAGGGAGAAGCACATCAATGGTGGCCTATTGTCTCTATAACTTTGAACTTATACTCCATGGTATTGTTTGCGCAATAAGTAAAGGAAGAGAGTTGTGGTCGAGAAAATTAAGAAATTAGACATGGCAACTCACTAGAGAGTTTAACGGGGGAGGAGGAGCATAAAAATGGCAAGTTGGGCCACGGACGAGTGGAAGATCGAGAGAGATAGTGATTTGATAGTTAAAAAAAAGCTTGTGATCATAAGCAATATCTCGTTGCCAAGATATTACCCATGGGAAGAGTTCCAAGAAAGAAAAGACGAATTACGCACTTTTGAATTAAAGCCAAGTAAAAAACGTAATTAAAATCTAAAATTAACTGTAAAAATAATTAAAATAACTAAAATAATACATTGATTTTTTTGAATCTCAGCTAGTTACAGTGAGCCAACACCATATAGAATCAAACCTGTAAAATTATCAGATAAAGAAGGGCCAAAACCAAACCCTAGCATATTGTTATTAGAACAAGGCATCATAGCAGGACAGCTGTGTTGGGCTTAGTGGACCAATTCTAATGCCACCACACACACACACACACACACTCCATTGCTTATCCTGTTCAAACACTCTCGCAGGAAACTCATGATAGCAGATGGTAAAACCAATCAAACAATAAATTCTCAATGCCTTGGAAAAGAAAATCCGGCACATTGATGCTCTTTGTCGAAACATTGAGGAGGAGAGGCCAACCTTTACTTAATTGTCAATACAAATCCTTTTTAAACACCTAATAATACCTCTCCAATATAGTCCACCAGAGAAGTGGCATGCGTTTAGGATAACTTTAGTTTTTGAGAAGCTTAAGTGTGCGATCCCACTCTTTCACCAGTAATGAATCACTAGCCTGTAGGGATTTCCCTCTACCACTTTGCTAGATCACGTACTGAGACACTCGACTCAGTATGTGATCATTCATGCTCTCCTTTTAAGAGATTATCAATGGATTGACTATTAGTGGGATTCACAGTTCAAACGAGAGCCCTTTTCCCCTTTCCCCTGCAAGACCAAAGGAAATATGGATAAAATCTTCTAGTTCACATTCTAAGGAAATAGGGCCAATCCTACCCTCAAAGTTGCATGCACAAATTAAGATCAACACTTCATCTGAGGCATTCTTACCTCTCCGCCTAATGGTCCATGGGCAGCCATTGCTTCAAACTGGTTCACAATAACTTTTCCCTGCAGCAATTTAAGTCGTTAGCCAAGTGAAACCAGAATGAGAGGCCATATGAATGCAACACTTTCAAGACTGGAGGCATATTATACCAGCTCTAAGAAAGGATACAGGGATTCTGCATTTTTTAGTCACTTGTTTGGGTATTAGAATTTGCCAACACCTTTAGCATCAACCAAAGTCCAATGAGCAGGATTTTCCACTAATCCGATAACCGTCCTGTCAGTCAGCAGAGAAAGCATTTTGAGACATAAAGATAATAGATATCGTGAAAACCAACGCTTAAACCTTGAATACTATTTGAGATACGTGATGAACTTGCAAACAGATTCTTTTCTTGTGTCATGTGTTTATTCCAACTTTCAGGAGAACAGAGAGTTGTTAGAAAATCAATTAAAAATGTCAAAACTAAATTGAGCTTTCTTACGTTTAGTTTGTCTGATAGTCTGAAAAATCTTTTCTAATTTTCAGAAAAATTGCCTCTCTGAAATTTGGACTTGTCATAAATGGAGCCTGCAGATGGGACAAAACAATCATATTTAGCTTGTGGTAGGAGAGTTTAAATAAGCCTCAATTGATAATTATTTAACTGGTTTATGGTCTGACAACGGTCGGCTTCAAGTCCCTTTTTCTGTGTTCTTAAACTTGCTTGACTCTGCCATATTGTCTGCCTACAGTTTTTGCTTGTGTTCTTTTGCATATTTGGAACATGTCCTGACACTAAACCTTATCATTTTTAAACATTCGAAGAAACCTATAATTCATTTTTTTTTTGACGTATAAAGTAAACAAAAAATATACGTAGGTTACCAGCTAACAGCCGTAACGTTTTAACATGCATGAACAAATAGTTAATGATAAATCATCATTTAACCATTCTCTTGCCATGATACCATGAGTTCAAACTGCACAGTTCAAAACGCAGTAATACTAACAGCACAAGTGAGGGATCAAAGATAAAATCATCACAAAACTATTGTTGCATGCCAGATCTTAACATCACCGGCCTTAGGCACCAGATGTAATAAACAATAAACATAATCATTCTGATTCTGCCTTAGAAGACTAATATTTCCCTGCCACAAGCAAATTAGGTCAGGAGCTACCACTTGGTGGAATCTAAAATACCATTGTTAGTTTCGGTAGTGATAGTTCTGGATAAACCTTAGTTAGAGACAAATTAGTTGTAGCTCTAGCTTAGAGTAATGAGTCGGTAAATATGTGGTTAATAAGTGGAAGTTCAGCTGTGCAAGTAATTGATTCGTACTGTGTACTATGTCGTATAAAAGGGCTCATAAATAGCCAAGCAATTGTAACTAAGACAAAAAATTTAAGGCTTTCTACTATGTAACCTTGCATGCTACCTTCTCTGCAATAAAAATTCTTCCCTTCAATAGTCCAAGGCCTATAATGTTTCTTTCAACTTTGACACTATAACCATTTCTATAATCAAATCATTTCCACACCTAAAATATCAAACTTTGCACACTTAAACCCCCCAAAACTAAAACCTCAACTAAACCAAAAAATCTAACAAGGGGTCCCTCTGGAAGAACTCCATGTATAGATGATCCATGAGATGTTTTTCTACTACTATATTTATATTTGACATATAATGTATTTTCTAACAGAAGTAACTAGATAACTGTTCTATCCCTAGCCTAAAAAATAAGGAACATGAAAACTATGGAGCAAGAAAGGTAAGAAGTATTGTCATGCACGTGAAACTGATGTAATTGATATGAAACAAGGATGGCAAAAGTCCTCAATCGATATCTGCTAGCAGTTTGATATTAACCAGGCATGCAAGATATCTTAATGAAACCCATGTGATAGCCAATGTCATCTTTCAACAACGCATCAACTAGTTGTTTGGATACTGTTACGTGTCTAAAAATTTCCCAACATGGTATGGTAATGTGTAGAAAAAGAGAAGCCTGTACATAGCAAACAGAGCAACAAAAAGTTTAAGTGTGAAGTCTCTTGGTGCACTGAATTTGGATATCACAAATACAAAAGAACAGGGAAGCAAAAAATTCAAAAAGGAAATAAAAAACTAAATAAAATTATTGACATGTATAATGTATATAACTAAAGGCAGAAAGAACCAAACGAATCTTTCACCAAGAGTTCATGCACGTACCGGTTAAATAGCTGCTTTCTGTCTTATAGAACACCTACTATGCAATCAAGGATGATGCTGCATGCTTCGGTAAACACGTCTTTAGTAAGAAACCACATAGTTTCCCAATGAAACAGCCAGATAATAAATCTACAACAGCAAAAGTATAAACACCTGTAGTGTGATCCCAATATTTTGCTTAAATTGCAATTGGCATTCAATGCCTAGATTGGCAAACACGGTCTTCATAAACACAAACATGTATTAGTTTCCAACAACACAACTAAATCACAGTACTCAGACAAGGAACATGCAATCAATTTAACCCTTATTTCTATGGCTACATCAGTTCAAGCTTCTCCTTCTACGTTCACGGTTATGCCCATTGTCTGCTCCTGAAGCTCTAGGAACTTCAATCCTTCTCCTGGATGATGAAGAATTTGTTTCTACACTATTGTCCACTTCTGAAAGCCTAAAAACTAGATTTCTTCTTCTAGAAGATGAAGAAATGGGCACACTAAAATTGCTTTCTATAGCAGTACCCGTTCTATGGCTTTCCAATTGAGAAACAGTGACAACATCATCAGGCCTGGAAGAAGAAGCAGACTGTGGCAATGTAGAGTCAGCATCGGCAACAGTATCTGGGTTCTGGCTGTCAGGTTGAATAACAGCAGCAATGCTTGAAAATGAATCTCTATCAGCAGGACGTGAAGATTGTTGATGGTTTCTTCTCCCACGATGGCTGTGCAAAATTGCCCCAAGGTCCTCAAATAATCTTTCTGTAGATTCCATAGCAGATTCCATTGCAGAGTTCACTGCAGATGAAAAGGAGGATAGTGAAGCAGCTCCTTGAAACAGTAACCTAGAAACTTGAACAGAACGGTGGTGCTGGCTGCTGTCTGCCCCTATGGAAGGCAGTGCCTGAGAAGTACTGGTTCGATTTGCCAAGAAACTGATTCTGTCAGATTCAAGAGGAACACCATCAAGACCCTCTGACGGAGGTATCTCCCCCATTGCAATGAGCACATTGCCAATATACCGCATCCTTTCCTCAATGGAAGAAGAAAATGCACTGTGATTAATGAGTTGTTGCCTCACACTCTCAACTCTTTGTGCAGAGGGCCTAGGAGGAACCTTCAAGCCAGACTCCTTCAACTTGAGCTTCTTGTTATCATCACTGTTTCCATTGCCATAAATTGGAATAATGCTTGTATCTGTAACCTCTTCCACACAAACAGGGCATTCTTTCACATTCGAGTAAACATACGACAGCTGATAGAAGCACGGCCAACAAAACAGGTGTCCACAACAAGTTAATATAGGATCTTGTGCCATATCAAGGCATATGTTACAATCAAATACACTCCTCCTGTCAGTTCTGGCCTTCTTACCATTCCCATTCCTGCCTAATGCTTTAGCTATCAAATAGGTACTCTTTCTTTTGCCAAATTTATTCATCTCATCTCTCCTTTCTTCAGTAGCAACACTAGCCTCCCCAATAAGCATCCCACCATCACTGCGAACATTAACAGTAGCTGGTTCCACAGAAACATTCACTGTTTGAGGGGTAAAGTGACTTTGTCTCCATCTCTGTCGCTGTCTAGCCCTGAAAGTAACTGCTTCAAGCTGCCTGAGGCGTTCTTCTATATGACCATGGGTGTTTTCTAATTCATCTCGTATAGATGCTAGTCCCAACAGCGAGTCATTGGAAGGGTATAAAGGCTCTTGGTTCAAATCAAGATCCATTATTTCTAGCAAAAAACTTACACCACTCTGATTCAAAAATCTTTCTACAAAAAAAACCAAAATCTCAATATACCCTACCCTGCAAAGAACAATAAAAACACAATCTTTAACTCAACCAGAAACTGAAATTTCCCATTATCTTAAACTTCCTAAAAACAAAAATTAATTGAGACAATTGTCACTCTCTAAATAAGTAAATAAGAGGGGAAAAAATCCAAACTTTACTAAACTAAACCCTCCCTGCATACCCAAAAAAGAAAATCAAAATCAGCTTAAGAAAAAAATAATTAAAATCCAAACCAAATCGAACTCCCACCAAAATGAAAAAAAAAATCCAAAACCAGCTCAATCATTGATTTAGGCACTAAAAAACAAAACCCAGAAACTGAAAGTTCTCCCCTCTATATTTTTAATCTTTTTTTCAAGCAAACAGAAAAAAAAAAACCCCATTAATCTTTTGAGGCCCAAGAATGTAAATAAGACCAAGATTGTAAACAAAAACACAATCAAACAATAACAACAATAATAATCAAGAAATTGAAAAGGAAAATAAAAGAATAGGATAAGCACCTGTATGGAGCAGATGAACAGCTCAGGTCTTCTTCAAGATCAAAGATTTATCCATAAAATCATTTTATAGCAATCAATAAAAGTTAAAGCAAGAGGTGGTGGTTGTTTGAGGGCTTGATCGACAGGTGCTTGGTTTCTTGCATGTTCAAGGCCAGCTGGGTATAAAGTGCTGTCGTTTTGAGCACTGACTTTGATGTCCCTGAGGATTTGTGATTGGAGTTGTGGCACCAAAGCTACCAGGTCAAGAAACTTTGGTCCTGTTATATTCTTTTGCGAGCTAATG
>Ga0325402_1007519_pt1 | contig 10345 bp, 7 predicted proteins | sample PopdelMetagenome_22_FD_207212 | JGI IMG/M metagenome (GOLD analysis project Ga0325402, IMG submission 207212) | Populus deltoides microbial communities from Bellville, Georgia, United States - Xylem-PdKOR-R3 | ecosystem: Host-associated > Plants > Phyllosphere > Stem > Wood/Secondary xylem... | reverse complement strand
ACTTACTGGTCAGTATTCAGACCCAAAATAATAGCTAGGTAACAAACCCAAGTACAAGTAGTGAAGAAGAGAGAGAGGCTGAGCTGACAAGACAAAAGCGCACACTAATAAATAATTAATCGTTCAAAACTCTTAAAGATATAATGACAACTGAGCTCTGATCTTTCGGATCTTTTAATGTTATATTCAACCTCTCCCACCCCTGGAATCTCCACAACACTGCAAACTACCATTACAAGAGTGACTCCCGTTTCTTTTTTAAGGTTTCTTTCTCTAGGATCTCAATCATTTGAACATAATTGTCTTTTTGTTTAGATCTCTTCTGTTTTAATTCATGTCTGTTTGCATGTGTTTCTGTTTGGTGGGTTTGTTAATCTTTTTTTGTGTTTCATTTGCCAAATATGGGAATAAATTTATGATTTTGGAGATGGGTTTTCTTTGTTTTGATTGAACAGGTTAGTTTTAGTGATTAACTGGTTAATGGACAGTGTTGAATTGGGATTTTGGTTAATGGGTTTATAATGTTAGCATATTGCTGATGAGTTTCTTTTACTCTTTTGCTTCCCTCTTTACCTGTTATGTGTGGATTATAGATAATCTCTATTGGTTCTTTGTGTTTTTGGCTACTGAGGTGGGGCTTGGGCTGTTCTACTCCTAGCATGATTGAAAATTGTATTGGAAATTAGCTTTTCTTTCCCATATCATAACTAACTGCTATGACACATGCTCTTTGGTGTAAATGTTGCAGCCGATTTGTCCCCATGTGTAAATTTTTCTAACCTCTAATTTCAATGGATTGTGCCCCATGAGATCATGGAGAAAAATTGAAGTGTATGAAGGGGGAACATTAGAAGTAGACTCCTAACAAAGATCTTATATGAATTGCTTGATCTTCTTTGTAGTTTCTTGAACACCCCCTCGTATGGTATTATGTGGATGCCGTATGGCTTGTATGGCTGCAAATAGAAATAACCTTTCTTGCTATGAAAATCTATTTGATTTATTTAGTAGAGAAAAGGTGGGACTTGGAGGTGCTGATTAGTTGTTGCTGGCTTTGGAGGTGCATATTGCAAATCCAAGGAAAGATGATTAGCTTGTGGATGTGAAGTGTAGAGAATCCTGTTGTGAAGTACTCGGGTAGCAAAGCATGGCAATAGATTGGCTATCATGAATTATAGGTTTCGTCGTAGTAATTTTTGATCCATACCAGTCAGCCTATAGAAATATCGTTTACTTTTTCTGGAAGAGAAACATTGCTGAGAGTACAATAACAAGCGTATTCACGGAGGGGATGGCATTTAATGCCTTTTTGGATTGTAGTGCAAAAGGGGTATCTCCCTAAAAAGCTAAGGATGCACTATTTTCCCTAACATACACTCAATTCATGATCAATTTTCAATTTTCAGGAATTCCATTATTATCAAGTCCAGGGTTTAACACTTTGCCGATTCTTAGGTCTGATATGACCATTTCTATAGGCATATTCATTCCTTTGGCATTATTATCTTAGAAGATGAACCTAGTTTGTTTGTTCATGACATATTGTAATCTTGAAGTAGGTGCATCAAGTGATAGATTTTAGTAGTTTAGTCATCTTTTTTGGGCTGGAATTTTCTGACTTTGTATTACAGTTTCATGCCTGGGGAAAGGCAGGATCCACTTGAGGATTGGAGTTGCAGTGTACTTGAGATAGGATGAAATATGACAAATGAAGCTTGTGGTCTTTAGCTTCAATGGTGAAGAGTGCAGTGAGAAAGCAATAAAATGATAGAAAGGTCTGCTTCTAGGATCCGCTTAAGAAATGTTACTGTGTTAATGGAAGCCTATTGTAGCTCTATCTAGCTTGTCCATAAAATTGCAGCTTTGTTTATCTTTATTACCATCAACTCTTTCTCTTTTCTTTTCTTTTCTTTTTTTCAATATGCAAGGCTTTAAGAAGGAAAATCTTATGCCAAAAGGATATTTGATGCGTGGATTAATAATCTGGGGCAGACAGACAAAATTCTTAATGTTCAGTTTACAAGTAGCATCACATTGGGTAATTAGGTAATCATGTCATGATAATTTACTACCTTCCAAAGTTAACTGTTGTCACTAATAGATAAATCATGGATGCTGCTAACGGTATCTAACTGGAAAACCTGAATAGTTACTGAGACAGGATTTGGTGCTTTTTACAGGTCAGCTGGAATAAGTTGTTCTCTTGTTAAGCAAGGATTGACTCTTCGCATTCCCAACCAATCTCTGTTGTTGCTAGTGTTTTTACCAACCCTGTATTGTCACCCACTATATACCCAATTATTGTCCTTAATCTTGGTGCATGAATTTCCTGGTGATCGGTGTTAGAAAGTCAAATTATTTTTGCTCGTGTTACTTTATTGAAAGTTAATGTCATTTGAATGCATTGTCATCATCCACTTAAGGAATAGCTAAAATATGTAAAAGGAGAGCTAGAGGATTTGCTTTGTCAGCTTTGGGAATTGCATCTGTCCACCAGGAAAGAAGAAGTGAATATACATTTTGGTTGAAGCAATTCATGGATTTTCTTTTTTGATTTGCCAAGTTTTATTTATCAAAATACTGATCTGTTCTTTTTTCTGTTGGCGTATTACTTGCAGAAAGACATATCCTTGATCTGAAAATAGTGGACAAAATATGAGTCTAGCATGTCTTGTATGCCACAGCGTAGAAAGTCCAGCACACTCCTTTAGAAGCTACTCAGTCTCAAGTTCAGACAACGAAGGAAGATGTTCTGCCATTGCCAACTGCATAACCAGGAAGTTATCTCTTCCTCCTCCCAGAGCAAACTCTTCCTTTGCATCATCATCCAAAGTGACCCCACAACCATCTAGTCCAGGTAATGATGACATGACAGGACCCCCGCGACTAGTACGTAGTCGTGCTGTGAGAAGAGACCTTGTAAGAGATTGGAATTTTGATGGGTTTGTGATGGAGCGATAACTATTTTGAGAAGGAAAACTGCCGTTCTCTCTGCTCATGTGATAGCTTTAGAGATTTATCTTGCTGTCTTTCCTTTATATTTTTTTTTGTTATGGATGCAGTTAAGCTCGCTTTTCCACTTGAAGAGTTTGCGTTTGTGACCATCTTAGGAAAATTAAATGTGAAATCTTCTTCATATTTCTTTTCTAATGGTCCGCCATTGCTGGTCTTAATTTTTGTATCTCAGCTGGGTTTTTTTCGCTGATGTAGCTCGAGTTTGGGTAGATAATGGTCTAGTGTGCCTAGAATTCTTCTAGCATGTAGCCTTTCTCCTCCTCCTCTTGTTTTGGCCAATTACCTACGGCTGTGGTGAGCTGCATGATGAGCATCCACGGTTCCTTTCAACTTATCATAGATAGGAGACCGCTCTCCTACAGTAAAGCAGTAATATGCAAAGTCTGATAATTAACCTCGGACAGCTTTAGATGGATTATGATTTTGACGAGGTAGACACCTTGTACGGTTGGAGGCTTGTAGGAAGTAGCAGACTGCCTGAGAGGAGTTGTCAACTAGTCATTGACAGCAATTTCACTTTAGTTTCAGGGTTCCAGTTCCCATCCCATTTTGGCTGGCAAGACGGCACAAATTATCAGGTAGGTTTTTCAGTACGTGTTAGTAGTGAATTGACAGGGGGGGGCCACGTGGATGAATTTCAGGTGAAAATAATGGAAGGCTTCCTAGCGATCAAATCTGTAAGGTATCTAGCTTGTCCAGTTTCCTCTAAATGTCCAGTTTCCTCTAGAAGTGAAGAGGGAGTAAAAAAATTGAAAAATTAATTAAATTGAGAAAAATAAAAAAATCATATTGAAAAAAACAATTAAATCGATTAAAATTTTCAAAAAACTGACTCCGAATTGAAACCAAGAAAAAAACGAGCCAAACTGAGCCACACCAGAAATACTGAGCTAAAATCGAGCCAAACCGAGAAAACCGAGCCAAAACAGAAAAAACAAGCCTGAACCGGTTTTTTCTCTAAAAAACCGAACCAAACCGAACCGAAACCGGTTGGTTTGACCTAGTTTCGGTTTTTAAAAAAAATCGGTTTGGTTACTTTTTTTTATAAAACTGAACCGAACCGAAAATGATCACCCCTACTCAAAGCCTATAGCCATGAAACTAGAGTCATGACGTGGGGATTTTTTATATATATTTTTGATATAATAATGTTTATTGTATTATTTGAATAATAATTAAAAAAAATTAGATGTTGATAAGTTTTAGAACAGTCTAGCATGCAATTTTTAATATGAGTGGCGGATGTAACTAAAATTATGTTTCTTGTTGGATTAAAATTTCAAAAATTCATTTCTTTAATTTCTAACTTGGTTCAACATCATTAATTATACTTTTAATAATAAACACATTTTAAACTCTTCTAAACCGTAACCCAACACAACTCAATACTAACAAAACCAAGAAATTAAAGTTGAAATCATATACCCATCATTAACAACAACATTGAAGTCATTTTAAACATGATTTTCAACCCAAAAAAAAAATACTTATCAATTCCTCAAATTACTCATCATAAACAAGAAATAAAAGTAAAATCACTTACCTGAAGATATCTAGAATGGATTTAAACAAGCCTTTCAACAAGTTTTTTCCAAATTCTTCTTTCTTTCCCTAGGCTTTAAGCTTTCTCTCTCTATAATTTTCACTCCTTTTCTTTTATCTTTGCCTCCCAAATCCATTGAGATCATGTTTCCCTTTGAAGTAATTGCTTAAATCTACCTACTACATCATAAAAAAAAAAAAGAGAGAGAGAGAGAGAGAATTTTCTCTCAAAATTTGGTGGAAATTTCATAAACCCTCATTCTTCTCTTTAATAGAAGTTGGCTAGTTGTTTTTAGGTAGTGTTTGACATTGTAATAGTGGTTGTTTTTTAAAGTGTTTTTCACTTCGAAATGCATTAAAATAATATTTTTTTTATTTTTTTAAAATTTATTTTTAACATCAACACATCAAAATGATCCAAAAACATCCAAAAAAAATAATTTGAGTAAAAAAATTCAATTTTTTTAAAAAAGCACAACCACACTCCCTTATAGCAAGAAGATAATATTTTTCTTCTAATTATGATCTTACCTTTTAGGTGATTTTCATGTAAAATACTCAGTTTCTTACCTAAATGGCAAGGCCTTCCTAAGCTTTGAATTACTTGAAATTTTAACCTTATGTAAAGAAATATGTAGGACACTTTAAGCAAAGTTTCATCTTGATCTAATAGTTGGATAGAAAGTTATGTGTGACAGCGTAAAAATAATTAGTTTGTGAATTTTTTTCAAAAATTCAAATTTTATTATTCAATCTTTGCATACATGTATCAATTATTCCACTAAATCCTAGGGATCATTTTCTTATTCTAAAATATATTTATTTTTTATTTTTTTTATTTTTAGACTTCTTATTGTTTCACAATAACATTAACGATTTTTAGTCGGGTTTACACCAATAGTTTTTTGTATAGTTCTTTTTTAGCTTTTATTCCTCACTTCCATCATAATTCCTAATAGTTATTTTCTCATTCTCAAAAAATATTTATTTTAAATTTTTCTAATTCTTCTATCCAGCGAAACTCGTTACCATTTTTATTGTTGTTATGAATTTTAAACTAAAATTCATAATCCTCATTTTATGGAGGTCATCCCCTTTATTACACATCATCTTTGTTATTATTTTTATCATTTATTCATTTCTTTTCATTCTGAATTTTCATTACTCGTCAAGGTTTCATTGCTTTCAATCCTATGTTTATGCGAGGGTTTACACTTTTTTTCAAAATTGGTTTTCTTTTTTTAATTTCATACTTTAGTATTGAATTTGTTAAGAATTGAGCTTTTTTTTTTTTGATATAATGATTCTGATCTCTTGACTCAAGTCATGGGTATAGAATGTTAACTCATATTGACATCGATTTTTTTTTTATCTTTTGTACACCGATTTTTATTTTTTAATTTCATCCTTCAACATTAGATTTATTGAAGATTAAACTTCTTTATTTTTTTGGTTTACTTTCATGAGCATAGCTCAACCTCACGATCTGGGTCGTGAATTTTATATACTAACTCGGATTGGCTCAAAGTTTTTACATCATTTTATTTCATTTTTTTATGTCAATTTAGTCCTTATTCTTTTAATTGTTTTTTTTTCTTTGGATCTTCTTTTTTAAATTGATTTTCTTTTATCAATGTCATCATTCAACATTAGAATGATTAAGAATTGGGCTTCATAATTATTTTTGGTATTATGATTTCAGTCTCATGACCCGGTTCACGAGTATAAAATGTTAACCCGGATTCCCATCGTTATTTTCTTTTAAAATTTTTTTATACCGATTTTCTTTTTCAATTTCAACCATTAACATTAGGTTTATAAAAGATTAAACTTTTTTATTTTTTTCTATGAGGATGGCCCAACTTAACGACCTAGATCATGAGTTTGTCGTCCTAACTCAAATTAGCTTAAGGTTTTTTTGTCATTTTTTATTTTTTTTTGTCATGATTTTATCCTTTAATATTTGATTATATTTGAACTCAGCTTCATAATTCTTTTTTCTTTTGGCAAATGTTTTTTTACATATTACCATTATCACTTTTTCTCTGTAGATTTAATACATATTGTTGCTTTTTTATCATAAAATTAAATTAAATCATCTTATTGGACCTAACAGAATCTATAACTTAAGCAGCAAGAGTTTTTTTTTCTTTTTAAAACATGCTAACAATACTTGAATATCACTTTTTTAAATTAAAGAAAAATTTATTTGGCCCGTGGCAAAACACGTGACACCTGTATGAACTAGAACCGAGTAAGTGGTGGTTCTCTCATGTCTCGTACCAAAAATAGAGTTATTATAAGGTTATAATCTCCTTATTATTTCGGTTCTCTCATGTCTCGTACCAAAAATAGATTTATTATAAGGTTATAATCTCCTTATTATTTCTTTAACGAGAAAATATATTTATATTATATCAATTTCATTTGAGAAATTGTCTACATAGATTTTATGGTATCTTTTTAGATATACGTAGGCGTAAAAGTCACATTACTGCTTAATATACAAGCTTTCTATTCTATTTGAATGAACCTAAACAATGATATAGAATTCGACAATGAAAACTGATTCGATGATGACTCAAAAATCATTAACGCAATCCATTCCTACAGTTGGCGCTGAAATCATAAGCGTACATAGGCTACTGCTGACTTAAAAATCGTTGACAAGAACTGAGTCACAACTAACCCAGAAATCATCAACACAATCTGGTTTTACGGCTAGCGCTGAAATCATCAGCGCACATGGGCTACTGCTGACTCAGAAATCGTTGATGAGAACTGAGTCGCTATCAACCCAGAAATCGTCAATGAAATCTGGTTCTATGGCTGACGCAAAAATCATCAACACACATGCCCTACTATTAACACATAAATTGTTGACCAAAACTGAGTTGCTGCCGACTCACAAATCACCAAAGCAACCCAGTTCTATAGTTGATGCTGAAATCGTCAGCGCACATATCCTATTATAAACACAAAAATCGTTGATGAAAATTGAGTCGCTGTTGACTCAGAAATAGTCAACGCAAACTAAGTTGTTATCGATTCATAAATCATCAACGAGAAGGTGAGCCATTTATGGTTTTGCCTTCTTCCTAGGCTACGCATAAGGTTTACGCTACGCGTTTTCCCTTACACATATTCCAACCTAGCTGAGTATAATCATCACCAACCACACTCTAATCATCATACATCATTACACAACACGAAAACAACATCTCTGTAAGTACATTTACCAAGGTTTCTCCCAAGTCATCACTTTCAAGACTAGCACCCAACATTGCTACAACCATACATTCTTACATTCACAATTGTATCATGGTAATGCACCTATACAAGTAATACGATTATTCAATACATAAGGGTTCTATTTTCAATTCATCTCATGTCATTCTAACTATGTTCATCATGCATGGTTTCCTTCATGATTCATTCCCTCCCTCTTTGGCCAAAACCTTGTTGCCCATTACTCCCTAGTTTGTACATACAATTTCATCATATTTTATTATAATTTTACTCATAATAACATTTCTCAATGCATATCCATTCTCATGATTCACAAACATACATGTTCATTCATTTTATATATATAAAACAAAGCATTAGATCATGATGTAATTTTCATTTCAGCTCTAATATGATTCTAAAGCTAATTAACAATACAATTTTACACTTAACATCAATACAACACATTTTCATATAACTTCATACACCACATATGCAGAATTTATGTCATTAACACAAGTATAATCACAACAATCATGTCGCAACCACATTCTCATTCACTTGAACTATATTCATGCATGTTCATTAATCTCATAATAAAATCAAAGCATGAACATCAATATAATTTCGGTTCTAGCACAAATATGTCCTTAAGAGTCCAACAAGACCACAATCCAAGCATTTTCATCATTCCATTTCATATCCCATACGAATTCATCAATCCTTAATGAAAATTAAGACATAAACATCAATTTAGATTTTGTTTTAGCTTCTGCATGTCCTTAAGAGTTTAATAAGGTTATAATCCATGTATCTCTTCATTTCAATCCTCATGCCATCCATCCCTTCCATTTAGTCAGCCCCTTACTAAGTTTTACACATTTAAAATCACACACACTCATTCATTTCTTTGTAAGAATCTACACGTGCCTTTATTTGTCCATCATTCCACTTAGGTTCGTCACTCCTAGTTTAATAAATCTTGAGTCAAAGTGTAAGGGTCCTAAACTCTCATGCTAGAGTTCTTTCCCCTCTTTTTTGTTCAAAATTTAGGGTAATATCCAGCCAAGAAAATGGTGTTGGCCTACCTTACGTTTCTGAACAGTCTTAGTGCAGGTTTGATGATTATTCTTCTTTTTCCTTTCGGTTTTCTTCTCTTTCTTCTTTACTACAACAGCCGGCCCTTCCAGCTCACTTTTCTTTCATGGTTTTCTCTTATTTCTTTTAACTTTCTTCTCACTCAACAGTCAAGGGGGCTTACATGCATGCTATTTTGGTTCTGTTTTGAAAAGAGAGATTGTTGCAACCAAGGCTTTTGGCCGGCTGTTTTTTAAAAAGAGGAAGGGCACATTCTCCTCCCCCTTGTATTTATACCCCTTTTAAATGAGGTGGGGTGTTTAGGTGCTAGACAAGGCTATTCTTATCCCTCTTTTGGGTTATCTTTAGCCGGTTTCTATTTCAATTCTCCCCTAGGATAGGTCAGCCCTCCTCCTTCAAGATTTTCTCTAAGGTTGGCTAGTTTATATCCTTCAATTCTTCCTAATATTGGTTGGCCAAAGACTAAATTTTTTGTCAGGTTTTACAAAATGCACGGATTCATCAGTGCACACGGCCACCATTGACTCAGAATCATCAACGAAAACTGAGTCGCTGCCGACTCAGAAATCATCAACGAAACTGCTTCCACGGCTAACGCATGGATTCGTCAAAGCACACAACCCTCTGTTGACTTAGAAATCATCAACGAAATTGCTTCCATGGTTGACGCATGGGTTCGTTAGCGCACACATCCCTCTGTTGACTTATAAATCATCAACGAAAACTATGTTGTAACCAATTCAAAAGTCATCAACAACGGTGGAGTCGTTTCTGGCTTTACTTTTTTTTGTTGGTGTTTACATGACTTGGATCAACATAAAACAAAAGTGATTATTATCATAGTTTTTAAAACTTGATTTAGTGGTCAACCTAGGGCAAGACACGGGTCACGGCTTAGGAAGGTTAACCCGGTTTAATCTGGGTAAATATAAGGATAAGAGTTGTTATTATAATAGTTTTAAAACTCGACTTTGGAGTCGACTAAGGCAAGGTCCGAGTCATGGGTTGAGAGAGTTATACAGGTTGACCTGAGTTAACGTATGGATAAAAGTGGTTATTATAATAGTTTTAAAACCCGACTTTGAAGTTGACCCAAAGCAAGGTTCGGTTACAGGTCAGAAGAGTCAACCTGGCTAAACCAAAAGGCTTTTAAAAAATAATAATTAAAGTAACCTTGTTTTTACCAAGATTTTTTTAAAAAAAAGTCAATAGGTTTTAAACCTGTGTTTTATCCCGGGTTGACCTGGGTTTTTTACCAGATCAGATCAAGTCAGTCCTTTCTCTATTTTTTTTTAAACTCGAACCAGTTTAGACCTCGAGTCAATCAATCTAGTAAATCATTGTTTTATAACTAAGGTTATTATAATATTATTAATTTCAACACTTAATATAAACTAAAGTAAAAGAAAATCTAATTATTTTTTAAACTATATAAGTTTGATAACAATACATATTAATGGTA
>Ga0325402_1007516_pt1 | contig 10347 bp, 8 predicted proteins | sample PopdelMetagenome_22_FD_207212 | JGI IMG/M metagenome (GOLD analysis project Ga0325402, IMG submission 207212) | Populus deltoides microbial communities from Bellville, Georgia, United States - Xylem-PdKOR-R3 | ecosystem: Host-associated > Plants > Phyllosphere > Stem > Wood/Secondary xylem... | reverse complement strand
ATTCTCCACTTCATAACTAAAGAGAAGCAGCAGAAATTTTAACCATCAAATCGACCTATAATAAAAGGAACACTGTTGGCTAATTAATCATTGCTTTATAGGACTCTGAATAGAAATATTAAATGCATTCCGATTTTAAATCGAAGAGTGGCTGCGGTGGTTGCCCTCCCGGACATGCCAGGGCATCGTCACATTGAAAGGTCAATTTCATTGACTGTGATGTACCATTGTATGAATCTTACTTTTTATATATATATATATATATATATATATATATATATATGAAGAGGGAAGAGGGGGACCCAAAGTTTGGATCTAAAATGAGCAACCAAAGTATCACCTACTTGGTTCTTTAAAGAGACAAATTAAACTTGAATCTCTTTTAGCAATTCTATACAAATAAAATGATAATCAATCTTAATATGTTTAGCATGAATATAAATTGTAGCATTTACAGATAAAAAAAGTAGCTACTAAATTATAACACTATAAATTAAATAGTCACAGAAAAAGAAAGAAGACGAAGTTTTGACAATATCGAACAAAGCCATAAAATTTCATCAATGCCATCAGCCAAAACCTTGTATTCAGCTTCTATGGAGGATTTAACAATAGTTCATTACTTCTCATATTTCCAAAAAAATATAAGTATTATCGAGATACACAAGATAACCACTAATAAACTTACAGTCATCAACACTGTCATCCCAATCAACATCAATAAAACCATGAAGAGACAAGGATGACCCTCGGGTAATATGTAAACAATAAGATGTCATAACCTGAAGATAAGATAAAATATATTTAACAGCCGCCCAATGATTCTCGATGGGAGCATCCATGAACTGACACGCCTTATTAACAACATAACAGATATCAAACATGGTAAATGTAAGATATTGTAAGGCATCAACAATCTATCTATACTTAGTGGAATCATAGTATAAAGCACCTGATATAATGACTAACTTAGAAGAAGAAAAATGAAGGGGTATCAATCGATTTACAGGAGGATATATATACCTGCTCGTCAAAGAATATCAAAAGTATAAAACCTAATTTTCGAAGCTTAAACTATGAGCTTAGTAGAGTAATCAATCAGTGAAGCAAGCTGGAGTTACTCTTGATAAAATATCATCAATATATACAAGTAAATAAGAAAAAACACAATTAAAAAAAAATAAAAGAGAGGTGTCAACCTTGGATGCCTGAAAACTAATAAAAAGCATAAAGTCACTCAACCGTTTGTGTCATGCCCGAGAAGCTTGCTTAAGACAATACAAAGATTTGTGAAGACGACATACGTGAGTAGACAAAGTCGAATGAACAAAATCAAGGGGTTGTTCCACATACACCTCTTCCTGAAGAATGTCATTTAAGAAGGCATTTTGAACACCCAACTAATGAACCGGCCAACCATAAGAAACATCAATAATAAAGACTGACTGGATGGTGGTAGGCTTGATCACATAACTGAATTTCTCTGAATAGTTAATTTCCTCTTACTGAGTAAATCCTTAAACAACCTCTTACTGAGTAAATCCTTAAGCAACCAATCGTATTGTATATCTCTTAACACTATTTGCTATTTAATCTTATAAACACATCGACTGCCGATTGACCATATTTATGGAGGAGTGAAAAATTAAGGACTAAGGTCCACATGCCTTTATTGTGCATGGCCTGGATTTCCTCTTACATGGCCTTTTGCCATGCCAAGGAACGATTGGCCTCTTGGAAAGTGGATGGTTCGTGGGCAGATAAGGAAGAATCCCACGGGGTCGAGGTGACACCAAGATTGGCAATCTTAGGCTTTTATGGTTGAAAAACCCTTGCGTGCTGACGAGAAGCCAAATGAGGAGATGATGCATGGAGCACCACTGTCCAAGACCTGCTGAAGAGCAAATTTCAAGAGATGAGGCCCCGTTTGTTTGCTGGAAAGTAGTTTCCTTTTGAAAAGTGAATTCCGGAAAAGTGAATTATTTTATGATGTTTGGTAGTGTAATGAAAAATAAGTTAGAAAATATTTTCCAGTGTTTGGTTATGTCATGGAAAATGAGCTGAAAAATAACTTATTAATATTTTATTTTTCTCAAGTTTATCAAAATAATGAGGAACAAATCTTACAAATTAAAAAGTTGAATGAGAATGAAATTGAAAAAAAAATATAATTTCATAAATTATCTCAAATAAAATAAATAATAATCAAAATAATAGAGATCAAATCTAAAAAATAAAAAAAATGAAAGATGAAGAAATTAAAATAATAATAATAATTAACATTTCATAAATTATTTCAAATAAAATAAGTAACAATCAAAAGAATGATGACCAAATTTGATACATAAAAAATTTCAATAAAAAAATGATAAGGGAAAAGCAAATAACAATTATAAAAATAAGGACCAAAGTTAATATAAAAATTAAATTTTAAGAGATGAAATTGAAAAATAAATATTCAAAACAAAATATATATAACAATAAAAAATTTAAGAACTAAATTTGATATAATTAGCAAATAATATAACATTTCTAATTTTTTCACAAGTTCTGGAAAGTGTTTTCCACCCAAATTCTCCAGAAAAACACTTTCCTGGAAACCGAGCCAAATTTTTCTTTGACTGGAAAGTGTTTTTCGTTGATGAACTTTTTTAATGGCAAATAAGCACAAGAAAATTTGAAAAGTAATTTTCTAAAAAATAAATTTCAGAAAACAAATAAAACCTAAATACAAAAGAGAAGGGGAATCATTAGGAGAACCTGTTGGTGATGTATCCAATACTGAAAGAAGTTAAGAGGAAGGGCTTGCAAGAGGACTATCCAACACTGAACCAGACTGTGACAAAGTAAAGGAATCAGGTGAGACATGTTGAGATGATGAGGCCAAACCTATACCTAGACATTTCAACAAAAAAATAGTAAATCCAATTAAAATCAAAGTTATAATTAAACTTGGCCCAAACCATGATTTGATCTAAGTGAACCTAATTATTTGATCAATTTAAAATTATGTTATTTTGAGATTTTTTTTAAAATAAAATAATTTTATTTTAATTTTGTTTTACATCGAACCGAGATTTCACCGAATTAATTGAATAATAGATTAATCCATTGAATTGTTTGAGTTTAACTGGTTGAATTCTTACTTAATTTTTTAAAACTCATCCAGGTTCCAAGTCAATTGGGGGTCGTATATCAACCTATTAAATCGAATTTAATAAGACTAACCAAAACTAATATGAGAAAAACCGAAACATAAAAATAAAATACTAGTTATCAGATACACACGTATATAAGGACAATGTGAAGGGATATTTTTAAATTGACGAGTATGATCTCATTGGCTTGATTAATATCTCCAATAAACTATTTTTTCTCTCCAGAAAATAATATTTGTAAATTCAGGAATCTAATCTGACTGATGACGGCTTACTATCTTCAAGAAGATATTTTTATTTCTTAAAATCTTCTCCAGGCTGGTCATCAAATTAAAAATCTGATACACATTTCCCCCAGAAAATTCCAACAACTTAGGAGCGCCAGCCATGCACATCAAATCGTCACCGTTTGACACATCTCCTTTTATTTTTAACATCACCGTCGTATTCTAATAAAATAATTATAATTACTTCAAATCATTGTTGCTTGATCAGTATATAATTAAGCCTTCGTTGACGAACTGATCATGTAGAAAAAGAGAGGTGCGTATTTCACTAGAGAAAGTATGGTTGAATATATATTTGAATTAGTATTCCACCGAATGCTTGGAAAATGACTCGGGCAAGGCAAGGTAGAAACAACAACATCCAACACACAACAGCTACCATTTATTTGTTTATATCCAATGACATTTCATCTAATGGTTTGACAGCTACATTGAACTCCCGAACTGGAGAGCTGTTTTTGATTGATATTGAATTTATCAATTAATTATCGCTCTTTTCTTACCTAAGATCCAGGGAGAGACCCGATCCAGGGCAGTCGATTTTTATTCAAGGGAGGGAAAACGTAATAACAAACTGCATGATTGACCACTTTTTTAAATGGATAAATGTATCCCTTCAAGGAAGTATAAATGAGTCGTTAATTAAAGCTTGTAATAATCTTTATTCGAAAATCTTTAATATAAATTATTTCAATGCGTAGAGGGATTTTCATAAGTATACTGTATAGGGGGGGTTTTGTTCATCAATTTCTTATTTCAGAACCCATTGGGCGTCCAGAGGATCAAACGAAAAGAAAAATCATGGTAAGATCATGTTGCTAAAGATCGAGCTTAATTATATATATACAAAAATATTATTTTTTGTGTTGTTATTGTACAGTAATGTGGTTAGACGTTGGTTAGGCTTTCTTGATCAACTGATATTGGTTAAATGAAGCGATTCGCGAGAATATCGCTGAATAATAGTTAAATAAAAAAGATTAAGCTTAAATAACTAACTGATGGAGATGGTAAAAATTAATGCATGCATGTGATTAGCAACGTGACGTTTAGAGAGTCGAAGAGACATCCAAATAGTTAAACAAGAATTTCCATGTGTTTGTCAGATCGAGGCTGTACTAAACAACAAAACATTAATAACTTTGCTTTAGGTAAGCTCTCCTTCAATGCGAAGAACTCGAAGAAAGAGAGCTTCTCCCATTCTAGTGGGATATATTTATATATGTATAAACTTGCGAATCTAAAGAAGATATACACATCACTGCCGACTTCCTTCCTGTGTAGGGCTTTGCAATGCTCAAGTTGGTCCAGTGTCATCTTTATCTTCGAGAGTCAAGGAATCAAAGATACTGTATCTCGGAATAGTAAGATATCTTTTATTTGGGTCAACGCCCGTTTCTCTTGGGTGCCAATTAGTCTCTTGCTCTCTCCTTCACTGGCATTTGTTGAATATTCTAAGGAAATCATGGACGTGATCAGCTGACTAAAATGTACAGAGATGTCATCAGGGGACCAGAAGTACTGGGAACTTATCGGCCATTTGATCGGTTATGGACACAAAATTTCCAAAGTTTATTGCTTTTCTATTCCGTCACTGTCCTTGTATTTCTTCTCTCTTTTCCTGGATGCGTGGTTGGAAAAGCTGGTGTCAATAATTCTAGCAGTCAAGAGTGACAGCATCTTTAGAATAGTCTTGGGATAAAAGAGAGAAGAAAATCCATGTTCATTATTATCAAATAATTAGTTTTTTTGTGGCCCGTAAATGAAGTAGCTAGGAAATGGATGGTACGTGTTTAAACTTGAATGGTCTCCAGGATCATGCGTCTTGGCGTGCACCGAATTTGGAAAAACTGATGCTGAGTTCATGAAAGTTCGAGTTTCGCCCTCAATTTCTTTTGTATTTTGGCAACGCAAAAGGCAAGTGGAGAAAGTAGTTTTCAAGAGTTTGCTTTTTAAAAATAAATGAAAAGGATAGCCATAAAGTACTTGCAAATTGCAACCCCACGTTCTTGACTCGATCTTGCAAGTTGAAAAGTTTGATGTGCGGTGTAGTATTAGTAAATGGTCAACCATAGAATATTAAACCTCCGAAAGTGTGGAAATGTTGGCCAAATTCAGACTCCAACCACTACATGATAATTGCTCTATTGTATCCTCAAATCTAGGTTTTCTCTAGGAAGAAAACCTTCGATGACAGCTTTTTCATCAATATATTATATTTGTATTTGCCTGTTACAGTGATATAATATTCCAGTTCACACTTCAGGTAAGATCATACAAGAAAGAGCATTGAGATGATTTTGTTCCTTAAAAAGAAAAGGGCCTTTTAAAATGTTAGAAGTAAATTAAAATAAATGTTCACATTTTGTGTGATAATATCATTTTTTTAAAAAAATAAAATTAAAATATCAAAATAGTATCTTCATATTTTGTGCTATTGAAAACTAACAAAATCACAAATGTGATAAAATCATATTTCAAATCTCTTTAAACATTTTAATAATAAAACATTCAATTTTAATAGGATTTTCATAAATAATTTATTATTAATATTATTATTTCAGATCAAATACATAATAATTGAGAAAAATTATTCAGATTCAAATAAAAATTTATAATAATATTTAAGAAACATGTTACAATTAAAAAGCAAGTGAAGCACAACCACATGGTACAGCCTTGCACATGGTTCACAAGCGCAAAGCAGGCGAGGCGTGCACGCCTGTTTCTATATATATATATTTTTATGTAATCAAACTTTTATTTGAAAAAATTAAAATTAACAGGAATGTTGTCTATCACAATTTAGAAAAGAAACGCAACCCAACGCTCGAACCCTCAGTCTAGTTGCGTGACTCAGGAGCAAAAAACCTTAACAAAGACTTGTACTTGTTGTAAACCTATTTAAAATGTGACGAGGTATTTCACTGTTCATAAAACATCATAAAAAGCCCTAATTCTAATTTGAATCCTACCATCCGATTTTCTCAAATTAAATTAAAAAATATATCAAGGGATCTACGTAATTTTAAGCCTACGAAGTTTAGAATAATAAAAAACACCCAAAGATTCACCTAATAATTTGTTTTTAGTAGAGAGAGTTATTTGACAAAAATAGTGTGCATGTGCGCTCACATTTGGTTGCATAGATGTTAAAAACGGAAACAAAACAAAAAAAATCAGAGCAGCATCAACACTGCCATTTCTTATCAATTACATCGGTCCTACATGACACTTGCCGGATAGAGAATTAAACACAGACCATCCACCCGACATTACAGCCTGTTCAAACTGGATAAATAAAATACGACGTAGACCTACAAGTCTGATGACACTGATCACAGGCTAACAATTAGTACCGCTCAAAGGAAGATGGGCGGCCTCCTCTGCTAGGGCGGTCATAAGGTCCTGGCCTGTTCTTGTAGCTCCTATCATTGCGTGATGGCCCTCCACTTCCATACCTATCATTGCCCCCTCGTGGACCACCATCCCTATCATAGCCCCTGTCTTTGCCATAGCCATTCTGTGCATAGCGATCAGACCCACTGTACCTATCTCCAGCGAATCGATCTCCATTGGGTGGTGGGTACCTGCATGGTTTGCAAATTAACAACCACTCTATTCATGAAAATTAAAGCACAAACAGCTCATCATGCCACAGATGGTAACACTGAATTAACGAATTCGCCCAGGGTTTTGTCAGTGAAGGATGTCCCTAAAATACAGCAACAGGTCTGCCTCACAATCAAATATGGTGCATACTTAAAAGCAAACAGAAGAAACACTGGGTGGAAGAAAGATAAAAGCAGGCTACTACTACGGTGGTAAGGATTAAGGCATGAAGCATGCAAATATCATTCAACCATTTTTGAATCTTCAGAACTCAAGGTACCTGTCACTGGCATAGCGATCACGCCCCCCATACTTGTCTCTACTTTCAAAACGATCCCTGTCACCATAGCGCCCTCCATCATAGCGATCATCCATGTATCGATCACGATCTCCACCAAAACGATCCCCACGATCTCCAGCTCCTCCAAACCTAGAACGTGAAGATAATAAACCTCCACCGCCACCTCGGGCACCAGCTGAAGGGCAATCTCTAGCCCAATGCCCTGAACGCCCACACTTGAAGCACTCATCTTGTCCAGCAGGCCTGTCTCCTCCCCCATAGCCTCCTCTGCTGCCAGTCGAGTAGCCTCCTCTGTAGCCATGATCTGAATCATCCCCTCCCATTTTAGGTTGGGCCTTGTTCACCGAGATGACACGGTCACCAAAGTCCCGTCCATGCATCTCCCTGATAGCGTCGTCCATGGCTCGACGATCCGCAAATGTAATAAATCCAAATCCACGCGGACGGCCCGTATCTCTTTCCAACATCACCTGCAGAAACACCAGACCGGAAAGTGTGATGGCAAGCAATTGTATGAGTGTAAGAAAACCAGGCGGTAGCCGAAGTGCTATCATTATACTACGAAAGAGGATGACACGACTACACTTTTTACCCAATTCACATTGAAAATGAATGGCTAGCACATGTATATGCTGCTAAACAGTGAATTCACCTATCATATCAAAATCAAGAAAACAAGAATCTGAGCATACTTGAAGCAGGAGATGATGAAAGTTCAATTAGTTCAGGTATAACAAGTTGGAAAAAACCCGCAACTATGATTGGGTTCTAATAAGAGGAGATACTATATGACATCACTTGCTATTTAAATTCTCCTAAACTACACCCTGACATCTACCTCTTAAAACAGTTCTCAGACTTGAGAGAGCTTTTAGATTTGTCTATACCATTTCCAACACAATATATTACTCGCTTTATCCTGTTATGCTGGTTCATTATCCTTTAGGCACAATGACAAAGGAAGAGCACTAAATGTGCTTCATATGTACTCATTTTGATTCTTAAATCTTGATTTTACCCTTAATATTTTACAGCAGATAGTATCTAAAATATGCAGTTTATCTCACATACAGATAAAAAGATAAGTCACACAACAATTATGCTTTGACTATCAACTATGGACATGTATTTTGAGACAACAAAAGAAAGTAAATTTGGACCAATATAACAGGACAGAGGGAGTAACAATAATGGGTGAGAAACATCACGCCAACTTTGAGAAACATCACCCCAACTTATAACTACAAAACACAAAGATAACTTCGACACACTCATCAGTAAAACCTGCATCACCATCACAAAGCACATTATTCAAAGTACACTGACTGAATAATTGGTTTTAGAATGTGATTTCAAACATGATATCATCTCTCTCAATGGAAAAGGAAAGGGGGGGATAAAAAAAATAAGCTGCACAAGATTGACTTGCATGAAAAAATAATCCAGAACAAGATGATCAGAAGTAACAAGTAAATAACTTACTTTCACTTTGTAATATGGAATACTAAGGGATCCCAATATGTTTGATTTTGCAAAGAGTTCTTAAAGAAAATAGAGGAATCTTCTAAACCGTAACTGATATCTAGTAAGTTGAGCTCTGATCACTATTTGCCACACTCAAAGATAGGGGTTCCATAATAACCATCACATGCCCTCCCATAAACCTGGATGCATCAATCTTCATCAAAAATCCCACAAGATGGTCATCTATGCTAGTATTCTATTGAACATGATCATGTTCCAGCCTAATCCCCAAAATGTAATCAATCTCCATGGCTATCATTAAACCAAGTTATCCACAACCAAACATCTCAAAATAATCAATCCTCATCAATACAGAACGGACATGACAATTTTCATCAATCAGGATCCTTCTCTGGTAGCTCATCATTCAGTTGGCAAACTGACAAAAGAACCCACTCAACTAAGCAATCAAGAAACGATGAATTTGTCAATGCATCTGCCCACACAATAAATGGACAAAAAGAACTTGATTCACATAGTCAGATATGCAGTCATGAATTGCCCAAATCCACTCAGACAAGGCTTTATGAACCAGAAAAGTAAGACTATTGTCAATTGTGTTAATGCTGAAAACTTTCAGTGCTTGTGGTAGCTGGTAGCCGATGTCCAGTTACAAAGCGGATAAAGAATGGTGGATATGAAAAGAGAGAGAGAGAAAAAGAAAACAATTCCAGCAGCTAACAACTGCATATGTTCAACGTGCAGGTCTGACATGATCCACATATCAGCATTTTCAGTTTCCAAGAACAGATAGCCTTGCTTCTAACTGGTAAAGGCAGTTTTTAAATTAACAAAACAGCCACTGAAAAGCTACGAGGCACCCAATTCTGTATTGCTGAGACGACACTGAATCTGTCCTCTGCAAGTTCCAGTACATCAAAACAATAAATACAACTTATGGCTCCTGAGGCTCCCAACAGACAAGCAATTGCTAAGGATCCGCCGACAAACAAGGCAACGAACAGGGTGACCTACAAATGCTGGAGTGCAGGGTGCAGTGTGCGATTTAATCAATGTTTATGAGCCATGTCCATGCTCTGAAAACTTATCTGGAATATTGAGTCCACCAACAGAAATATTGTTATAGGAAATAAGCAAGAAGCTGGTTAAAGTTCAAAGATGAGGACTAAATGCGAGGATGAAAAGCAGGAACCTTAATTCAAACAGGACTAGCATTCTAAAGGATTCACTGTCAAGCAGAAAGAGACAGCTTTAACTGCTTCAAACGAGCTGCAACATCGAGCATGATAAGCCAGAACTAGCTTTCTAATCCTGGGAAACCACAGATACAATATCACCCAAAGTACATGCCAAAATCGAAGTTCGTGCATGCTGTCTATAACAAAGAGGTCAAGCATAAGGGATGCAGCACTTCTGATTATCAGTGTAGGGAAAGTCAAGTGTGGCAAAGAAACACGATGACACAGAAGTCCTAAAAAAACTCCTCATATGCTATACCGCAGAA
>Ga0325402_1007515_pt1 | contig 10347 bp, 7 predicted proteins | sample PopdelMetagenome_22_FD_207212 | JGI IMG/M metagenome (GOLD analysis project Ga0325402, IMG submission 207212) | Populus deltoides microbial communities from Bellville, Georgia, United States - Xylem-PdKOR-R3 | ecosystem: Host-associated > Plants > Phyllosphere > Stem > Wood/Secondary xylem... | reverse complement strand
TTTTTTTATTTTATTATGATCATAATATTCCATAATTATTTATAACATAACATGAATTTTTCTATTATGACATCGTTCAGTTATTTAAAACTATAAAAAATCTAAATAAATTAGATTGAGAGTGAATTCTCATTTTACTTCGTAGTTACTTAAAACAACTATAATTATATAAATTATAACAATATTTTTATGTTATCCAAGACTATAGAAAATCCTCTTGCTTAATACAGGACAATATCTTTGACCATCCATATATTGGATGACATTTATTATTTAACAAATATATTAGAAATCTAAATTAACCATCCCAGTAACAATTATAACTCGCACCATTTCTGCCACCATGTGGTCTTGCTTTCTTTTGGCTTATGTTATACTTTGGAGTCTTGCTTAAAGTTCCTCAAAAACATGTTTTTATTGATGGAGTTGAGTCAACAAGTTATCTCTTTCTCTTTTCACAGTGACAAGCGTATGCTCTCAAACTGCAACATTGATTTATAATTTCCTCTTTTTGGCACCCATCTCCTCCAACTCTGAGTTTAGGCTTGAACTTTAAGACTCTTATTGTGCTTGGATCTCCTCATGAACTTCTTCCAAGGCCAACCTTGACTGAATCTATAACAACCCTAAATTTTCAGGACAAAACACATACTTAAATTATAGAATTACCAGGAAAATTATTTTTGTGCTCTATTAGAATTCCAACAGAGTTTTATTTATAAATAGAACATCTCAAGTTATCGACTTATCCATTCTACACTTCTATACAATTTCCAAGCCACAATCTAATCATCATCCATAACAATCATTTATCAATTAAATCCAAGCCATCCAATATCACTTACAATTAATTATATAACACACTAATTATGAATAGATGAGAGTTTATACAATATTTTGGTATACATGAAAATTACATAAATATAATAAGCCATTTAAATTCAAATATCTACAATAATAAGTTAAGCAAACATATTTTACATGCCTAAACAAAATTATATTAAAATAAAAAATGAAAAATAATATACGTAGACTATAAAATCAATAGTGATAAAGAAATCTACTATTGACGAGTATGAGATGGTCTTAAAAAAAAATAATAAACCAACATAAGCAAATGACTTAATTTAATTGACACTAATACATCATACACAAGTGATTATGTTATATTTTTTTAACCCATGATGATAATTAAAATCTTTTATCCATCTTACTTATCATCCCTTTTTTTTTTAATCTTTCATTCCAATTCTTAACATTAAACTTCATGTTATAATTATCCACCTGTAACCCGGGCAAACTATCCAATGTCGATACCAATTCCAAATTGATACCATTAGTCATTACTTTGAATATGACTAATGAAAGGTATGTTGATACCAACCCATATGGTATCATTAGCTTTCATCCAAATGAATAGCTAATCAATTTTTCTAATACACGTCGAAGTCAATGAACTCATTAACATCATTAGCCTTCTCATTTCCCAGGAACAAATAATCAAGTCTATTTCTATTTATACCTTTCATATTAATATCGATACCAATGAACCTCATTGGTATGATTTCTAAACTCCTAGATAAAATCCATAACATTAGTAAAGGAAATATTATGTTAGAATTTATTGGTTATATTATACAAAATGTGAGAGATTGCGTAAGTTATATTAAAATCATTAAGAAGTTATATGGGAATTAATAATGGGAAGATGTCATTGAAGTATATGTTAGAAAGATTTGTACATATGTATTTATAGTTTTACAAATATGATGTATACGCCAAAGTATGTTTGGAAGTGAAAATAGATATGGATTATAATTGGAAGAACTAATGAGATAATATGTTAAAAGAAGTTGATGACAATAAGTAAAGTGTGTAAAAATTAGACTTGAGACAATATTCATTTTGGTACCTCTCTTTTGGAACCAGAAAGGGCATCTAGAGTCGAATCATTTACGGTTGGAGGAGCTCGATCTACTGAAGGAACATGTAGGTGTTTAACACTTTATTTGAATATAAAAGTCATTAAATTGTATTATTGTAAATACTTTGTTTGGTTGATATGTATTGAATGTTCGAAGAGCAAAGCAAATATAGAAATAATATTGTGAATGTAATCATCAGAATAAATGACATCCGTGAGGGGATGGTCGGACTATTAACAACCAAATGGGTTACCTAGAATAAATGACATCTATGAGGGGATGATTGGACTATTGGAAACTAAATAGGTTAACTGGAATAAATGGCATCCATGAGGGGATGACTGAACCATTGTCAGCCAAATTGATTAGCCAAGATAAATAGCATCCGTGAGGGGATTGCTGAATTATCAGCAACCAAATGGGTTGGCTGGAATAAATAGCATCTATGAGGGGATGATTGGATTGTTGAGAACCAAATGGGTTTGCTGGAATTATGATCATCCGTTAGGAGGAGGTCGGTAATTGGTGAGAACTGCATTGGATAGTTAGCAATATTGAATAATGGATTATAAAGGAAAAATAATAATATATGAACTAAGATTTTAAATGACTAAAACACATTGGTGAAAATAAAATGGTTATTTATTCAGCAAAGCTATTGGTTAAATTACTATTTTAAAATATTATATGTGAGTTGTGCATTTTTAGGAAAGAGTAAATGTAAATTGTGGACTTGAAATTATATTATAAGAAGTGATCTCCATACGCAAAGGTGATGAATGTTGACAAATGCCAACTTGCCATTATATATGGAAGTTAATGCCAACCTACCATTGAGATGGTGGTTGATGCCAACCTACTCACGAGCGAAGGTTAATGCCAACCTACCATTGAGATGGAGGTTGATGTCAATTTGCCAGCAAGTAAGGTGTGGAAGTAATGCCAACCTGTCCTTATGAATTAGGTTGAGAAAATGTGGACTTGTATTAAGCAGGAAGATTGGAAAACATTTTGAATTATATAAAATAGATATGGAAAGAGTTGGTTGGAAATCATATGGTTTGTTCTAGTTTAAGATGAACCAATCAATTGGTTCGTAATGGTCAGTTTAACAGGCTAACCAATTGAACAATAACCTTTTTTATTATGTGAACAATAACTTTTCGAGTTTTTAGTGGAGACTGTTTTTGAGTTTCAAAAAGAGACAAACTGGATTTGATTCAATTCTAGTCTTGTTTTCTTGAATATGTTTTATAAAAATATTAAAGATGAGGTATAGAATTACAAGATAAAAAAGTATCATGGGTATTTAACTATTAATAAATAGTCCTTGTCAAGGACAAACTAAGGGAAGGATGTCAATATAGAGTAAATTGGTAAGAAGTGAAATTATAATGAAATTTGAATCAAAAGGTTATAATGCAACTGCATATGTAAAGGATTTATTGAACATGCCTAATAATATTATATGTATATCAAAAGGTTATAATGCAACTGCATTTGAATTGAAGTTGTGTATTAATCATCATATTATTGTATTGTTATATGTGTTGTAGATCCAACGAATACCACTGAACAAAGTTGGCGTAGTCACTGATTTTATAGTTGTTTAGGTCTATCTTTTGTAATATTATATGTATAGCATAAAAAGATGATTAAGGATCTATATATTATTATGGAGATGACGATAGTATGATGGAAGAATAAAGAGTTAATGAACTAAGGTATACCTGAGCTACCATTTTATATGATGAATTGTTATTGTGCAGGAAAATAGGAAATAAAGATGTTGAAATGATAGAAAATTAAAAGGAAATTTTGTTGAAATTTTATTGAAATGAGAATTAAATAAATTAATAGAATAAATTGTGGTACAAATAAATGTGTTACAAAATGAAGAAATGGAATGAATTAAATATGCTAGTAAGATAAAAATACAAAATTTAAAAAGAATGCAATGAAAAGAGAAACAAGGTATGGAAACGTTATGATTGAAAAGTAATATGAAGATAGGAAACAAGTTGTGTATTGTATTTGAATAAATTATATATATTTATTAAGTAATACAACAAGATAACTCATGAGAAATGTGATATCAAACTTTAGACAAGTAATGAAATGGATTGTAAGTTAAGGAATTTTATAAGTGGGATGATGATGGTTAATAATAAGTATTAGAAGGGGTTTCGTCAATAATAGATGAAAAAGTATTATGTTGAAGTCTACCATGGAATTTGTACAATCAAGTTAATGATGTTGATTTGCTAATATAGATTGATAAATACTAGTCATTATGACTATTTGAATATCAATTAAATTCTATAATCTTGCATGTGTCTTAGGAAATTATCTTGGAATGTATCAATTCTTATCAAAGGATTACCAAGTTATTTAGTTTCTTTAATAGATAAGTTCTTATAATGGAGAAGAAGAAATCTAAAATCAAGATATCTACATGTAATATCAAAATTGTTGGAAAACTTACTAATGTGTGTAAATAAATGGTACATCCTTGTACATGTTAAAAAAAAATATTTTAATTGTTACGTATAAGATAGTTGGAACTAAGTATAAATGCATTTAAAAGCACGAGATGTTACATCATTAGTCTCCTAAACCGGAAACGACTAATCAAGTTTAAGAAATGTCGATACCAATGTAATTCATTGATATTATTAGCTTTTAAACCAAGAATAACTAATCAAGTTATGTAGTATTGTTAATTGTCCACTTTGTTAATGTCGATGCCAATATACCCATTGACATCATTAGCCTCCATAACTTGAAACAACTAATTAAATTTAAGTAAATGTCAATATCAATGCATCACATTGATATCATTAGCTTTCAATTTACCTTGGACAACTAATCAAATTCCTTTCCTTTTCTTTCACCCTTTTATCCTTTTATACATTACTCATGATTTCCACATCAAAGAAAATTACAGATAAAACATTTCAAGTGATTCAAATAAATTATTAAGATGTACTATACCTGCCTACTGTACATCATGTCCCAACACCCATTCTGCCTTGTCAAAACAAGATCAATTCATAACTATCAATTCTTATAAACTTAGGAACCATAACTAAGTTTCATTGTAATAATTTTCATCATGGTACATTCCAAATCATAAACTAAACATTTTTATTTTTCATAACCACATCTTCCATTATTCCTTATGTAAGTTTACTAACTTAATTTCCCAAAACATATAATTACCTAATTTCTCCCCATTTCTTCTTTTCATTACTCATAATTAGTTAAAATCTCATATAATTATACATCAACTATCCAATCTTCATAAATTTTTTCCTTTGACCAACCCTAAGGGTTTGAATTTTCTTCATTTATTTCTTCCAATTTCCATCACAAATCATCTTATCAACATTAATTACACCCTTCATAGATCAAAACACAATCTTACATATTTATCTTAACAAATCCTCATTCAAAGTGCTTTGAAAATTCTACCACAACTAAATACAATCATTAATTTCATTCTAATTTACCATATCTACATCATTTTTCACCAAAACATATAATTTCTACAAGTTTAAAACCATTTACCCAATTTCCTTTAAAGTTGGACAACCCTATACATGCAAAAATTACCAAGTTTCTTTTTTCAATTACTTATTATTTTAGGATATTTCAATGTTATTCCACCTTAACAACATCACCCCATAATAATTTCACAAAACACCTAATTTCACATAAGAACCCTAAAATCAAGAATTTATAATTCAATAAAAAAAATCGATTAGACTTCTTGATAACTTGTTCAAATAAACTTAAAATGCTTTACCAGATAATAATATGCACTTTAAAAGTTAACCAGTCTAAATGTTTCTCTAAGCTTTCTCCTTTTTTCTTCACCTCCCAAATTTCCTCTCTCAGACTCTTTACTTTCCCTTCACTAAATCTTTCTAATTTCAAGTGATTAAGTGTTTACTAGCACAATTTTAGACTTTTCCTTATAGTCTTTAGTTTTCCCTAGGTTTTAGGTTTTATAAAGATTAGGCTTAATAAAATAAAAAACTCATATTCCTTTTTTTTTCTTGCAATGCCGGCTGTGCCCTCCCCTCTCTCTCTCTCTCTCTCTCACACACACATAAGAACTTTGTTTATTCTCACTATATTCTTTCTTTACACCCTTTTATGTTTCTCAAGTAATATTTTCCAGATTTCATTGCCTGTTTATACCGAATTTAAGCTAGGCTATTTCAAATTTCATTGAATTATATACCAATACCTTTCTTTCCTCATGGATCACTTCCATTTAGTTCTTATTTGAGTTTTTGTAATTTTTACTTTTTGTATTTTTATTTTTAAGATTATCACATAGCCATTTTATTTTAAATTCCTAAAATCCATTACCATCCCCTTAGTGAAAATTCCTAAAATCCTTATAGATTTTTATCCAAGGTTTACATCCAAATTTGGCTTACTTTTACAATAATGTACACAAAGGTTTTTTTAAAATATTTAAACTCATTTTAATCTATTCAATATCTCCTTATTCGATTTTCTAATTAACCCTTTTTATTCCAATGTTAAATTTAGATTTTCATTAATACTGTAAAATTTAGGCCAAGGGTTTACAGAAACCTTACTTAGACATTTATTCATCCATGATTCTATGGTTTACCTTGGTTAACTAGGCATAATTTGATAAAGATTCTTCTCTTGACACATATAAGAATACAAAGTTTGATTTTAAACAACCCAAAACAGAATCACACTCCTTGAGAGTCAGGGTTATGTGTAAGTATCGAAGGTGAAACATTAGTATTTTGGTTCCTAAAACCTTATCATAACCTCGATACAAGGGTTATACCTTGATTTTAAGGAGTTGATTTATTCCACATGTTGTTTTTAGAAGTAAATATGGTATTGTAAGGATAACATCCCCTAATAATCCAATAGTTAGCTGACATTAGGCATTTGGTCTTCAAGCTTCACTCGCTTGACAATTTAGACTCAAATCCTGTCTGTAGGCAATCTCCATCATCATATTTTCCTTTCTTTAACCTAGTCCTCATATCCTTAATGATAATCTTAATATTTTTTGACATATCACACTTCCTATAAAAATCGGTGGAGAAACAGTAACGTCACTATAATCATTAATGAATATGATATGTCATGATATAATTCTTGTCCTATCGAGGGTCAACCCTAATGGATATGATATTACTCATGTAAAGTTTGGCTCAGTTGGTCTATCCCTAAAGATTTTTAAGGTTCATATATTGTCCAAATTATGTAACATGAGTGAAGGAGTAACTCCATGATATTCGGTGTATAGGGTGATTTTAAGCCTAAGCAAAAGTCCAAATGAGCATCAATGAACATAAATCACACTCATCGCCTGAATCTCCCTATCTATTAATATAAAAGGGAAATGCTCGGGTTTAGAGCTTTTGTTATTTTTATTATGTGTGTGAAAACTTGAAAAATAATATGCATGAACATTTAATCTAGTAGACTCAAATAAATGCAACAAATAATAAATAAAATTAACAAATTAAAATAAATTAATACATAGAAACAAATGAAAATAAAGGAAATAAGAGAAAACACATACATATTGTCATAACTAATTATTAACACCATGTTGAAAAAGAGAAATTTTAAAAGAATCATAAAAATTAATTTTTTTAAAAAAATTAAGGATTGAAACGGTGAGCAGGTAAAGAAATAGAGACTGAAATAAATAACAAGAGTTTGAGTCTCTCTATAAAACTATTAGAAGATAATGATATCAAGATACAAAAAGATAAAAGGATAGACAGATGAAGAAGATTAAAGATAAAGAAGAAAGAAAAAATTAGTATAGATGAAAAGATAAGCAAATGAGGGCCAATAAATAGACCAGGCAGTCCTAGGGATTTTGATATGAGTATACACTGAGAAACATAAAGAGAAAATATGTAATCATAATAATAAAAAAAAAATCCTCACTTTCTTAAAAGCAAAAAAACTAGCCACCAATTTTTCCCATTTTCCTTTCATGTTGGATTCCAACGAAACAATAACCACTACCACCCAAAGCACCAAACCAATCTTTTTTTTTTTTTATCTATCCTTTCCCCCCTCTAGTAGTCCCAATCTTATTCTCCCATCAACACCTAACCAATCCTCTTCATAAAAACCTGATCTTCTCCAAGCAACCCATATCATGGCCCGAAACCATTTACACTCTAAGTCGACAACCAATAACCTAGCCAATCTCCTTCTCTAATCAAAACCCAAATAGAATAGCTCTAAGATCCACTCAAAAATCCATTTAAAATAGCCTAAGATCATCCTAAAAGAAACCTTAACACCTCAGACACCTAACAACCTGTTGTTTTCATGTTTAAGTAGCAGTATATGAGGAGCACGCGCCACTTCAATTTACCACTATCAAGTATGTTAGTGCTTATAGCTATGCCCCACCATTACGTATAAGTCCAGCACGTGTCAATCGATTCTGGCAATTTTAGTAGGTCATTCTTAGATCCTAATGAATTTTTTTATTTGTTTGCTTCGTATATTTATAAAATGGTCTTATGTGGATAATTGATTGATAATATCGTGTGTGGATAATTGGCTTTCTTATGTTACTAATATTGTGTGCGAATAATAGGTATTTCATGTGTTGATGATCAATTTAGTGTTTTTGGTGTGTTAATAATCATGTATGTGGATTTTTAATAGTTATATTTAAATAATTTTTTGTGTGGTAATTTGGATTTTCCTAAAATGGATGTATTTGGGGAATGAAGTTTTTATTTTTGGTTTCCAATGATTTTTTTCTAAAAAATGAAAAAACTAATATGAGTTGTTTTGTATATTTATCTCAAAAGTTTTTGTGGATTTTTATCAAAGGATCAACCCTCTGACAAATTCTCAAACAAGTCATGTCAACTGGATGTCAAAACTTTATTTTATTGTTTCCTAAAAAATATTATTGATTTGCTTTATGTGATTTATCCTCAAACCAGGGGTAGTACGATCCTTAAACTATCTTATTCTTTGGAAGTTGGAAACTAAAATAATGGTTATGTTCTTAAAATTTTTCTATATATATATATATATATATATATATATATTATTTAAATATGAATTTGATCTATAAGTTGAAGGGTCCCTTTTTGATTCATTTTTCTGTCATACAATAAACTTCTATCCTACCGGTTGAGTCACCTTTGAGGTGACAACATTTGTTTTCTAATTTATATATATAATGATGATTTTTTTTTTGTATTTTCTTGTTAATAATCTTTTTTTTATTATAAATGGGTACAAATATTCGTTTTGTTGTCATGTGTTAAAACATTACACTATAATGGTGAGGGAATTTGGGCTGGGTTATCATGATCCTATCAAAGCCTTATGAGTTTGAGTGGAGGCTTTTAACACCATTTTTAATAGAATGAGTCAAAACTTAAAAGTGAGGATTGACTCTTGTTGTCAGACCTAACTCTCAAATCATTATTTTAGGATTTTCATAAGTTTAGGCAAATTCAAGCAAAGCACAATAAATACCTTGGTCGTGAAGTACAAGTATAATGCAATTTATTTTAGGTAGGATGCTTAAGGGTGATGTTTATCTTTCCTTCAGTATAACTAGTCCCTTACCTAGAATTCTAAAGGCTAGTTATGGTTTGTAGTTAACATAAAACTAGGTGATGACTCTTATCCATTCTTATTACCTTATTAATTCGTTGAGATGTCTCTGCTAAGCTTAACCTTAGTGTCCCTAATGGAGTCATCATGCTGTCGCACCTGACATGAATATGGGACCATAAAAAATTAAAGAAAAATATGAAATGTGGAATCACCATCTAATTCTTTAAGGAGACTCAAAGTCTAAAAATATGCATTGATTTTAGAGATATAAGTAAGGTGTTGGTTATACCTAATGGAAGATAAAATCACCTTTGCCGCATCCTTTCCAATAAAAGGTTACATTAGCTATATGTTTCTTATAAAAGTATTTTTACAAATGCCTTTAACTGTCTTAATTACTTTTTTGAGCTTACTTGTAAGTTGTTTGTTGTTAATTGATTGTTCATCCAATCACTGTCGATCTCTAAATTAACTGTCTCGCAACTTCATGATTTTTTTAGTTTTAAATTTATTTTTATTTATTGACTTTTTTATTATCATTATTATTATTTTTATTATTATTTACAAAGAAAAACATTGAAAATAATATTATATTTGTCCCATATCGGTCCATACTCGGAAGAGACTCATGGACTTATTATTAACCTCTTTTTTCTTCTTCTTTTTAAAACACTGTGATAGGTCTATGTTGGCCCCTAAAACTAAGAGACACATCAACCTAAGTGTAAAACATAAATTTAAGCTTAATCAAAACTTTAGGCTAAATTTACAAAGACTTATCAACTCATTATTAAACTCGTTC
>Ga0325402_1007514_pt1 | contig 10349 bp, 3 predicted proteins | sample PopdelMetagenome_22_FD_207212 | JGI IMG/M metagenome (GOLD analysis project Ga0325402, IMG submission 207212) | Populus deltoides microbial communities from Bellville, Georgia, United States - Xylem-PdKOR-R3 | ecosystem: Host-associated > Plants > Phyllosphere > Stem > Wood/Secondary xylem... | reverse complement strand
AAAATCACAGGGGATCAATAATTTAATGGCCAATAATAAAATTAAAAAATAATAATTTAAAAAAATCAATCAATGGGATGCTATCTCATAAAGTCCACCAAAATCTAGCTGAAAAATAGAAAATAATTATTATTTAATTAAAAATATATATTAAATGGATATTTATTATTATGTTACCTAACTTAACTTTTCACCTTCTATGCTAAACTCCTGTAATCTCATGTAATCTAGGCCATGTTTGTTTTTTAAAAAATAATTTTTGAAAAATAACTTTTTAAACTTTCATGTGTTTGTTTGTTATTAGAAAAGTTAGTCAACAAAAAACACTTTCTAAACAAAGAAAAATTTGGCTTGGTTTCCAGGAAAGTGATTTTTCTGAAAAATTTAGGCGGAAAACACTTTCTGGAAGTTGTGAAAAATTTAGAAATGTCATATTATTTGTTGATTATATCAAATTTATATATATATATATATATATATATATATATATATATATTGTTTTGAATATTTATTTTTCAATTTTATCTCTTAAAAATTAATTTTTATATTAACTTTGGTCCTTATTTTTATAATTGTTATTTGCTTTTTCCTTATCATTTTTTTATTGAAATTTTTTATTTATCAAATTTGATCCTTATTTTTTGATTGTTACTTATTTTATTTGAAATAATTTATGAAATGTTAATTATTATTATTATTTTAATTTCTTCATCTTTCATTTTTTTTAGATTTGATCTCGATTATTTTGATTATTATTTATTTTATTTGAGATAATTTATGAAATTATAATTTTTTTCAATTTTATTTTCATTCAACTTTTTAATTTGTAAGATTTGTTCCTCATTATTTTAATAAACTTGAGAAAAATAAGACATTAATAAGTTATTTTCCAACTCATTTTTCATGACATAACCAAACACTGAAATGTGTTTTCTAACTTATTTTTCATTATACTACCAAATATCAGAAAATAATTCACTTTTTCAAAATTTATTTTTTAAAAAATTACTTTTCAGCAAACAAATACTGTTGTAACCTTCATCTAATAAAAAGCTGTTAATCTCTTTCCCAAATAATAATCCATAATTTAAAAAGAAAAAAGAAAAAAAAAGAGAGAGAAGAAAAATAAAAAAAAAACCTAGAAGGTTGTACTATGCAAACAGGCGCATGTATGTGTTTGGTATTGCGGTTGCTGTTGTGGTTGTGGTTTAAAAAAAGTTGTTTTATAAAAAGTACTTTTAGTTGAGGTTGGTTTGAAAAAATATATGTTTGGTTAAAACTGTGGTTGAAATTGAGGTTGAATAAAAAGTTGTTTAATGTATTTGGTTAAAACAATACTTTTTAAATTGAGGTTATAAAATAATTTTAAAATAATTTTAATTTAAATATTGTAGATTTAACTACTATTATTACATCATGAAATAAATAATATTGATATCAAATATTTTTTATTATTCAATTAAACTATATGCAATGTCATCACATACAAAATCTACCCAACAATGACTATATTTTTCATGGTTTCTTAAGCATGCAACAACAAAAACTGAATTTTCTGTTACGTCATCAAGCGATATTCTTCTAATTTTTTGAATAAAACACAATTAAAATAAAAATAAAAACTGAATTTTTTTTAACTGAGTCGGACCCGGCAAGAATATAATTAAAATTGCGATCAAATTCCATAAATGCTACGTCATTATACGATATCCTTCTAATTTATGTAGTGTTATTAAATAATATTAAATACTAGTTTTTTGAGTAAAACTCAATTTTTTTAAAAACAATTTTCAATGTCATTACGTACAAAATTCATTCGACAAGAACTATAGTTTTCATATTTTTTGAGCATGCAATAAAATTAGGTAAAATATTATCAGGAATAAAATTGGAATTACAGTACGAGTAAATTTAATTCATCTTAAACTATTTTTTTAACAAAAAAAATATTATTCATGTTCACATGAATAGTATGAGTGAAATCAATTAATTGGACTGATTTTTTTTTAAAAAAAAACCTAAACTTTTAACAGTGTAGCACACTGGTTTTTCAAAATTAAAAAAAAAAAAAACGCTACTTCTCACTTTATAGTGAACAACAACAGTGGAGCATCAGTGAACAGTGGAGCCATGCTCCACTGTTAGATGAGAAGCATCAAAAATGTTGCTTCTCATGAAACTCCGGTTTTATGTGGGTCCTACCCACCAAAAGCAATTTTTTTTGGGTTACTAAACGTTAATTAATGTAGCTGTGGGTGAATCTCGCCCACAGTCACGTTCCCAAACAGCGACTTAGTATACGTTTAGGATCGTTTTTTAAATAGAAATTTTTTTATTTTTAAATTATTTTAATACGTAGAACAGCACTCAACAGCACTCAAATGGTGAGTGCATGCCCATCAATAATTGCTGACATTAAGATAGGATTTCAAACACTGTATGTCTGTATCGATTATCGAGAGAAGTGGTGTCAGGTGTGGATAGGGCTAGCAGAAAGATATGGCCATCGAAACTCCGCTGTTATTGGACAACCCCGTGGAGGACTCTGTTGACTACAAAGGCCGTCCGGTTTATAGATTCAATTCTGGAGGATGGAAATCTACACTTTTTATTATAGGTATGTGTTGGTAGCAAAACTAAACATCACTCAAAAGATATTTGGTATTTTGTTTGATGTAAATTAACCCAGCTAGTCTGCGTATGCAGTTGTGGAAGTTGCAGAGAGGTCTGCATATTATGGGATAGCAGGGAACTTAATAACGTATTTGACAGGGCCCTTAGGACAGTCCACGGTTACTGCTGCAGAGAACATGAACGTTTGGTCTGGAACAGCATGGTTGCTGCCTTTGTTAGGTGCATTTGTTGCTGATTCTTTCATTGGTAGATACAGAACCATTGTTGTCTCTACGCTTATCTACATCTTGGTAAGTATTTAGATTTTCTTTCTCCTGGTTTTATTTTTATTTTTCAGAGGCGTGACGGTTTGCTTGTGATTGTCTAATATTTGCTAACGTAACTGTTCATGATAGTCTGAACATAAGGGCATCTATAACGTAATCTCAATTCACAGGGACTTGGCTTGCTGGCTCTATCAGCTGTTCTTCCTCCTCTCGGTTCTTCTGGCTGCCAAAGTTCCGATAGTGCCGGGTCGTGCTCTCCTGATCCAGTTCTGATTTTGTTCTTCTTTGCTCTCTATCTAGTAGCACTTGGACAAGGTGGATTCAGGCCTTGTGTTCAGGCTTTTGGAGCTGATCAGTTTGATGGACAAGATCCTGAGGAGCGCAAAGGCAAAAGCTCGTTCTTCAATTGGTGGAATTTTTTTCTGAATGTTGGCCTCATAGTAGTCCTACCGGCCTTAAACTACATCCAAGACAACATTAATTGGGGTCTGGGATTTGGGATCCCATGTCTTATTTTGGCTGGGGCACTTGCAATATTTTTACTTGGAACTAGGACATATCGGTATAGTATCAGAAGGGAAGAGAAACATGCGTTTTTGAGAGTCGGTCGGGTCTTTGTTGCGACTTTTAGGAATTGGCGAATCACTACTGCAGTAGCCTTTGAAGAAGAAACTCACAGAGCCCAACCTCACCAAAGTTCTGGGCAATTCAAGTAAGAGAGAACTAATGTTACGACTTTTTGAGAATTTTTATAGAAGCGAATATTAACTATACCTCAACCAGAAAGAAGTTTTCTGATAAATCAAGAGCCTTTTGGAAGTAAAAGCCTTTTTTAATTCGAAATGTCAAGGATTTCTTGTGCTTACTGTTTTCAATGAAGCATCCAATGAAATACTCGGTAAAAACCATTATGATTTGTTAAAGCATTCTCAATTTGGTACGCAGACAAATCCATAATTTATTAAATCAGAATACGTTTAAAACCAAATAAATGTAATATTCCTATCCTGCAGAATGCAGATAAACCCTTACTCTATCACTTCATAGAGTTGTCCACTACATGATAATTAACCAGTGACCAGGGATAAACAGATGCAAAAGTCCATCAGAGGCTGGTGTATCAAAATCCCAAGCCGTGGTTGATTAGTTGCAGTGTCTCAAAGGGGCCTGCAGATGCTCCACTACCTGTAATTGTCAAAAAAAAAAAACGTGATATTTAACCAGTGGGAACCTTGTTTTTTGAGTGGTGAAGCAACAAAAATTTAGCTAAACTTTCACTTTCTAAGATTGCAATTTTCGATTTTCCAATGTGGCAGGTTTCTGAACAAAGCCCTGCTTGACCCTAATGACACGAAGGGAGACAGCAAGGTTTGTAGCCTCAGAGAAGTAGAAGAAGCCAAGGCAGTACTTAGGCTTGTTCCGATATGGACAACGTGCTTGATATATGCTACTGTGTTTGCACAGCCCGCAACTTTGTTTACTAGGCAAGCCATAACTATGAATAGATCAGTTTCAGCAGATCTCGAATTTCCTGCAGCTTCAGTTCAATTATTTATTCCTGCCACGGTTGTTGTTTTAGTTGCAATCTACGATCGTGCCTTCGTCCCTGTAGCCAGGACTTTAACTGGGGAACCTTCTGGCATTACAATGCTACAAAGAATCGGTACTGGGGTATTTTTATCTTTTCTTGCCATGGTAGTTGCTGCTCTAGTTGAAATGAAGAGGCTCAAGAAAGCTCAACAATATGGACTAGTGGATACGCCAGGGGTGACGGTTCCTATGAGTGCTTGGTGGTTAATTCCTCAAAATGTCTTGCTCGGTGCTGCTGACGTGTTCGCCATGATTGGAATGCAAGAATTTTTCTATGATCAGGTCCCAAGTGAATTAAGGAGCGTGGGTCTTGCTCTTTTCCTCAGTGTCATCGGCGTAGGAGACTTTCTAAGCAGCTTTCTTATCTCCATCATTGATAAAGCAACCGGTGGGGATGGTCATTATAGCTGGTTTGCCAGTAACCTGAATCGGGCACATCTTGATTACTTTTACTGGCTACTAGCTGCGTTGACTGCTGTACAGTTTGTTGCTTTCTTGTATTTTGGAAAGTCTTACATTTATAGCAGGGGAGGCGCATCATAAAAGCAGTGATTTCTCAGTCTAAGATTATGAAAATAATAATTTAAAAGAAAAAAATAAAAAATGCTTTATGAATATAAAAATAAACACATTAGTAGTTGCTTTGGGAGTATGGCTGTGGTTAATTTTTAAAGTGTTTTTCATTCAGAAATATATCAAAATAATATTTTTTTTATTTTTTAAAAATTATTTTTGATATCAATGCATCAAAACGATCTAAAACCACTAAAAAAATATTAATTTCAAGAAAAAAAATTTAAAATTTTTAGAAACACGGATTGGATTGCATTCCCAAACAGTTAATGATGTGTGGCCAACCGCGCGGTTACTAGCCATAGGCATTTATAGGGTGTTTGTGAGTATGGTAGTGGTTACGGTTCAAAATATTTTTCGCTTGAAAAATACATCAAAATAATTTTATTTTTTTAATAATTTTCGATATCAACACATAAAAATAATTTCAAAATATAACACAAATTATTTAAAAAAAATTTAATTTTTTTAAAAATACATTTTTAACCGTATTACCAAACACTTTCTCACTCTGTAATTACAACTACTGTTCTGTAAGCAGACCGAAGTAAATGAATCGAAGAAGTATGTTTATTTAGCAAAATTTATTATCTTATGCAAATAGTATAGTAATAGTTTTCTGTCCTGCAATACATTGCGGGTTAGGTTCTATAGAACTGTTTAGGCCGAGTTTGTTTATGTGATAATACCGTGTTTTAAAAAAAAATTAATTAATTTTTTATATATTTTTATATTATTTTGGTGTGCTAATATTAAAAATAAAATTTAAAAAATAAAAAAATATTATTTTAATATATTTCCAAGCGAAAAGACTTTAAAAAACAATTGTTATCACAATTCTAAACACTATCTTAGTATTGTTATTAAATCTAATCCAGATGGTCAATTTTAAACTCTCTCAACTTACTCGTTGCTAGGATTGATTTAAAATTAATATCTTGAGAGTTACCCTAACGTGACCCGGTTAAGTTGATGGGTCTAAAGATAACCCGAATGATTGATAAAAAACACGGTTTGACTTTTAAAAAATTCTGGATTGCATCTTTTTTCTTTATATTAAGATGACAACATATTAGATGGATCCGGATTTCACGACTTAACCCACCAAACCTATGACTCAGATCATGACTCTATTATGTTTAACAACTTTATTTTTTATAACTATGTTTTACTTAATGATATGATAATAAATATAGATGCTCGCAGAATTGAGCATCAATCAAATATCAAGTCATTTTTTTGAGATTACAATAACCTTATAAAAGCAAACTTAAATGGATTATGAAAACTAATTCAAAATCAATAAAATATTGAGTGATGAGATTGATAAAAAAAAAAAAAAAGTAATAATAATAACAAGCCAAAAACTATTCAATTGAAAGAAAAAAAATTGAAAGATGATTTTAAAAAAATAATAATTTGCATTGTTATTAAACCAGATCTAACACAAATCAACTTTGAAATCTCTTAACTTCACTTCTTGTCTATCCTAGGTTTAAAATTAACTTGTATAAGAATTGACTCTACATAACTCGGTTGACTTGTCGGGTCAAAAAGCAACCCAAACGACCAACAAAAGCATGATTTGATTTTAAAAAAATCAAAATAATATCTTTTTTTAAAATATCAAGACGATAACATGTTAGATCTTGACCAAGTCTTTGTAGGTTAACTCACTAAATCTACGACTTGTATCATAGTCTCCACTAGGTTTAAATTATTTTTTTAAATTTTTTTAATTTAATAATATTATAAAAAATAAATTCTTATAAAATTGAATACTAGCTAAATATTAAGATGTTTGTTCGAGACTCCAATAACATCGTAGAAAGAAAACCAAAAATATTATGACAACCAATGTAAAATCGATAAAATATTAAATAATAAAATTGAAAGAAAAAAAATTGAATGTAGAATTTTTTTAGAAAAAAGAAAAAGGGATTTGTTTTTGAAAAATTAAGTTGTTACACTATGAACAGTGAAGAAAACAATACAGCACCATAATGTTTTTCATTTCTTTTAGTATAATACTAGATCATTTATATCTATTATGTTAGGGTTAGATCAATTTTTTTTTAAAGTAAAAAAAAATTCTGCTAATATGTTTTTAAAAAGAAAAAAAAACTATGTAGAGATTGACTCGATGCAACCCAAGTAACTTAGCAAGTCCAAAAACAACCTGAACAATAAAAAAAACATAGTTGAACTAAAAACTTTTCAAGATAACATATATATATATTTTTAATATTAAAAAGACAATATATTGGATCGACCCAAATCAACCCAAGTTACCTTGTAAAATTTACGATCCTGGGTATGAGACCGTGATAACTTTATAAAAAGAAAAGCAAATAAATATATTAAAGCTCAATTCTCAGTCAAACTAATTTTAAAGAATGAAAAAAAAATTAGAAAATGATAAAAAAATCTTGATTCAATCCGGGTTAACTTATCAAATCTAAATTATAAAATTAAAATAACTTAATAAAAAAAATCTAAATCTAAATGACAGGTAGTGTCTAATAATTTAAATATAGATTTGGGTATGATTGATTGTTAAAGTGTACCGAGAAAGGGTAACCGATTGGACAGAAAACACTTGAAATCCAACTGAAAGGGAAATATGGTAATTGTAAGACTTTTTATAGCATATAAAAAGCCATTTGGCTTCCACAGGATGCCAAGGGCAACCGGCCTCAGCATCTAAAGAGATGGGAAGAGGAAATTTTAAATTTCTTGCAAAATCTCCATAAATTGCACAAAAACTCTCGATCAAATGGATAAAAAAGGAGGGTTGGAAGATTAAGGGAGGTTGTTTGCACAAGATTGAGTAGGGGTGAGAGAAAAATCGAAAAACCGATTAAACAGAGAAAACCGGAAAAAAATAACTGAAAAAACCAAACCGTAAAAAAAATTTGATTAAACCGATTAAAATTTTAAAAAAACAGGCCGGTTCGGTTCGGTTTTGGTTTTATAAGCAAAAAACTGAAAAAACTAAACCGAACCGAACTGAACCCAAACTGAAAAAACCGGAAAAAACTGAGCCAAACCGGTTTTTGTCCTAAAAAACCAAACCAAACCGAAATCAGTTTTTTTTCTAAATTTTTTTTTGGGTATGGCTACTTTTTTTTATATATATAAAAATTGAACTGAATCGAAAATGATCACCCCTAAAATTGATGGAGTTAAAGCTAGGGAGGAGGAGGAGGAGAATTGGAAAATTTTGAGGAGAAGGAAAGGAGGGGAGAAATTAAGGAAATCCTTCTCATTTTTGGTCTTCAATTCTTCATATTACAAGATAATAATTCTTGATTTGGAGCAATTATTGTAAATTATGCAAGTTTAATAAATGAATATAAATTTTCGGGTGGAGAAAATTAGGGATTTGAGGAATTACTTGTTTAAATTGCTGAAATGATGTTATAGTCATGTTGGTGAGTATAATTACGGGCTGGGATAATTTCTTTAAATTGTTTTGTAAGTACAAGAGTTGGTATCAACGATGATAATGTAATAATCGGGCTGTGATAAGAGATATTGTCTCGGGGAGTAGAGGGATCAGGGACAACGTGCTAGGCTGGTAGGATTTCCTCTCGATTATTTTAAAAAAATAAAATTAAATGATCTAATTTAATGGTGTGTGTTAGAGATTATTTTGGAGCCAGTTAGAAAGAGATGAATATAAAGAAAACTTAAAAACAAGAAATTGATTACTCTACCTGGTCATGATTGGCAAATAATATCAACATGATTATGTTGATGTCATTATTAACCAATACTTGATTAGCCTACTCGGTCATGATTGGCTACGATAATGTTAATATCAATATTAACGAAGAGTTGATTGGCCCATCAGGCTGTGGTTGGCTAATAATATCAAGAGGGTTATGTTGACATCGCTATTAACAAAGACTTGATTAGTTTGCCAGATTATGGTTGGCTAACGATATCAATATGATTATGTTGGTATTGACATTAAATGGTGTTGTGTTTTCGAATCATGAAAGCTAGGGACATCATTTTAAACAAATGTTGGTATTACCCGAGTTAATTAGATTCCTAATGGTAAAAAATCAGTGATTGTATATTTTTAGCAACAAAAGTATGTATAAAAAGATTTAGTAAAAAGAAAACCATATGACCAAAGGAAAACACAAGGCATTGTAATTTACATATTAAAAAATAAGAGTTTTCATTTGAAATGTAATTTTAAATTTACATATTTAATTTACAAGTATATCTCAATCACGACAAGAATAGTATTTTAATTGGGGATGTATCTATTTTGTTCTAGATAGCTAGACTTTTGTAATGTAAACTTGATGAATTTATTTGACTAATTGTTTGTTTGTTAAACTTTTGGGATGTTATGTAAAATTTACAAGACTTATAACTTAATTACTAGTTACTTTATCTTTTAAGGATTGGTATATTAGTTATCTTTTCATATTATGAACTTTGCATATATGCTCTTCAAGTTATAATTTCTAAATAATGTATTTGTTTTCCAATGAAATGGAATTTGTTTAGGAATCCTTTCATACTTTAATCTTAAACATTCATTTTATTTTCCTTGAAGTTTTATATTTTATTAACAAAAATTGACATTCTTACATAACATTATTTATTGGAATAATATTTTTATATATTTTTTTTATATATTTGTGATGTGTTTTTTTTTAATTTTATCATTTAATATTAGATTATTGAGGATTGAATTTCATAATTTATTTTGATTTTTTTATATGAAATTATCTCAGTTGACTCGAGTTATGATTTTGATAGGTTAATCATGGTTGACTTAGGTTTTTTTCAAGGTCCCTTTTTAATTGATCTTTTTTTTTAATTTCATATTTTAATATTGGATTGATTAATATAATTTGTATCAATTTGATTTTTTTTAGATTATTGCAGTCTCATGATCCAGATCGTGGGTTTAACAAGTTTATTCATGTTAACTTGGATTGTTATTTTTTTTGTTCTTTTTAATTGATGTTTTTCAATTTTGTCATTAAACAAGGATTTTATTGAGAATTTTTATTCATAATTTTCTTTTGTTTTTTATTTTTATAGGATTATCCTGATCCCATATTCGAAGTTGTAGGTTTGATAAGTTAATGTAGATCAACTTGTGTTATTTTTTTAATTGATTTTTTTTTTAAATTTTATTTCAAGCTTTGCTTGAGCCTATTATTAAAACCCGTTCCTAGCTTATTATGAGCCTCGGGCCACCGGGATATCGGGCTAGGCTTTAGTGCTTTTATTTAATAGTTCTGAACTTTATTT
>Ga0325402_1007510_pt1 | contig 10351 bp, 3 predicted proteins | sample PopdelMetagenome_22_FD_207212 | JGI IMG/M metagenome (GOLD analysis project Ga0325402, IMG submission 207212) | Populus deltoides microbial communities from Bellville, Georgia, United States - Xylem-PdKOR-R3 | ecosystem: Host-associated > Plants > Phyllosphere > Stem > Wood/Secondary xylem... | reverse complement strand
TGGTTAATGGGTAATTGGAGAAACTAGTATCCTGGTTAACGAGACCAGTGCCCTGGTTAATGGGCAAATGAAGAAACAGATGTCTTGGTTAATGAGCAAATGGAGAAACCAATGCCCTGGTTAATGGGTAATTGGAGAAACTAGTGTCATGGTTAATTGGACTAAGTGCTTTGATTAATGAGCTATTGGAGAAACTAATTTCTTAGTTAATGGGATTAGCACTTTGATTAATTGGCAATTGAAGAAGTCAATAATTTGGTAATTGAACAAATATCCGGTTTGGACTAGAAAGGACATTAGTATGTTCTTGGTTTGTGCCAACTGTATTGATTTGTAAAGTTAAGGATAAAATAAAAATTAATTATTTAGTAATTAATAGGGTAAATATATAGAAGAGATAATAGTAAATAATCATTGTGTATAAAGCTGATTGTATTTTGTATTAAATAAATTATCAGGTACCTTGCAGTATTGTGCCGAGTAGTAAATTATGTCTGTAGTTTTGGATTAAGATATTAATGAAGATGTTGATAAATTGGTATAGTTCAAGTATGAGGAAAACTCCACCGGAATTTTAGTAGAGTGTATATTAAATTATTTTAAAAAGATAGATATGCATAATGGTTTTCGAATGGTTGAGGTTGTCATATTAAGAGATTAATAAGTTATTCGGCTGACCAATTGACCGCAACAATAACATGTAATGAAGCAAAGTGTACATGAGTTTGACTGTGCTGATAGGTTAAGGTTTGGGTATTAAATTATCCCTACGGACAAAGTTTAATGGAAAAGAAAAATAATATTAGCATGTCTTTTAAGTATAAAAGTGATGGAAGTTTATGTGATAAATTATAAATAATAGAAATGGACATGAAATAAGTGGAATGAATAATGAATCGAGGAAATTTCTCAATATAATAAGGGTGTTATATGGACTGATTTACTATTATCATAGATATAATAAATGTCAGGGAAAAAAAAAGGTGACTTGAATTACATATGTTGTGAATTAAATTACGATGTGAATTAGATATAATTACGCATTGATTTACGATATGGATTAAAGATGATTGTGAGAGGAAAAGATCATATGATTTATACGTGTTGAGGAAATAAATTGTAGTGTAAATTCCATTTGATATGAAATAATGACATAAATTGAATATATTCATGAAATGGAAAGAGTTATGAAACAAATCTAAGGTGAAAAGAAACACTATATGAAAGTGTTTGAATGGTTCCGATCAATTTTAAAGTTGTGAAGAATAAATCGTATATTGATGTGTTAATCTAGATTAAGGAAAAAGAAAAGGAAAGTTATCATGATATAAGAATGATAATATGATGAATAAGATGTTGGAAATAAAACTTATCAGAGAAAGATGAAGATGTATAACGTGGGAAATTAATGTAAGATCAATGTTCTTAATGAAATATTTTGAAATTGGTTTTGATTATATAATTATTAAACATTAGTAACTAGGATGATGCAAATGTTTATTATGAATTCATTTTAATTTTTTTTATGTCACAAGTAAATTCTTTTGAAAACATCAGCTTTTTAGGGTCACTAAGTTATCTAGTTTTATGCATAAAGAATATATGTATTTTAAGAGAAAGATAAACTTATAAATATTTTATGTGAATATGATTTCAACAAGAGTTGTGATAGACTGTGTTTTTTAATAAAAAAAATTGTTGAAAGGTTGTTGAAACTTTTCTTATAAAAAAACAATTTACTTGTATTTTCTTACATACTCGATCAATGAAAATAAGTATAAACGCATGAGAATGTGCTAGGCGTTACAGCAAGTATAAGGATGAAGTGTTATGTGATGTTGTGTCTATGCATGCTACTCATCTGTTACTAGGGAGACCTTAGCAATTTGAGAGAAAAGCCAAGCATGATGGGTTTAAGAACAGGTATTCATTGGAGAAGGATGGTAGAATTTATACACTTGCCCCACTAACACCAAAGCAAGTGTATGAAGATCAAATTCAGTTGAAGAAAAGCTATGAGGAGGAGCACTTAGATTCGACCAAAATGGAAGAACAAGCCGAACAACATGGTGAGAATGTGAGGATGAGTGAAAATAAAGTAAGCTATAAGTTCAAAACAAAAGGGGATAAAGTTTCAGCCCTTAGGAAATTAGGGGAGGGTCACGGCCAAAAAGAAAAAAAATAGAAGGGAGGCCGAGAGTGGAGAGAAGAAAGAAAATGTGAGAAAAGAAGAGTGTGTAGAAAAAATAGGGAAAATCCTATATTTCATTACAAAATCTAGTGATCTTAAACATGCTTATCTTTCTGAATTGCCTATGATTTTACTTGTGTATAAGTAGACATACTTTTAACTCTAATAATTTGGATTCCTATGTTCCTAATGTTGTTAAAGTTCTTTTACATGAATTTGAAGATGTCTTTGCAGAAGAGATTTCTAGTGGCTTGCTGCCAATTAGGGGAATTGAACATTAAATCGACTTTATTCCAAGAGCATCTATACCAAATAGGTCGGCATATAGGAGCAATCCCGGAGAATTTAAAGAACTCAAACGGTAAGTGGAGGAGTTGATGTCGAAAAGATACATTCGTGAGAGTATGAGTCCTTGTGCAATTCTCGTGCTTCTTGTCCCAAAGAAAGACAAGACTTGGTGAATGTGTGTTGAAAGTTTGTTATTCATACCGATCACTGGTCATTAAAACATTTTCAGGGTCAAGGTAAGCTAAATAAGCAGCATGCCAAGTGGATTGAGTTTATTGAAACTTTTTCATATGTGATTAAGTACAAGCAAGATTAAGAAAATTTTGTTGCAAACGCTTTATCGCGAAGGTATGTTTTTCTTAATACTCTGAATACTGAATTGTTAGGATTTGAGTATATTAAAGAATTGTATCTTGATGATAATGATTTTGGTTCTATATATGATCAGTGCAAAATTTCGACCAAGGATAGGTTTTTTAGGCAATTTTTGTTTAAGGAAAATAAATTGTGAGTACCTAATTATTCTATGCGTGAATTGCTTGTAAGGGAAGCTCATGGGGGTGGTTTAATGAGGAATTTTTGAATTGCTAAGACTATGGATGTTTTACGTGAACACTTTTATTGGCCTCATATGAAAAGAGATGTGCAAAGAATTTGTGATAGGTGCATAACATATATACAAGCTAAGTCTAGAGTAATGCCTCATGGGTTATACACACATTTACAATTAACACCAATAAAAATAAAATACGCAATTGAACAACCCTAATTGTTCTAACGAAGGCTCTGATACCACTGTTGGATTTCCAAATATCATACACGTAGCGGAAACTATGAAATAAATTTATTTTATATGAAATATAGGTTAGTAGTTGTTTCTATTTTATATTATTTTAAATGTTTATATCATATAGTTGATTAAATATATGTTTGTGTATGATGCGATTTGAAAAATATAGTTGGTCTTTAATGAGATGTGGTTCGGGATGATTGGATAAGGAATAAGATGTGAGAGTTGATTGTGACTAGGAATATGAGTGTCAATAACTTGGTATGTTTAAAATGTCGGGGCAACTCTCGTGGATTTTTTGGTAAAGACTTATGGAATGTACTTATAAACTCACTAAAGTTGTGAAAAACAAATCTCATGGTTTATAAATGAATTGCAAATAAACGATTAAATCTAGTTTTGAATTTGAGGATGTTACTGTTAGGTTCCTAAATATCAAACACGCAATGAAAATTATGAAACAAAATTATTTAGGAGTTCTTAGGATCCCGTTAGATAGATCTAGAGTTTTTTTTTGGATTTATTACCTAAAGATTTGATCTTCTTTGGCTTTGAATAATTTCTTAAAGGTTAGGTTGTCGCAAATTATAAGTCGTTCAATTGTCTGGCCTCTAACGGTAATCCACACGAACCACCCATGATAAATATCATAAATCCCTATTTAGGAGAGAGGAATTGCAATGCCTAGAGTGCTAGTTCTAATATTATGTTTACATAGTTTTTCTGTTTAATAGACAACTACTCTAAATAAGAGGTGTCATAACTCATTTTTGGGTTATTCCTTAAAATTTACCATTTTTCCTTTTAAAATAAAAAATAAAAAATAAATAATAATAGCAAGAAGACTGACAATTTGGAAAAAATAAGTTGAGGAGGATTTCAAACATATAAAAAAATCAAACTAGAGTTTTGGATGGAAATAAGAGCTTAATCATACCTCATTGTACCCAAGACTGGAGAGACAATATGGATTCAAGATCAAATTAAATGATTATTGGATAAATCTGCATAAAAATTAAGCTCATAGACATAATTAAATGTTTAATAGGCCAATCTTGCAATTTAGCTATGAAAATCAACTAAAACACATAAATGATACAAGAGATATAGTTATGGGCAAAATTATCCAAACAAAAGGGGGAGAAATCCCACCCTTATAAGGGTTGTTTCTAGGAGCACACCATACGAAAGAGAAAGAAAAAGGAGGAGTGAACTTTATTTTTCTTGAAATTAAAGGTTCTCTAAAGGGCTTTTAAGGATCAAATTAGAGGTTTTGAGCATAGGAAATAATTAAATAAGGCTCTGGAAGTGAAGGATTTTAAAGAGATTAAAGAGTGCAAAAAGAAAGTGAAGAGAACATGGTTCTCTGTTGAGTTTCCATCTTAATTTTTCATCTTTTGGAGTATGAAATCCTTCTAGAATGGTTGATTAGAGTGGTGTTGTGTTTATTATGCTAGGGTGAATATTAGTGTTATTTAATTTTGAGTTTTGATGAATTGTTGTTTAAATTGATGTTATTGTGTTATAATTATGTTTATGGAGGTGTAAAATGGATGGGTGATGAGTTAATTTCAAAGAATTGAAGAGAAAACATACCTCTTTATGATATGGAATATTCAATTAGGGATTACAATGGGATTTTGAATTAAATTGATTTAATTTTTTATAGAATTTATGTAGAATTATCTTAGTTTGAGTATGTAATGATTGAGTAATGGATTAATTGCAAGAAATTGAAAAGAAATCCATGCCTCCTCTAGAGAGGAAGTTTCAGCATTAGTATGTGTAAGGGTTTGGGCTTGTTTGATTTAATTGCCATGAAATTTGAGTAGAATTGTGTTTATTAACATGAAAAATGAATGGGCCAAGTGGTAATTATGGAATATTTAAATAAAATTTTATGTTATCCTTATAGGTAATAATCGGCCATAATACGGAGGGAGAGATTGAATTGGTTGATTGAAATAGACATGAAATTTGTGCTAAATTATGGCATGTAATGGAATTAAAGAATGAATATTAATTTAAATTGTTAGATAAAAAAAGAAAAGGCCATGATCCTTGAAAGGGAGGATTTCAGCCTAAACTAATAGTTTGCAAATGGACTGTGTTGAAACAGTTGTTATGAAAAATGGATTATTTGTGTTCTATAAATAATTTTCATGGTATTTAAATCTAATTTTGAATCATGGCATGGTATATAAATGGCTATGTGGTTAATTTGTTTATGAATGAAGGAAATTTGTACCCTGTAATGAAGGAAATTTGGTTGGACCAAGGAAATTAATTTAAAAACTTTTAGTTGCAATTAATAATTAATTATGTGTGATGATAACACTAATGATTTTAAAAGAGAGCTAACTACATGAAAAATCAAAATGAAAATTATGTGTGATGATAACACTAATGATTTTAAAACAGAGCTACTAATTCTCTAGCTCAAGTCGAACGGTTTATCCAATTGCTTAAACTAGTAGACCTGTTTACACAAAAAAAAATTATGAATTTTATAAAAAAAATTTTTAAAATATATTTTATGTATCAAAATATATATTTTTGTCCAACTTGTGATTAAAAATTCGATTACAATTAAAATATTTAAAATCTACTATTCACATAAAATTTTATCTTTGTTTTTCAGTGTAAATTGATCTGCTAGTTTAAATGATAATTATGAAACAATTGATCTATTTATTATAAAATTTGATTATATATCATAGTTGTGAATTACAACATTAATATCAATTGTAATTTTATTATGGTTCACAATTATAATATTTAATTAAATATAATATTTCTAAACTACAATATTAATTAAATATTACTTTTCTGAATTATTAAATCCTTGAAACATACTGTTTTACCAAAAATTTTGCTCCGACGTTAATTTATTATGTATGCTGGAGTCCAAATTTTTCCCTGAAAAATCTATGATCCCTTATTACTAAAAAAAAATTAATGTGGACCCCATATCTCACTCACACGCAAGAAAAAACCTTAACTACTAACAACTTTCTATACTACTACAACTACTCAAGTCACTTTCACTGATAATACACATAAAAGATCCCCTCTTTCTCTAGAATCAAGATCTTGCCTTTCTTAAGCAATGCAATTATCATTTCATTTCATTTCAAAATGAGATCTTCATCGAAACTAACCTTCTTTTTGTTGATAACAATCTGGGTTTTCTCTAAAACCTGTAAATGCAGCGTCTTTACTTTCAAGATGCACCACAGATTCTCTGATTCATTCAAGAATTGGTCAGGTTTGACCAGAAACTGGCCCGAGAAAGGAAGCTTTGAGTACTATGCAGCATTGGCTCATCGTGATCAGATGTTAAGGGGGCGTAGACTCTCTGATGCTGATGCATCTTTAGCCTTTTCTGATGGGAATTCAACCTTTAGAATCAGCTCCTTGGGATTGTATGTTCTTTCAACTTTTTGCGTTTTATTGTCAGTTACTGTCAATTTATTTTTGTTTGTTTTTGTGATTCTTCAATTGGGTTTTAAGAAACGGGTTCTTGTTTCAGTGATTCTTTAAGTGGGTTTTGAAAAAATTATTGTTTTAGTGATTCTTGAATTGGGTTTAATTTTCCAATCCTTTTGTGGGTGAATGTGTAGCTTGCATTACACAACAGTGGAATTGGGGACACCAGGAGTGAAGTTTATGGTGGCACTTGACACAGGAAGTGATTTGTTCTGGGTGCCTTGTGATTGCAGCAGATGTGCACCTACTCATGGAGCTAGTTATGCTTCTGTATGTATCTCTTCTCAGTTCTTACTTTTATTTGGTAAATGTGATTTTTTATGGAATGTGGCTTTGTTGATTCATCTTGTTTGGCTTTATCTTGTCCCTCGTTGTAGAGTTTTGTAAGTCTTTGTTATCTCTTATTAATTGGATACTAAAGTGGAGACTAGAGGTTATTTGCATTTAATCTGTTTGACAATGCTTAGGTTATTAGACAGCTAAAGGAGCACTTGGTGGTATGATGAACAGTGGCCTATGAATCTAGATGAATGCATTTTTACTGCTTCTATATCAAATGCTATTAGCTGCTCATGGTTGATTTTCTACCATGTGTGACTTATTCTAGCAGGATTTTGAGCTTAGTATATACAACCCAAGAGAGTCATCAACAAGCAAAAAGGTCACCTGCAACAATGATATGTGTGCACAGCGTAATCGCTGCCTTGGAACATTCAGCAGCTGCCCTTACATAGTTTCTTATGTCTCTGCTCAAACGTCTACTTCTGGGATTTTGGTAAAGGATGTTCTGCACTTGACGACAGAAGATGGTGGACGAGAATTTGTTGAAGCGTATGTCACATTTGGGTGAGTTAGTTTGTCTTCTAATAACAATTTTAACACCTTGCCTCGGGATAGCAATGTTCTCTCATCATGCTTTGGGTATAGGTTGAGATGAATATGCAATATGAAATTTGCAGTTGTGGCCAGGTTCAAAGTGGTTCATTTCTAGACATTGCTGCTCCCAATGGTTTATTTGGGCTGGGGATGGAGAAGATTTCTGTTCCTAGTGTCTTATCTAGGGAGGGATTAATAGCAGATTCTTTCTCCATGTGCTTTGGACATGATGGAATTGGAAGAATCAGTTTCGGGGACAAGGGTAGTCCTGACCAGGAAGAGACCCCATTTAATGTTAACCCAGCACAGTAAGTGGTAATTTGTCCTTTACTTGATGCTAATAGTCTAACATAATTGTCTTGATGGAAGGATAGTTTTTCCCTGACCTGTGTCTGGAACTGTTATGCAGCCCAACCTATAATGTTACTGTGACTCAAGCTCGAGTAGGAACCATGTTAATTGATGTAGAGTTCACAGCTCTTTTTGATTCTGGGACTTCTTTTACATACATGGTCGACCCAGCCTATTCAAGGGTCTCGGAGAAAGTAAGTGCTTCAGAGGATGAAGATTGATTTTGCTAGTCTATCTGAATTACCAAATCCAGTACTGAAATTTAGTTCTTATGCTCCTTTACAGTTTCATTCACTGGCACGAGATAAGTGGCGTCCACCTGATCCCAGGATTCCTTTTGAATATTGTTATGATATGAGGTTAGGCATTATAATATAGTGAAATAAAGGAGACATAAAGCCTTATCCATCATCACCTGCCTAGTCTCTATCCCCTCCGTAACTGTATCCTTTTTCTTGATGATGGGCAGTCCTGATGCAAATGCAAGTTTAGTACCCAGTATGAGTTTAACAATGAAAGGAGGAAGGCATTTTACTGTCTATGATCCAATAATTGTGATCTCCACTCAGGTAATGTTTTACTCTATATCCCTTTACCATGATCTGTGTTGTTTACTGTGATACTAATAGCAAATAATTTTCCTTTCAAATAATTGCAGAACGAAATTGTATATTGCTTGGCCATTGTCAAGAGCACAGAACTCAATATAATCGGGCGTAAGCATTGCATTTTTATGTGTTTATAAATAAGAAAATGAACGCGTGTTTCAGTATTAAATCAAATTAATGCTGCACTTGGAATCTAACTGATTTATAACAGGCACAAGTTTGAACTCTTTGTGTGTAGCAGTCCATGGTTAAGGAAAATTATGATTTTCAATCAAGGATAAATTCTAATTTGTTTTGTTTCTCCTTTTCCTAATCAATATACTAGGAAATTCAACTTCTATTTTTGAAAATAAAAGAATGATATGTTCTTAAATGAATTATATGAATTCTTGATCCTTGTGCAGAAAACTTCATGACTGGTTACCGTGTTGTATTTGATAGAGAAAAACTTGTCTTGGGATGGAAGAAGTTTGATTGTAAGTGTTACTTTCATATATGTTCTGACTGTTAATACATATATAAAATGGCATCACTGAATGGGGAAACTTCTTGCTCTAATGCAGGCTATGATGTGGAGGATTATAACAATTTCCCACTGCAACCACATGCTTCCATGGTGCCTCCTGCAGTTGCTGCTGGACTAGGTAGCAACTCTAGCACAGGCTCAGCAAAAGAGGCCTGTAATAAATCTCTAAGTTCAGTTGCATCTACATATTGCTATAGCCATACTTCTGTTTTCACTAGCTTGATATCAGTCTTCCTTATATGTCTCTTATTATAATCACTGCTCTGTTCATTTATCAGGCCAGTTGTATGATCATTCTTTAGGGTAGCTCTAGATCCTTTAGGTTACAACACCTCTGTATCATATTGATAGAATATCACCACCCCTTTTTGATAATGAGATTATATAATGCTGCTTTATATAACTTCCTATTGCCCATTCATTCTCTTATTCTAATCACCTTTAATTGACCAAGAATATATGGTCCTACTTTAGAATTTCTTATTGAAAAGGAACAGCTTCCTATTGTATCGTGTCGAGTTGCTGTACAGAAAACGTGTGCATAGGATGCCTTTCCCCGGTTACCTGCCTGGATAAATAAAAAAGGACTATATTGGTTGTAGCTATATTTTGGCTTACAAAAGTCTTCAAAATGAAGCAAAGCTTTTGGACTTTTTGATGAAGACATCAGCTTATACAAAGCTCAATTTTAAAATCAGCAGCCTTAAGTCTTGCCGCTGTTTTAGGGTTTAATGACTTGGAATCCTGTTACCAGAAGCCATTTCGATGACCATAAGATATATATATATATATATATATATATATATATATATATATATATATATATATATATATATATGGAGAGAGAGAGAGAGAGAGAATATGGAGAGAGAGAGAGAGAGAGAGAGAGACACTAAAGGGTGGGGGGGAATAATCATCCAGTGTTTTTTTTTTTATTGAATTTTGGTTATGTTGTTTTTGTTAATTTTATTTTTTAATATTGAGATAATTGAGAATTTAACTTTATAATTTATTTATTTTTATTTTCTTTTTATGGAGTTAATTTGGTTTGCGGATTTGTCAGGGTAATCTAAATGACTTTGATTTATGGGTTTGGTGGGATTTTTTTTTAATTGAACTTGATTTTTTTTATCATCTATTTTTTTCTCGTATAGTTAAAAAAAAATTAGTCTATGAAAAGGGTCATGTTATTAAATTTTATAAAATATATGGACTTGTTCACAAGTTTGACT
>Ga0325402_1007509_pt1 | contig 10352 bp, 8 predicted proteins | sample PopdelMetagenome_22_FD_207212 | JGI IMG/M metagenome (GOLD analysis project Ga0325402, IMG submission 207212) | Populus deltoides microbial communities from Bellville, Georgia, United States - Xylem-PdKOR-R3 | ecosystem: Host-associated > Plants > Phyllosphere > Stem > Wood/Secondary xylem... | reverse complement strand
CAGGCCTGCAACTGTACCGCCATCCCTTTAATTCCCCCCTCCAAAAAGAAAAACAAATACGAGCAAGCATTGAGGAAACCTGAAAAAGTTTCACGCATACCTTTAGAAGAGACGACAATTAACCATTTTAAGAACGGATTGATGGGTACCTAATCGTCTCATAAAAATGCAGTTCCCACGAGAGAGGGGCGGTACTCGCATGGAACTCAGATCAATTTTACTCGGATGAGGTCAATTAGCTCAATACAAATTATATACAAGGCTGGACCAGAAAGAAGAGAAGCCACGTTAAATTTTGAGGGAAACCTAAAAAGACTGTTTGCGGTCTATACATAACCAAGAAAGAAAGAGGAGTGTATTCGGGGAGGGGCCAACTACCACATCTGGCACTTCTGTTCTAGAAAGGGCGGCCGTTAAGGAAAAGAGAAACAGAGCACGGAATCTCAGCCTCCATAAGACTCCCGATTTTGAGAATTATTGCAACTCCGCCTAGGGTTACACCATCGGATGATACAACATGCCTGACAGCATAACCTGTACACACGCACAAACAATTGAATCGAAATCCAGGACCAGCAACACCTTTACGCGTTCAAAAAATAAATCCACTTGTGAAAACCATATTGCAGTTTCAATCATCATAACAGGCTTTCCTAAAGGATGCATTCTCCGTAGAGTAAGATTTAACTTTTTTCAGTGCCATAGTGCAACATAGCAAATCAAAGCGAAATGGGGCAATTACCATATTTCAACGAGATAATGTAGTAATAGCAAGGCAACATTGCATATGGCATCAAACAAGCTTGTGCCAATAAGAAGTTATATTTCCTACTATTGATCTTCAGTAACTGCGGGTTAGATGAGACCACTGCAGAAAGCTGGCTGCATTGAGGAGAAAATGTACAACAATCCTGACCCTGTATTCTCATTTTTTGTGTAATGACTAAAGGCAATTGCAACTACACCATTTACATTGATTAATCTGAATAACTGCAACTGTATACTCCCTTTCAGCTCCTTTTAAGCAAAAATCAAGCCAGGTACTTAAACATGTTTGGGTTTTCCTTGTCTCTTTCTAAATAATCTCGGGAGATCAGATCTTCTATCCGCTTCTTGATAGCTTTAATGTCAGGCTGCATATTACAATCCATCGGTTATCATACAAGGATATGTAGATTGCATAAAAGAAAAGGTCTTCCAATATTGAGGATACCCCTCGATATCTTTTTATTGACAGCAGCAATGCTACTAGCCTCCTAATCCTCACCCGGTGAGATTTAGGTGGATTTTTCAAAAAAGGCTAACTACGCATATTCAGAAAGAAGTATCATAGCAGAGTAGAAAAACTCATGTTCTATCTACAGGTATCATGCTTGCAAATGTCAGGGTTCTATTAATTCATAAGAGCATCCACTCTATCTAAGAACCAGAAAGTAAGATTTTCTTGAAAGCAATCCCCTCACCGGACCAACAGGGCTATAGCATTTTCTAATCTTGATACGAGTCATAAAATTAAACACAGGCCCCAGATCCTCCCATTATATTTGTCAGTTTCTCTAAACTTTGTCTGCTAAATTTGAAGGGAAGTGTATGCCATACCTTGAACATGAGATTCAACTGCTCAACACACTCCGAGACAAGCTGTTGATGACCCAGCACTTTCCGACTCTTCATGATGCGCACAATTGCAGCATCAATAGCATACCGTCTGTCTTTGTCGACATCTTCAACAACCTTCTTTCTTTCATCAACAAGTGGAAGAGGAACCTAAGTTGCACCATTTCAAGTATTTAATATCCAGAGTATAAACCCCAACCCCAAATGTGAGAGGGCAATAGTGTCAATGACGTAGTAAAACATCAAAATATAATTGACAGTAGAGAGTGTCAAGAGAATATCAGACCTTGATCCTCCTCATCCTATCATTGAACTTGTGATTGAACTCAAAGTAATCATTTTGGTTAACAGTCTTTGTGTTTGGCTCCTTGCTAAGGATTTTATACTTGCCACATGACAGGGAATGAAGCAATCTAGGCAAGTCATCATCACTCAAGTTTGACTGGGTCATAATCTCTGAGTAACTGAGTTTGTCTGAAGTATTAAAAAGCATCAGGAGACAAGCCTGTAGAAGATAGACAGGAATCAAATAATCAGAACCAAACATCTCAATCCAATAATGATGGAAAAATATATGCAAATCATCCCTCCACTATCCTACAAAGGTAGGTTTGATACCGTACCTGGTAGGTCGTCACAACCAGCTCAATAGTTTTTTGGTCAAACTTGGCATTAATGTGGCAAGATCCCAAAGAGTAAATCCATGTTAGTTTTCTGTGCTTGCTCTTCAGGTCATAGAACTCCTTGAAAACTTCCACTCCCCTAGCCTGAAACAAAAGGTTCCAAAATGTTCATTTTGAAGAAAAAGGAAAAGAAATTCTGTTTTTGATTTTCTGCCAGATTACCATTACATCACAAATACAGAAAAAACCCTACTGTCTAATATGAAAACGTAAATCCTTACCATTTCTGCAGGTAGGTTGATATCAGAGGATTTATACGTTGGCCAGTACCCAGTTGTGAGAACATTTACTTGCAAATCAATCCCCGGACGTGTGGATGGGTTATTGGCAAGATACTCATCAAAGCTGGACTGATGTTCCTTTGCCAATTGCAAATCTGTGACCTGGAAAAGAAACACAAAAGAGACAATTTATCACCACAGTTACATGGACACATTGACAAACATTATACCAGTGCCCCCAGCTCACCATTCCTTCCATCTTTGAGGTAAATTGTCCACCACATTGCTGCTTCAATTTTGACAGTATACTCCTTTCATGTTCATCGTTAGCACTCCGATCAAAAAGAAGTCGACGGGCAAGTTTTTTCCTGGAAAAAGAAAAAAAAAAGAATATAAATCAAGTATACTAATGACTAAATAAGAAACGGTACAAACAACAAACATGTGAAATGAAAGGCAGAGATCAGTCCTACCTATAAAATTCAGCAAAAAGGTCCTTGTCACTAATAAATGCAAGCAGCTTAACCACCTACAGAAATCCACCACAATTCAAAGCCATAATCAGTAATAGGTCTCAATATATCACCCCGAAAAATCCATCGGACTACATTATAATGATTTACAAATTAATTAAAATCCTTTGCAAGGTCACCTTCTCCAGTGTTTCTTCAATGGCTTCGTCACTTAGTTTCTCACTTCCACCCTTTCGGAGGATAGTGTCACAAAAGGTTGCCAGTAGTTCAGCACTTGAGCTCCCAGCAACTGTTTTATTGCAAAAGATCTCAAAAGCCTCTTTCATGGCCTATTTAACAACCCAAAAAGGAGGACAAATATGTCAGACAAAATGACAAAACAAAACTTGAAGAGCCGGAATATGTTGTCTGCCACCAACCTTGTGAAACAATGTGTGGTTTTGAAAACAAGCAGTCACATAAGTCATGTATTTATCATGCAGCTCAATTATCTTTCGAATGAGAACCTGAAATCAATCCATCAAGTCAATTATTTGACCTTCCCAATTATCAATAGGTATCTAAAACATAGAAGGCAAAAGATTTACTTGTTCCTGAACACCACCATTTGCAGCCTGTGGAAGCACAAAACCACCTTCAGCACCACAATTAACAATTGAAAAAAAGATACATCTAACTTATTTCTAAATATATATATATATATATATATATATTGAATCTGAAGTTGCATTATTAAAAAATAGCTGTGGAAATATGGAGTCGGCATTACAACCTCAAGAGTAACAGCTCTAAATGTTTTCCCGTATAACCATAAAAAAGAGTCAGCGGAAATGTAAAAGACAATATTATAACTACAAGACTAATGTTGTCCTCCCCCAACTACTATAGTGCTGATAAGAATGGTCAAAATTACATGAAAAATGCAAAAACTCTTGGTGACCGCACATAATATAATTTTAACACATGTAGCAAGCAGCTAAAATGCCAATTTAGATCAAGCAGTGCAAAGAATAAAATCACCGCAACAAACCTGGCTACTCGCAGCGTCTTCTGCCTGCTGGATCAAGGCTGTTCCTTCAGCAGTAATATGCTATCCAAAGCACAAAAAGAGGGTAGGTTGTTGACAATTGTGGGAAGGATCAGTAATAAAAAAAAAAAATACATGATAAAAGGGCTCTTTTGGTAGCAAAATAGCAAAAACAGAGGATGTCAACCAACCTGCTTGAATACATTAGAAACAGGTTCCAAGCCACGGGTAACCTTATGATAAAGCCTAAACATCCTGGATAGATCTTCCACCTGACAAGGCGTAACCGAGAATATATTATTATTTGCAGTATATGACACAATGACCACTAAGAATCAGGACTTGAAGCAACGCCAAACCACCATTTACCTTGTCATCTCTGAGCAATGCACGAACTCCAGAATGTTCCTTCTCTAGCAGTTGATTTGCATTGACCACCAATAACTCATGTTGCACTTTCTACATTACATGTCGCTGTTTATTAGTCTACAATCTATTCATAAAAAAAAAAAAAAACCCAATACAGTAAGGTCATGGCATCCAAGTAAAAGGAATAATAGCAAGATTCCTTGTCCTCCCCAAGTGTGCTAAACAGCAAATACAGGGACAGGGAACAAGATGAGATAAATTTTTATTTTATAGCTTAAAAAAGTTTAGTTAGCTGATTACCATTAGGCAGAGACACAGCATGTAATCAAAACAAAGATATGTATTTGCATAACACATGGTATATGTGAAAACAGGTATGATAAATGAGCAAATACATATTTTCCAGCACAGAAAAGGAAGAAACCAATAATCCCGTGCATGTGATATGTAGCCAACTAACCTCCACTAATTTTATCTCACTGCTTGAATGCAAGTAGTGAGAAACTCTATCTCTCTCTCTCTTCAAGCATTCCTCAGCCTGCATGTCCACAAACAGTGTTTAGGATAAAAAATGTTAATCATAAAACAACTAGAAAGACCCATGCAAATAAGTTCTTGCCTTTATCATGTAATCTGGACAAGAATCCTCTCGAATCCAGTTTGCTGCTTTAACAGAATAGTAAGCACCAGTACCTTGAAGCATGTGTGCTTCAAAATCATCTGCATAATGATCCATTTGTGACATTCCAATCTCAACGTATATATCTAAAACATTCTTTAGCAGTGCTCTGTCTATCTGTTCCCCATCACGTTCTTTACCAATCTGGCCAACATACAATAATTTCAACTTTGTTATTAGAAAGAGGAATTGAATCTCACTGCCTAAAGAAGCAAAAAAGTTCAAGTAGCTTACCACATCAAGCACAGCATCCTTGGCTTGACTATGCACTTCCTGATAAACCTGAAAAAATGAAAATTGATAACAAAATCATTTAAATTATCTCTGAAACGGGAAAATGAGTAATCCAAATGATGGTTAGAGAAAATGAAGCAGTCAAAGGAATTAGCAAACCAGATCACGGAAGCAAGTCAGTCCAACTTCATTAAGTGGTGGAAGTGACCTCCGAGCAATGAAGTAACGGTCAAGATAATTGAAGAAGCGTGACAACCACCTAACCATAATTTTATGATTAACCCATCTTTTTACAAGCTCCCTCAGCATAAACTCATCATGTTTCTCCCTTATTGATGGTAATACCTGACAAGGAAAACAGAACTATGAATGTTAAACAGTAAAAAAGGCCAAAAAATTGAATTATTCATTAGGATAAGCAAAACAAACTGGTCATTGATAAAACGATACTGCTGAAACTTCTTTAATAAATAAAACTAAAACCCAGGGATACACTGCAAGAACAAACCACCCATACCCCACCCTCAATTCACAAGATCATTGAACTGAAGAGAGTTTTATATTGCAGTGATAGATGCAACATGGCATAACAAAATAACTCATTGTACACTGCACCAAACAGCTGTTGATTTAGAACTAACATCACCAGACATCATTGTTTTGTAGCTTTACTTTTTTGCATTGTAAATGGAAAGAAAAGACCTTATCCAGCGAATCATACAATGCAGACATTGGCAATAACAATGTCTTGAGGAAAGCGGTTGTACTTGCAAGATGCTAACTGATAAACATGGATCAAACAGCAAATTGAAGAGAGAAAAACAGATGCCAATCCTCCTCACCGTGGAGTTAATATATACTTGAAAAGCTTCCCTATACTTGTCATAAAGCTGTTGAGAATAGTCATTTGGTGGCTTCTGAGTACACATATTGTAGATAGTTCTGAAGTGTTGACAATAAAGAAAGATTAGAACATTTGCAAAAATCTTCTAACCATTTCATCAAAACAACGTTAATAAAAAAGAAAAGGAAATATACGTGTAAAGCATCATATATTCTTCAGAGCTGAATTGCTCTAGTGATCCATCCAGGATCCCTTTCAGCTTTGAGATCCCATTCTGCATATATTCCCATCCCTCCTCAAGTTCGGTAGTCTTGCGATCCTTACTCATAATGAATCTTCTGTTAAAACATAAAGAAGATTATCAAAACCCTCACCCACGAATTAAAAAGTGAAAGACTCGACCCCGCTTAATGCGCTCATCATAATGCCGATCTTTTCAATCCTTTTTGCAGAACAAAAACATCAATCCAAGTCCAAACCAGTAGTTACAGAAAAAGGTGTGTGCAGTTTAGCAGTGCTGAACAAAACAAATCAAACAAACAATCAAAAAATAAAAACCCCAAGACATTATTAAACCAAAACACAAAAATATCAACAATGGTTCATAGCCATAAACCATCCAGAACCATAAAATAATGAAAAATCCGCAAAAAAGAATCGATCAAAACGCAAGAACATAAAACCTGGGATTGGAATTAAACAGTAACACTAAAGAAACAAGCAAACTCTAAAATCAAATCAAGACTCTAAAAATGGAAACCTAAGATGAAAAGCTCGACTGGAAAACAAATACTCCAATCACAACCAATATTGCTTGTCAGAATCGGTAAAATCATTCAATGCATAACAAAAAATCAACGAAAACAAAGCCGGTTAGTAAACCCTAAATATTGAGAGGGGCGTACCAGACGGGGATTGAAAACAATGGCGAGAGAAATCAGGTTTGAGTTCTTTTTCTTATGATTGAGAGAATTTGAGAGACAGAAACCCTGATAACCTGTTCTATATAGAGAGGGATTTTGGGGAGGGGAGGGTTTCCTGGGATGTTTTCCTTTCTTTCTGCTATGGAGAGAGGGAAAAAAACGAGAGCAGTGATGCATGTATAAGCGGTATGGGAAGTTTTTTTTAATCAGAGTACATACATCTCGGATGGTATTTTATTATTTGTTTAAGGATTTTACAATTATTTATATATTTTAAATCTTATATTCTTATGATTTAATCAATTTGTCAATTAAATGTTTTTTTAATATAAAGGAGGCGGGGAATCTTTGAAACAAAAAAAAACTACAAGTTGAGGATGGTTAATGCTCGTCAGGAGACTTTTTCAAATATTTTATTATAAAAGACCAATAATTAGTTTTGATGGCATAGAAATTTATAAATCACTCTTTATTATTCATGTGATATTTTGGAGTGTAGTAATAATTATTTTTAAAATATTTTTTAATATGTTAAAATATTTTTTAATTTTTTAATGTTTATTTTTATCAAAAAATTAAATATATAAGAAATAATAATTTTAAATAAAAAGTAAATAAATTTTGCCCAGTCACAATGGGGGCTGAGTTTTTTGTTTGATAAAATTTGATTTTTGACAGGAAACGATGATCTAAAATGTATTGTCATCAAACGTTTGTGGTTTTATTCTGTTTTTAGTTGGACTATGCCCTGTAGATTTCAGTCTGTTTGATCTATCTCCTGATCTTTCCTTTTTTTTTTTTCCATTTTTCTTATCAAATATGCATCTTTGTATTTGCTTGATTGGAGACTTGCTGGCATGTCCGATTTCTTTAGTATTAAGCAATACTCTAAAATAGGTGTGGGAAGCTACAGTAATAGAGTGCTTTCCTCTTCTATTTTTTTTGGTTTTTTTCCTGATTTTTTTCTTTTTTTTTCACAAATTAAGTAATATTTTAAAACATGTGGGGGTGTCGCTTTCTTCGCATGTTACTATGGATTGGTACAATATTTTTTTTAGGTTTTTTTTGTTTTTTTTGTTTTTTTACAAAAGTATCTTTGTCGATTTTATTTTTTAATATTAAACTGGTTAAGAATTTAGTTTTATAATTTTTTCTTTAAAACACTGTGAATTACTATAGTATTTTCCCATATAGTTTTTTTATGATTTTTTTCAAAATTATTTATCGATTTTATTTTTTGGTTTTTTCCCCTAATTTTTTTTCTATTTTTGTCATTTTTTTCCACAAAATTGTCTTTGTTGATTTTATTTTTTTAATATTTAGCTGGTTAAAAATTTAGTTTTGTAACTTTTATTAAAAAAAAACATTGTGAATTACTATAGTGTTTCCCCACATAATTTTTTTGTTATGGTTTTTTTCAAAATTATTTGTCGATTTGTTTTTTAATATTAAGTTAGTTGATAATTACAGTTCTAACTTTTCTCACAAAACACTGTAGATTGCTACAGTGTTTCCCCACGTGGTTTTTTTTTATGATTTTGCTCAAAATTGTACTCGTCAATTTTATTTTTTTAATATAGAATTGGTTGAGAATTTAGCTTTGTAATTTTTTTCTTTAAGACATTGTAAATTACTATTGTGTTCCTCCACATGGTTTTTTTGTTGTTTTTATTTTTTTATAATTTTTTCCAAAACGATCTTTGTTGATTTTATTTTTTTAATATTAAGTTGGTTAAGAATTACAATTACAATATATGGGAAAGTCATTGTAGCTTTCCTCACAAATTATCGTGTATTGCTATAGTGTTTTTCCTCTTTTATGTTTTTTTTTCTAAAATTGTCCTTGTTGATTTTATTTTTTTAATATTAAACTGATTGAGAATTAGAATTACAAATAAGGTTAAATTATATGGGGCAAGCACTGTAGCTTCCTCACATAACAATGTGGATTGCTATAGTGTTTCCCTACATGGGTTTTTTTCCTGTTTTTTTCTGTGTTTTATTTTTTATTATGATTTTTTTTAAAATTATCTTTGTTAATTTTATTTTTTTTAATATTTATTTGTAACTATAACACCATCAAGCATATTTATTTCATAAGCCTGTGGCAGCGCGCAAGCATGCCATCTAGTTTTTAATATAGCTGACGAGGCTCGGGCTAGACCCAGGGCATGTCCGGGAGTAAATTTCTCTGTTTTTTATCATTATTTTTTAAGTTAATTTTTTTAATTGTTTTGATTTGCTATGTTAAAAATAATTTTTTTAAAAAAATATTTTAATACTTTTATAAATAAAAAAATATTTAAAATATAATTACTACTATAATTTCAAAATATACTTATAATCGTGTCCAGGTGATTGTTAAAGCCATCTTAACTGTGGCCTGAATCTCTCTCGGGTTTCTAAGACCTAAACCAGGCTTGCATCTCCATACCATTCCAAGATAAGTCAAGGGTATCCTGGTGGCCTAACACCCCTCAGAATGATGTCTAATGGGAGAGCTCTAAAAAGGCATAGATGACCCAATAAGCCCAATGCATACCACTCTTGGATTAGATTGGGATGATCTTAAGTTTGATATTATGATTTTTTTATATAAAAAGTTTAAGGTCTGTTTATTTTATAAAAAATATTTTTTTAAAATTTTTAATACTTGTATTATTATAAAGGTTTCTTAATGAAAAATACTTTATGGTCAAGATAAAAAATTGGTTTGATTTTCAATAAAGTATTTTTTTTTGTTTTAGGCTGAAATATTTTCGAGAAGTTGCAAAAAATTTAAAAATATTTTGTAATTTATTGATTATATCAAATTTAGTTTTTGATCATTTTGATCTGTATATATATATATATATATATATTTTTTTTTTGAATATTGTTTTTAATTTACCCCTTTAGAATTTAATTTTTATATTAATTATGATCTTTATTATTTTGATTGTTATTATTTTTTAAAAAATTTTTATCTACTATTTTTGGTAAGTAGTTTTTTACTGTTATTTATTATATTTTAAATAATATATGAAATTGTTTGTTTTTAATTTCATTATCTTTCAATTTTTTTATTTACCAGATTTAATCTTCATTTTTTTATTGCTATTTTTTAAATAAAAATAATTTATAAAATTATAATTGTTTTTTTAATTTCACCCTCCTTCAACTTTTGTATATGTCAGATTTTGTCCCCGGTCTTTTTAATAAACTTGAAAAAAAATAGATTATTAATAAATTATTTTTTAATTTATTTTTAATTATATAGTTAAACACTATAAAATATTTTTC
>Ga0325402_1007506_pt1 | contig 10352 bp, 5 predicted proteins | sample PopdelMetagenome_22_FD_207212 | JGI IMG/M metagenome (GOLD analysis project Ga0325402, IMG submission 207212) | Populus deltoides microbial communities from Bellville, Georgia, United States - Xylem-PdKOR-R3 | ecosystem: Host-associated > Plants > Phyllosphere > Stem > Wood/Secondary xylem... | reverse complement strand
CGTCACCCTGCCGTTGCGTATTTCCAGACGAACTGCATACTCCGTCGGTAACACCGTCGGTATATACCGACGAACATATTCCGTCGGTATATACCGACGGTGTCACCGACGGAGTATGGCCGTCGGTATATACCGACGGTTTTTGAGACGGAATTATTTCCGTCGGTATAAATTACCGACGAAAATATTCCGTCGGTAATTCCGTTGCTTTTCTCCGGTTTTCTGGTAGTGATTCTTGCAATTTTTAAGGAAACTTTGAAGAATTTTGGACAAAATCTTCATTTCTTTCTTTTGCTTTAATGGTCGGCCACGCATTTATACTCCTCCTCTACCCTTCACTTTTAAATTTCAGGTGTTTTTATTTTAACTAATTATCTATTTTGTCAATGTTCTTAAAAATAAATCACGTTCAAGGGTTTTAATCCTTAAAACTTTATTTTTAAAATAATTATCACTGTTATATTTATTTTATTATTATTTATAAAATCTTAATTTTATCTGGGGTTAAAGGCATTGCTGGAGAAGAGTGAGTTGTTGGATTCGATGCTTTTCTGTCTCCTCTTTGCTTTTACACTAACGGTGACACCCACCACTATTCAAGGGAAGAGAGATATATATGTCCTTCCAAAGCTTCGATCCTCTTATCCCTCTCATTCCTTAGTTTCATTGCTTCAACTACAGGTATTTACTGGAACTGCTGTAGTTCATGGTGGTTGAGGGAGAAGAAGAGACAACAACGTGTGAAATGGATGAAGAGGAGTTGCTGGTCGTGGTTGTTGGAAGGAGCGATGTTGTGCTATCATGGTGGAGGTGTTGGCATTGGTCTATAGGGTTGGAGAGGAGGGAGCTACTGTTTCAATGGTGATAGAAGGCCGTCGATTTTTTAGTTTTTGGAGGGGCTGTCACTAGAAAAGAAGAGTTTATGTTGGTGTGGGTTTTGTAGTGACAAAAAACAATAAGGGAGACCACGTAAGGGAACTTAAGTTGCTGGAAGAAGGGACTCTCAAATGTTGAAAAAAAATTAGGAGAGTTCGTGAACTTGGCCTATGAACGAGAAATGGAGAGGCTGGTTTGGTTTGCTTGGATAAAACAAAAGTAAAGAATGACTTTGATGATGATAATTAATTTCGGGTTTTGGTAAGACAAAAGAGCTATGCAGTAAAGGAAGAGGGAAATCGTGATGCTTGTCATTTTAGGTCTCCTGGTGTGGCTCATGGGTCAACGAGCTGAGGTTTGTGAGACTCAAACTGGTGACTTTAAGGGAGCAAACCTAGAGTCTGACCAATTGAGTTACATCCCTTAGGGTTTGGTTTGTGTTTTTTTTTTCTATATATAGTAGGGAAAGAGGCAAATAGAGGCTGGTTCATGGTGATGATGATGGGTGGCAGTGCACCGTAAGTGAGAGAGTGAGTGAGGCTAATTTATTTTGAATGTGTGTATATTGGTAGAAGATACAAATTGAGGGAGACAGATGGATGAAGATGAGTGTCTCTCTTTTTTTTTTAACCATGAGTTTCCAGGCCAGCTTAAACGAACCCCGACTAATTCTCTGAAACCTTGAAGTTAATGACCATGTAAGTCTCTAGTGACCCTGAGATTTGTGACACTCGAACTGGTGATCTCTGGGAAGCAAGTCCAGAGCCTAACCAGTTGAGCTACACTCCTCAGAGTTAGTGTCTCTCTTTTCTTTTGCCTATGGATAATAACTCTTGATAAAAGAAAAAAGATTAGGCTATTAGAGTTTTTTGTGTGTGAGAGAAGTGTTTTGGTGTGTATGAGGTTTTTTTTTTTGGTTAATGCTCTAAGTAATTCTATTCCCCTCTTTTTTTGTGAGATTCCTTCAATATTTATAGGCAAAATAAATTTGTCTTTTTCCTTTCAATTAGTTGGTCCCCAAGTAAACTTCATAACCAAGCAACCCAAAATCATTTTGGCCCCTCATTTTCTTTCTTTTCACTTTTGGTCCCTTTATCCATATTTTTTTCTTATTTTTTTGTATTTGGTTTTTTTTTAAAGGAAATGTCAATGCCAATTTGATAAGAAAAAATGATAATGATTTTGAAATGGACACGTTAATAGTTGAACGCATTGAAAATAAATTTTTGAATTTTAATTTTTTTTCAAAAGACACTTAAAATATCAAAATGATGCAAACATGTCATTTTGTTTTTGGATTTTTTGTTGTTTATTTCTATTTTTGGATTTGTTTTTGAAAAAAAATAAAAAAGGTAAAAAACTCAGTTATGTTAATATTATTCCAATCTCATAGCCCAAGTTTGTCATGTTAATTTGGGTTGACTCAACTTATTTTCTTAGTTGATATGCAATTTCAAATTTATCCTTCAACATTGAATTGATTAAGAATTGAATTTAATAATTTTTCTTATTTGATTTCTATAGGGTTATCAAGGTCTTAAGACATGGATAACGGATTTGGCCAATTAATCTGAGTTGATCTGAGTCAATGTAATATATTTTCGTTTCAATATTTAAACAAAAATATCATCTTGGTTTTTTTTAGTTAAACTACATTTTTATTGGTTGTACGGGTTATATTTGAACATGACATATTAATCAGGTTATATAAAACCAATCCCTATATAGTTTCAAAGAACAAATCGATTAAAAAATATATTTGTCGCACGTGTGCGGCGTCGAAGCTATCGTCCTCCCCACTCAATGAGTGTATCTATCTGGCAAATATGAGGAGACAAGGAATTCCTGTCTTTTTATCAGTGAAAAAAATAGAATGAGAGTCACCAACTAATATTCTGGTCACTAAGAACCCTAACTGGTCTCATAGATCGAGTACGGAGACTGGTTGCGTAAAGGGAAGGTATTAGCACCCCAAATACGCCCTACCTAAGGTAAGCTGCATTGTTTTATTGTCTGATAAAAATCTAAGGTCTTGTCATGTTTTTTTAATTGTTAGTCCGTCTATGGTTCAAGAAAAGCCCTTCTCAGTAAGGAGGTTCTTATCTTATTGGGCAAAGCCTAACCGTTCTAATGTCTATAAAATAAAACTATCTTTTTAATATCGGGAGTATATTTTAAGTATAAATTCATAATCCCTGATATTAAGAAAACAAAATAAAATTTTTTGGAATTTTTTGAAATTTTGGTCAAGTTCTCGTGACTTTAATAAACTGGTTATTAAAGCCAAAATGCATGCTAAAACATTTTTTTTTTGAAGTTTTCTTTGTAGTATAAAAATATGATGTAATTTTTTTTTAGAGACTTGGTCATATGCATGAAAACAAAAACATTTTTTTTTTAAGTTTTGACGAAAACTGGGTATTTTAATATCAGATTTGTATTTTTATGATGTAAAAATACAAACCAATATTAAGCAAAATTAAGTAGAAAAATACGCGGAAAAATCACAATTTTTTGAAAAAAAAATTTTGAAATTTTTTTTGAACCGGGTTGGACCTGGTCCACTCATTTTGGACTGGGCCGGAAGCCGGAAGTGGACAGTGGAGCACTCTCCACTGTTCACGCAGAACAATGGAGAGGGACAGGAGAAGAAGCAAGAGAAGGAAACTGACCGGGCAGCGCTGGTGGCTAGTTGTGCTGGTCGCGGTGGCACTGTTGTCGCGGTGGACGGCGGTGGCAGACGATGGTTCTTCTTCTTCTCTCCTTTGCTTCGCTCACTACCAGAAAACCGATAAATACAAACGGAAATACCGAGGGAATATTTCCGTCGGTAAATTTCCGAGAGATTTTACCGACGGACATATTCCCTTGGTATATATCGAGGGAATTACGGAGGGACAAAAAAATTAAAATAAAACAAAAAAAAATGATGATGTGTCAGGATTTACCAACGGAATTCCGTCAGTAAAATCTGTCGGTCAATCTGTTGGTAAACTTGTTTACACTGTTCATCATGTCAATTACAAAGGGAATCACCGACGGAAAAAATCCGTCGGTATTTTCCAGAGAGCTCCAGAACTGTTCACTTTCCAATTGCAATATTAATTGTTGTTTTTTACGGACAAAATCACCGACGGATTGAAAAGTCGTCGGTGTTATTTGGCGGTTTTCTGAAAAAATTCAATTAATTTAAAATTTTCATTTAAATATTACAGATGGAATCACCGATGGACTGAAAAATCGTCGGTAATTGTTGGTGGTTTCTGAAAACTTTGTACGAAATTGAAAATTTAAATTAAATATTACCGATGAAATTACCGATGGAATAATTAAAAAATATTAATATTCAATTATCCGTTGGTAAATCCGTCGCTAACGCGCTCCAATAAAAAGCCCGAATCCCTTATTTCACAAGAGACAAACTTATTTCTTCTTCTTCTACTACTTCTTCTTCTTATTCTTCTACTTCTACTTCTACTTCTTCTTCTTCACTATATGTAAAAAACATCAATATCTATTTCTTTCTCTTCTTTTCTCTCCTCATCTCCTTCTCTTTTTCTCCATGCTCGGGTATGTCTTCTTCTTCTTTCTTCTTTTATCCTCTTAGTTTTTATTTTAATTAATATGCTTTACGAAATTTTTTTCTCTCCTTAGCTTCACTTGCAACTACATTAAGGTAAGATTTTTCTTCTTTTCTCATGATTTTTTTAACTATATTTGTTTTTTATTTTATTTTTAATTGTTTTTGTTCTTAATAATTGTATAAATGTTGTTGTGAGATTTGTTTTTTCATATGAGATTAATTTTTAGTTGATTTATTTATAGGATTTTTAAATTTTTAGCAATTGCAACTTCATTTTTTTCATATGAATTTTTTTAGTTGAATTTATTTTTTCATTTTATTTATTTGTTGCAAATTTGTTTGAGTTGATTTTCTTATTTTTTTTCAAGCATTTTGAGTATATATTATACAGTGTTGATTTATGTTAATTTAATTATTTTATAATTTTATAAAATGAATTTTTTTTAATTTTTTTAAAATATTTACCGACGGAATTACTAATGAAATTTCCATCGGTAATTCCGTCGGTAAATCCGTTGGTAATAAAAAACTATTATTACCGAGGGATATACTGACGAAATGAAGCAGGTAATTTTTTTTTATTTCCGACGGATAAAAAATTACCGATGAAGGATTCACCGACGGAGCATTTTCGTCGGTGATGTCGTCGGTAAATTAATTACCGACGGAATATGTGTCTTACACCGACGGAGAAATTCCATCGGTAAAACTGTTAAATCTTGTAGTGGCTGCTTCTTCTTCCTCTGTTTCTGTTTTTTGAATGTTTCTTCTTCTGTTTCTCACAGTGCAGGGTTGTTATCAATGACGAGGAGGACGGTGGCAGCTGTTGTTGGCGGCGCTGCTTCCAACGGCGAAGAGAGAGAGGCCGGAGAGAGAGATTACTATTCTTCTCTTCTCCTCTGTTATTTTTTTTCGTCCCCGTATTATGTTCTTTTTTTTATCTGCTGGTGGTGGTGGCAGCGACTGGGACTGCGGACGGTGGCTGGGAAACCAGGTGGCAGCTGCTGTGATGGTGGTTCTGCGGCGGTTCTTCTCTGTTCTGTGTCCCTCCCTCTGTATATCTTTGTTTTTTGCTTCTTCTTTTGTTTCTCAGGTGCTGTTATCGACGACTGGGAGGACGGTGGCAGCTGGAGGTGGCGTTGCTGTGCTGCTCCTCCTTCTACGCAAAGATATCAGCCCCTGTGTCTTCTTTTTTGTTGTTTTTTTTTGTTTTCCTTCTCTATTCTTTTCCGTTTCCTCCCTCTCTGTCATAGCTCTTCTCCTCCCTTCTTCTATTTTTGGACGATGATGGTGCTGTCGGGGGTGACTGGGAGGAACGGTGGAGGCGATGGTGGCGGCTATGCGGACCACAGCCGGTGGTTCTTCTTCTCATCTCCTGTGTTCGGTTTCTCTCTTCTCTGTTTTCAAATGTTCTCCGTCTTTTCTCTTTTCAAAACCATCCCCTCCTTTGTTTTCTGTTCTCCCCCCCTGTATTTATAGGTAGCCAGGGGAGAGGATCACCATACCCTGTACAAGCACAGGGCATGGTGGCCGGGGCATTCTGATTTTCATCATGGTGGGGGCATGGGTCTCCTGTTTTTTCATTAATGAGGGTATGGGTTGTGTAAGTAGTTAGGCAAGTGGGGTGGAGAGAGAGAAAAAAGGAGAATAGCGGGAAACAAATTTCAAAAATCTTCTTCTCCCCTGTCTCTGCATTTGCAGGGGAGAAGAAGCTGCACTGTGCTGTTCAAAACGGCACCATGCAGTTTTTTTTTTTTGAAGAAAAGGAAAAAAATTTGAGAGTGACCAAAAAATGAGTTATAACAATATTAACAATACTTAAATATTTTCTTTATACTAAAAAAATAAATCTAACCTATAATATATCACGAATAATAATCTAGTAGTTGCTAAAATGTAAACTTAACTACTAACGGTTTGATGATATATTTTGCCTTTCAATTGTTGAGGTTGCGATAAAATAAGATTTGGACCATCAATTTATCTATTGTATTCTCTTCGTAGAGGGTGTCGTCAAATTTAAAAAATTTAAATGCTAAAAACAATTCGATTTTTTTGACCACTAAAAATAATTAAAAAAATAAGAAAAACAAATACTAATAGATGTATTATTTAATGTTATCCTTAAAAAGAATTTGACCAGATCAGACACAACCCTGATTCGGAAACTTTGTCTTCTAAATCTATTTATTCAATTAATTAAAAGAGCAATGCTGCATCATTTATCTATTTCCAATTTTTTTATAATTATTTTATTTGTAAAAAAAATCAAGTTGTTTCAAAATAGTGTCGTTTAGAGCATTTAGACTAACTGTCAAATTTAACAGCAAACCTTAATTTATCTAATACATAATGGATTGGTGATATAATAGACCAATTTAATAGTCCATGTCTTGTTTTACTACAACTCTAATAATTTAAGAATAAAATATGTCATTAAACCAACTGCTAACTATTAACCTAAAAAAATGTTATATATTAATTAATTATTATTCCCGTGAGAAGGATGGGGATAATAATTTATTGTATATGCCACAATCATCGACGAACTAATTTCATCAGTAATTTACTGATAGAAATACCGACAGACTCAATCTGTCTGTATTTTCTAGAGAGTTGGAAAACATTTATTGCATATGCCACAATCACCGACAGAAATATGTCGACGGAATAATTCTGTCGGCATATTTCCAGTGAGTAATTTTTTTAGCGTATATTTTCCGTATGTAAAACCATTGATTTTTTTTACCAACAGAATCAGCGACAAAAATGGAATTACCGACTAACGGTATACCGATGGACACATTTTATTAGTGAATTAGTTAGTAAAATTTTCACCATTGGAATGGTAATCTTATGTCGACGGAAAAATTCCATCGGTAAAATTATTAAATGTTGTAGTGATCAGGGTCTCAAGACATGGGTACTGGATTTGATAGATTAACCTGAGTTGATTTGAGTCGATCTAATATATTTTCATTTCAATAATTTTTAAAAAATATTGTCTTTGTTTTTTTAGTTGAACTACATTTTTTGTTGTTGTACGTGTTATATTTGAACATGACATGTCAACCAGGTCACATAAAACCAATCTCCATGTACACTACAACATTTAATAGTTTTACCGACATAATTTTTCCATCAGCATATATTTCGTCGGTAATTAATTTACCAACGAAATCACCGATGAAAATGCTTCGTCGGTGAATCTTTCATTGATAATTTTTTGTCCGTCGGTAAATCCGTTGGGAATTAAAAAATATTATTACCGACAGATTTATTGCCAGAACAGATGCGTCGGTAATAATATTTTTTTTTATTACCAACGGATTTACTGATGGAAATTCCATCGGTAATTATTTAAAAACATTTTTAAAAAAATTCATTTTATAAAATTATAAAATAATTAAATTAACATAAATCAACACTCTATAATATATACTGAAAATGCTTGGAAAAAAGAATAAGAAAATCAACTCAAACAAATTTGCAACAAATAAATAAAATGAAAAAATAAATTCAACTAAAAAAATTCATATGAAAAAAATGAAGTTGCAATTGCTAAAAATTTAAAAATCCTATAAATAAATCAACTAAAAATTGATCTCATATGAAAAAAAAAATCTCACAACAACATTTATACAATTATTAAGAACAAAAAAAATTTTAAAAAAAATAAAAAAAATATAATGAAAAAAATCATGAAAAAAGAAGAAAAAAAAATCTTACCTTAATGTAGTTGCAAGTGAAGCTAATTTAGGAGAGAAATTGTTTTTCATAATGCATATTAATTAAAAAAAAGGAAAAGGATAAAAGAAGAAAGAAGAAGAAGACATACCCGAGCATGGAGAAAAAGAGAAGGAGATGAGGAGAGAAAAGAAGAGAAAAAAATAGATATTGTTGTTTCTTACATATAGTGAAGATTAATAATAATAATAATAATAATAATAATAATAATAATAAGAAATGAGTCTGTCTCTTATGAAATAAGAGGATTCAGACTTTTTATTGGGGCGCTTTAGCGACGGATTTACCAACGGATAATTGAATATTAATATTTTTTAATTATTTCATTGGTAATTCCATCGGTAATATTTAATTTAAATTTTTAATTTTATAAAAAATTTTCAGAAACCGCCAACAATTACCGATGATTTTTAAAAGTTTTCGATAATTATTTTTAGTTGAACTACAATTTTTTTTGGTTGTAAGTGTTATATTTGAACATGACATGTCAACAAGGTCACATAAAACCAATCCCCATGTAGTTTTAAAAAACAAATATTAAAAAACATATTAACAACACCTAAATATTTTCTTTATAAAAAAATAAATTAATTAAATCTAACCTACAATATAGCACAAATAATAATCTAGTAGTTGCTAAAATGTCTACCTAACTACTAACGGTTTGATGATATATTGTTGAGGTTGTGATAAAATAAGATTTGGACTGCAATTTATCTATTGTATTCTCTTCGTAGAGGGTGTCATCAAATTTAAAAATTTTAAATGCTAAAAACAATTCGATTTTGTTGACCGATAAAAATAATAATTAAAATACTAATTAATTGATGTATTATTTAATGTTATCCTTAAAAGAATTTGACCAGATCAGACACAACCCTGATTCGGAAACTTTGTCTTCTAAATCTATTTATTCAATTAATTAAAAGAGCAAGCTGCATCATTTATCTATTTCCAATTTTTTTATAATTATTTTATTTGTAAAAAAAATCAAGTTGTTTCAAAATAGTGTCGTTTAGAGCATTTAGACTACTTTTCAAACTTAACCGCAAACCTTAATTTATCTAATAAATAATAGACCAAATTAATAGTCCATGTCTTGTTTTACTACAACTCTAATAATTTAAGAATAAAATATGTCATTAAACCAACTGCTAAGTACTATTAACCTAAAAAAATGTTATATATATATTAATTAATTATAATCCCCGTGAGAAGGGGATAAGCTAGCCTGAAGAATCGGTGGGCAATATCATCATAGGTAGAAGATCAAAATGATAAAAAGAAGAGATCTAGCAAGCAACACTAAGCTTTCGTTGCATATAAATTGAAAATAAAGTCGCGAGCTATAACCATAATTAAACTCGAAAAAAATAGCATAACGTGTAAATTTAAACAAGAGTGTGGTTGAAAAATGTTTTTGAATTTTTTTTTATTTTATTATTTTTTTAATTAAAAAATCAATTTAACCCAAAAATTTAAATTGTTAGGTGAGGTTTCAAGATATAATTTATATTATTTTCTAACATACCCACTCAAATGAAAGCTTTTTAGGGCTTGAAATTTACATAAACTCATACTCTTTTGTGCATGCTTAATTTTTATTAAATAAATAAAAATAATGAGATTCAAACTCGTGACTGCTTGATCATCAAAACTCTAATACCTTGTCAACTTAAAAGTTTAAATTGTTAGTTGAGATTTCAAAATATGATTTATATTATTCTCCAACATTCTTTAAATTATTTTTTTAATGTTTTAATACGCTATATCAAAAATAAATTTTTAAAAAATAAAAAATATTATTTTAATATATTTTTAAAATAAAAATCACTTTACAAAAACAATACTGCATTCTAATTCAAGATTTATTGAAAAAGACCCGTGGAAAAAGTCACACGTTTTAACCCATGTAAGCCGGAATGGATGTCCTTCACGGTGTTGCTATCACACAAATTTCCTTGCCGAATTCCCTTCTCCAAATAACTTCAAGCAGTTGATTATCCATGCCGACAACGATCTAACATGGTATATACTGTTAAATATCTGTTGGTGTGAGTGAAATACAAGATTGATGATAAGAGAGGGATATGTTAGGTACGTAGTTAGTTAGGGAAAAATAAGGTGTAAAAGTTATAGACTGACC
>Ga0325402_1007503_pt1 | contig 10353 bp, 6 predicted proteins | sample PopdelMetagenome_22_FD_207212 | JGI IMG/M metagenome (GOLD analysis project Ga0325402, IMG submission 207212) | Populus deltoides microbial communities from Bellville, Georgia, United States - Xylem-PdKOR-R3 | ecosystem: Host-associated > Plants > Phyllosphere > Stem > Wood/Secondary xylem... | reverse complement strand
GGGTCGGTGGCTAGCCTGTAGCCATCTGTTGTTTTATGTTTCTGTTATCATTGTAAATCTGGGGTATGCCCCTTATAATGTTTGTATCTTCTTCTTTAATACATACGTCAACTTACCAAAAAAAAAAGGTGTTGAAAACATAAAATTACTAAAAAAATGCCCATTTCAATAAAAGTTATGGTTTTCAAACGATGTGACATCAAACAAAAGGAGAAATCACGTAAGGGATTGTTAGCCAAAAAGGAGACATTAAACAGGCATTAGCTTCGGCGGGGGCTGTTTTCATGATATGGGCAAAGCAATTACTACAAGTAGAAGGATTGGATTTACCAAGACAGATTAAGGAATTTCTTGAAGAATTTAAAGATGTGTTTCCAAATGAATTAACTAAAGGGTTACAACCTATTCGAGGAATTAAGCATCAAATTGATTGGTGTCGGGGCTGATGATGTGCATTATGGGGATTATAATCCATATCATAAAGCTGAACCTAATCTACAAGAAGATTCAGATGGCCCAATAACAAGAACGAGAGCAAAACAACAGCAAAGGGGATTGATAATGCAAATAAAAAGCTAGCAATCTATTCGAAATTGGTTCAAAGGTTCTTATTTGCCTACAATTAAAACTTGGACGTGGAAAAAGCCCTTAATGGTTCTTTTGATGTTGGGCTACTTAAGGTTAGATTGATAATGTAAATAAGTGAAGAAATTAATGTAAATTGATGTTGTTGGGCTACTTCTTGTTCGCGAATCAATATTCGTTGGGTGGGGGACTCTGTTTCCAATAGTGCTGGTGCCTAGGTACAAGTTATCTTTGTGTCACACTCCTATCAAACCTGATTTACTTGGCTTTCCGGGAATTGGTGTCTTTGCATGTGGGTTGCGTGATCACGAGGTTCGCATCAATACTAGTCTTATTCAATCATTTCAATTATCCAACATGGATACTAACAGCTAAAGCTAACTTCACGATTCCTTTCTAGTTATCAAACAAAGATACTATTAGCCAAAGCTAATCTCATTAATGAATCTCAGTTATCCAATATGCATACCATTAGTCAAAGCTAATCACATCATTTAATCCTGGTTATCTAATATGGATACCATTAGCTGAAGCTCATCTCATTAATCAATCTCGGTTATCCAATATGGATACCATTAGCCGAAGCTAATCTCATTAATTAATCCATATGAAAACAATAGCCGAAGCTAATCTCATCAATTAATCATGGTTATCCAATAGAGATACCATTAGCCAAAAGCTAATCACATCATTTAATCCCGATTATCCAATATGGATACCATTAGTCGAAACTAGTCATATCATTATTCATTGCGTTTAATGAGTAATTTTAATTAATTGAAATCGAGTAGCAGCATTATGTATAAATACTTTGAGGATTTAATAATAATCAATTAAAGGTGGAAACCACCTATGTGCCCCGCTCATAGTGTGTCATCTCCCGATCAAAGATCTGATCCCGATCGCGCCTCCTTATACAAAAAATGACCATTACTCAGTATTTTATTTAGGTAATTTCAAAGACTATTTCCACACATATACCATAACATAGATACATTCAAACATCTCCCATATTTGTATAATTGTATAGTGATAATTTTGTAACAAGACATCCATCCCTAATTTTAATAAAGGTCCTCAACGGAAATTATATCATTATGACACTAAAAATCATTAATGAAAAATTAAGTCATTCTGACACTGAAAATCATCAATGAAAAACTATGTCGTTTTGACACTGAAAATCATCAACAAAAACTAAGTCGTTCTGACGCTAAAAAGGTATCAATAAAAACTAAGTCATTCTAACACTAAAAATCATCAATGAATTTAAGTCCCTTTGACGTTTCTTTTCCCTAAGTTCATGCATATGAACAATACCAAGTTTTCCTCTTAAAACCATGCTTCAACCTAGTTTTGGACATAAATCTCAACTAATTTCATTCTCAAAGTTTATGAAACAAAGCAACATGTAATGTTTCTATTTCATGACAATATCACACATTCATCAACATTGTTAAAGAGAACCTATTAATCACCACTGTCTTCATAGAGGTCTTTCTTTGTTATTTTCTTCTAGGATGGGCGAAGCCCATGTCACTTCCTTAAAAAGCATACTTTGAGTTCTTCATGTGGTATCATCAATTCTCATTCACTATAGCATGGCATAAGGTGTTCTAGGCATTCTAACTTACAAATTATTATCAAACATGTTCAAGAATCATATTCCTTTCTATAATCTCATCAATCCATCTCAATGTTGTCAAGTAGTATGCAATTAAGTTCAAACATGCACAGTTTCAAGGGTTCTCCTATCCAAGCTTCCATTATGGCCCAAACATGGGACATTGACATCAAGTGTTCATTTCATCATTCTTAATTATACCATTCCAAATCATAAAGCATAAGCTAATAATTAATTTCGGATTACACATGAGTTCAATTTCTACCGTTTACTTTGGTTCTCGAAGGATGTTCATCATACAAAGGTTCCCTTCATTGTTCATCCTCTTGGTCAAATATGGTATCCCCTCCTCTTCTAGTTTACTCATGTAATCATCATTTTATAATAAACATGCCTATGTTATCGTGCATCAATTCACACATCAATCTTCTAAGTTTATAATCAAGCTAGTTCTTCAATTCATGATGTTTAACAATGTATTGGCATATGTAAAGTTCTATTTCAACTCAAGTATTTTCCTAACAACATGACAAGATCATAATTGGCACATTTAATTTCATTTCATTCCATCTTTCTTTCATTCTTTCAACAGGCTGGCCTTTAGTTAGGGTTTGTTCTTCAATATGCATCAATTGTTTTTGTTATAGATTCTGAAACTACATCCTTTTTATCCCCATTTTCCCAATCTTTCTGAAATTGAAAGTGCAAGAAAGATGCTATTTGAGGTTTCCTTTTCATCTTGTTTCAAAATCTTAAAATAACTAGGAGAGCGAGTTTACTCTTACCACATGATTTTTAGACATGATTTGGGGAAGGTTTTAATGGTTTTCCTCCTCCCTCTCTCGATTTTTCTCTCTTTCCTCTATTGTTCTAGCCGGCCTTCTATCCTTTTCCTCTCTTCATGTTTTCGGTTCTCTTTTCAGTCTTCAACTCCCTTCTCACTCAAGTATTCAAGAGGGGTACATGCAAGGATGGTTTGGATGATAGTTTCTTTGCAAGAGGGGGGGGCTGCTGCAGCTAGTGTTGTTGCTAGCTTTGGATGAGAGGAAAAGTCATCTCTTTTCCTCTCTATGGATTTAAATATGGTGGGTTATGTTTGGATGCTGGGTGTTCTTATCCTAGCACCCTTTTTTGGTTATCCTTGGAACAATTCTCTCATGTTTTCCACTTAATATAAGCTAGTTTATTTCTCTCGTTTTTTTTTGAAAAAAAAATAGGGTTTACATATAACCTAGACCTTAGAATTGATAGGCTAAAAGCCTAAGTTACCATCTTGAGTTTACACATTATCAAAACAACACACCTTGTCTCCTTTTTTTGGGCCTTTACCTCAATTCTCATTCCTAGGATTTCGAGCTATGATAACCACCCTTGGTCCTTCAAACTTATATAATTCTAAATCCACCTAAACCCTCTTCACTTTCATTCTACCATGATATTCCTAGTTTCATTTATGCCAATTATCATAATTCACCCTCATCACATGACTTATAAGCTACGTCATCCCTATCAATCACTTCACAGGAGGTGTATCATCTTGTGCTTTACATACGTAACATCCCTTTCTATTCATAACCTTCATTTATCCCAAACATTGTTGATTGAAATACTATTTGATATGGTACTTCATGTGATATTTTTCCAAAAAATGATTCAGCCATCATGTTTTTTTTTTGTTCTCAACTTATACCTTTTAATTTATTCATTTATCTCCAGAACACATGGTTCAAATGATCATATATGAATTTCTTTTTTATAGACACACCAAGCAATATTCAGTATTAAGTTTCCAATCAACCCCTTATTATAAAATAATTTTAAGCATTGGTTCATCATCTTTTTGACATAACACGCATGTTATATGATCATTTGGTATCAAAGCTATTAGATAAGGTTTAGTGGACTTATGAAATGCAAAGGATGAAGAAGGTAACAAAAATGAAATTGGTAGTATTGATAACAGTCATATGATGTTAATCTTTAAAATAAAGCCTTTTGGATTGGTAAGAGATTAAAGTGCCTATAGGGGTTGACAAATCAGGATCAACAATTATGTGGTTCTTGATTGCTTAACTTGTGAGGAGTTAGGGATAAGAACCTATAATTTAGATGGGTTATAATGAGAAAAATCAAGGATATGGATAAATTAACGAAGGTTGGACCCGTTTTGAATGTTGAACAGAGATGTAACCATGATGACATGTGTAATCTTGTATTAGTACAATATCAAACATAATTTGCCTTTACCAATACAATCTTATATTAGTAAAATTTACCAATAGCAAATTGGAAGAGCCCGTTAGAGAGTGAAGAAAAAAATAAAGAGAAAGTGCAGAGGCTCTTCCAAAGTGGTTCAAAGATTATGGAAAAGATTCCTTTGAATTTGTGATAATTAGCTGGGAAATATAGAAATGCATGAAAGTTGACTATCTTTAGTATGGAGAATTCTTGAAGTGTTGTTTTGAAAAGGTTAAATATGTGTGTGTGTGCTTAAGAAAATGTATAGAAAATTGACAAAAAAAAAATAAAGGTTCACGTATGATTTTCTTAAATGAAAACTTCAGCTAAATAGGAAATAAAAGAAGGAAGTGGTGAAATGAGATTTTATGCATTAAATTGCAGTGAAATACTTGTTTTATGCTTTTTAGGGTACTTTATTACATAAAACAAAAGGAATATCATGTTTAGGTATTATAGGGGTGTAACAACCCCAAATTATAACATCATTCTTGGTAATCTTTCTAAGGAAAAAAACTTTAATCTGATAGTGTTCATGTTACAATTTAAGTCATTATAAGTGTTGCAAACTTCTTCAAATTCTCTTAAATGCAAGTATGGATTTTGTAGATCTAAGTCATCAAAAGAAGGTAAAAGTTGAATAATGCATGTTCGCCAAACATAACCTTATCCAAAATCATAGGTTTAAAAAATACCTTAAGTTCATGTTTGGCAAACATGCTTTAAGGACAAAAAGATACCTTTTCCTTTGTTAAAATTTCATCCAGCCAAAGATGACATTAAGTTGATAGACTCAACCCAGCCACGTCGGCTGCTGGGCTTCCTAACCCAAATTCCAAGCCAAAAAACAAAACCCAAAATTAAAAGAGAAAGAACAAGGATCGAAGATCAAAAGGAGAAACAATGCTTGAAACTTGTCGAAAAACACTAAGAACACAAAGAACAAATTATAAAAAGAGTAGTTGTGAGCTTTAATTCAAGCCGACTCGTGCCAATTACACATTGTTTTCTTACTAGGATCAGTTTCCAACCCTCTTTTCGTCAACTGAGGTATCAAATTTTGCGTGGACTTCAGTATCAGTTGTTGTGGAAGCGATCCGCGCTAGCCTATTATGTTTTTCAGCAGCAACCTACGATCGACTCCTACTTTAAGCTTCTCTCTCTTTCGATGGTACCATAAACAGGTATCTCTTTTGAAGGAGATGAAATGAATAGAATGCTTTTTACTAGATATGAAGCAACTTTTAAGATTCTTAGAGATATATAAAAGTCATTTAGATCAGACCCGTGGCTTAATCATACAGATATTTTACTATTAGATTGCATCCGACCTTCTCGCTTTCAAGGTAGATGCCTATCCCCTAATCAAAAGATAGCATTATTTGCAATGAAACTCCCAACTAGAATAGAATGCGGGAACAACGCAAGATAGATGGAAGAGGCAATGATTCTTCTCGGGAGAGGGTCAAAATACGATAGCGTAGCTGCTCCTACTTCTAGTGAGAGTGACCCCGGATAGAGGATCTTATATTGGTACGCTTTTGCAATTGCAGAAATAGATCCACTAAAGGAAAGTAGCTTGATTGATTCGAATCACGCGAGTGACAGGGGAAAGGGAAATGACAGTTTGTGCTCGACCGATAGAGTCGATTTGAGTGCTCGACCATAAGGGATGTCACTCTTTTCCTTTTCTTTTCACTAAGCCCTCTTTATTAAAAGCAGAAAGTCGGACCATCAATGATCGGAGATGCAGTGACCAAAACACCTAAAAGGGGAAGTTCATTTTATTATTTCCTTCTTTCAAGTCAGAATGTGTTCTTGCTGCAAGAGTGATAGAAAAGGGCCGTTGTCTACACTGATGTTAGGAGAAGAGGGGGGGCGGAGAAGACGAAGAAGCTCCCCTTTTTATTGAATTTAGTACTGGAGCAGAGGACAAGGTCTTTCTTTCTGAGAGCTCTACCACTTCTAGAGTATGAGCAGATTTTCCACTAATTGGGAGAAAGCATCAGCTGCTTCGGATATGTAAATTGCTATTGACAATTATAGCAATTAAGCTTTCAATATCGAGAGGAAGGTTCAAAACGTGATTCAAACAATATGTGGGGGCTAGATCATCATAATAATCTAACAAAAGTCATGATTATTTGTTTTTATGCAAAAAGACAGAAATGAAGATTAAAACCATAAAAATGATGTGTTTTAAGCCATGAAATCCTCATATTAACGACCAACAAGTATGCACACACATGTAAGAACCATCAATCAACCAAAATAATACCAAAATCAAAGACTTAATGTAAAGTTCATGGCAAGAACACCGACCCAGACATTTTATAAACCCAGAATCCTAAAAACAAAAACTTAAACCCATAAAAAATGCAATATAACCCAGAATAGCAACTAAACTTAGCAAACATAGCTTAAACATTCTTAATACAACCTACTTCAATCATCATAACAAACAAGAAACAAAAATTAAATAGAAAAATGAGTAAGCAAAGTCAAGTAAAATAGTGAGCAAAAATAACATATCCTTACATAAAAACACTGTTCTATTGGATAAATTCAATGTCCTGATGCTTAAACAACATGCTTACAACCTTAACAAACCCATCAGGCTATCTTAAAACAACTTAAACCATAACAACTTCAAAAATTAAAACACATTGCCATAACTTTAAAAATAATCATCTTAACATCAAAGTATTTAAAACATTACTCTATATTAACATTTAATGCTTTAATGAACATATTTAATCATTCAACTAAACTTGAAACAAAATATACACACTAAATCATGTCCTCAATAACCATTTAAAAGAGGGCAAACAAAGCTAATAATGAACAAGTAGCCTAAAAGGGAATGCATAATAAATGTCTATTACCAATATTTAACATGCATAATAAAACAAAAAAAAAAGCAGAGGTGTGCTCAATGAGTTGCACCCCCTCATGAAAGCTTAAGGGTATACCTTGTGATGAGGATATGGCTTTCTCCTCTGAATCCTTCGATGCGTACCTCATGATTATATAGTCATGCAACCCCCACACAAGGGCACCAAATTCTCGGAAAGCCAAGTAAATCAAGTTTGATAGGAGTGTGACATAAAGATAACTTATACCTAGACACCAACAGTATTGGAAATGGAAACCCCAACATAACGAATATTAATTCGCGAACGAGAAGTATAAGAATTATGCCACGAAGTTAGTTGTTCTTCGATAAGTCGTTTCAATTATTTAAAGAACCAAGAAAGGGAGAATATCTCACCACTCACACACAAAGTTGCGGCACATTATGTTTATTAATCTAAAAAATTCATAGCCCCCTCACGTTAGGTTATATCTTTATTTATACTGGCTCTAGATTAAAATAAACCATAATAGACCCTCATTATGTGGATTTATATGAGGCCCACTTACAATGGACTCAAATAAGAAATAATAAACCAAAGACGAAAAAAACAAAAATATGAAATTAATATCATAGATATGCTAGAATCAGATTTGCCACTAGAAGTCTCAACTAGACTAGGAAATCTGATCTGAATGTGGAATTAATTATAAAGTCTTCTTGCCTTGTTGTGCTTGGTTTCCTTATTTTACATGAACAATTAATAAAGAAAATCTCCCCTTTTTATACTTGTCATTTTAATTTTCTTCCCAAACTAAGAGAATCATTAATTAATCCTTCCTAGCTTAGGAAATCAGATATGGCAACCCCATCCACGAGAATTAGGCTCTTCTTGGACTTGAATCAGATATGACAACCGTGTGTCCTTTATGCTCCTCTAGGTCCATCTTGCTCCATATGTTCTAAACAAGCCCATTCAATGCCTCTCTAAGTTTCTTTGTCCTAGCTATTGTAATTGACCCACCTAGTACCTCCAATGGGTCTTTAGTATGATTAAACTTGGTGTTGGGCTGATCCACATCATCCCTTCTCTTTTCAAAAGGAGTAAGATCATAAACATTAAAGGTAGCACTAACACTATACTCACCTAACAAATCAAATTTATAAGCATTGTTATTGATCCGCTCAAGGATCTGAAATGGCTTATCTCCTCATGGGTGTAGCTTGCATTTCCTTTGGGTCGGAAATATCTCCTTACGCATATGCACCCAAACTTAATCGCCGAGCTGAAAGACAAAATGTTTGCTCCCCTTGTTGGCTTTGGTTGCGTACACACGGTTTCTCTTTTCAATTTGTTGTCGCACACTCTCATGGCGTGTCTTCACCACTTGTGCTTTACGATTATCATCCATTCTAACCCTTTCATCAACAGGTAAATGAATCAAATCTATGAGAGTTAAAGGGTTAAATTTATACACAATTTTAAATGGTGAAAATTCAGTAGTAGAATGCACACTACGATTATACGCAAACTCTATGAATAACAAACAATTTTCCCAATTCTTTAATTTCATTTAAATGACAGCTCACAGAAGTTATGTCAAGGTCCTATTATTAACTTTTTCGGTTTGTTTATCTGTTTGAGGTTGACATGTAGTTGAAAACAATAGTTTAGTAACTAGTTTCCCCTATAACAATTTCCAAAAATAGCTAAGGAACTTAACATCTCTATAAAAAACAATGCTCATAGGGACCCCATGAAGTTGTATTATCTCCCTAAAGAACAAATTGGCAATGTTAGTTGCATCATCGTCTTTAAAATTAGTAATCGTTGTTATGGCACCAAAGAGACGTGCGAACCTGCCGAACCTTCGTGAACAACCGTTGGATGAAGTCTACGAGCGCGATGAGATTGCACGATTACAACAGCAAGTCGAGACGTTAACACGGTAGTTAGCAGTGTCGATGGCTCAACATCAAGATCCGAATCCACAAAACGTGGAAGAGGAGTCCGAAAGTGATGAAAATCCATTCGCCCCTCAACTAGCACAGAGGAGACCAGCGAAAGATGAATCAAGGCGTTGGGAGATAGGCCTCAAAATCGACATACCAGAGTTCCATTGTGGTTTGCAAACGGATGAATACCTCGACTGGATCAATACCGTAGATGAAGTTTTGGAATTTAAGCAAGTTCCAGAAGACAGACGGGTGGCCCTAGTTGCAACAAGGCTCAGAGGTCGGGCTGGAGCTTGGTGGCAATAGGTAAAGAAAACAAGGGCTTTACAAGGGAAAGGAAAGATCACGTGTTGGGACAAGATGAAAAAACACATACGTTTTGCGTTTTTACCATACAATTACACATGGACGCTTTACCAACGGTTACAAAATCTAAGACAGGGCAACCGATCAGTTGATGACTACACTACGGAGTTCTGCCAATTAGTTTCACGAGATGCGATTGTAGAGGATGAGGAGTCGCGGGTGGCGCGATATATGGGGGGATTGCGGATTCAATTCCAAGATGTCCTTAATATGTTTGATGTGTTGAGTGTGTCTGATGCTCACCAGAGAGTAGTGCAGTTAGAAAAACAACAGGTGCGCAAAAATTCGGGAGGGATAAATTTTGGAGGTTCGGGTGCAGGTACGAGCAATAACAGCGGACGAACAGGGAACATGAGTTTCGGGGGTTCCAGTACATGTGACGAGCAACCATTCCACCATCTACTATTACCAAACCCACTATGCCCACTCACACAACGGCACCGACCACAGGTTTTCGTTGTTTTAATTGTGGAGAGCCAGGACACAGATTCGCAGAATGTATGAAAGGACCACGGAGGGGATTATTTTTGGACGTCGAAGAAAACATCAGGGAGCAGGAAGGCGATGTTGAAACAGAACCAGTTTATGATGAGGAGGAGCGATTAGAGGGAGATCATGGTCCCTTATTAATGATTCACAAGAAGCACGTGGAATATTGCCGAGGGGAAGGTGTGGAAATCAAACCTGGAACAACCTATAATAGCACAGAGATAATTGAAGAGTGTTTAGA
>Ga0325402_1007500_pt1 | contig 10355 bp, 5 predicted proteins | sample PopdelMetagenome_22_FD_207212 | JGI IMG/M metagenome (GOLD analysis project Ga0325402, IMG submission 207212) | Populus deltoides microbial communities from Bellville, Georgia, United States - Xylem-PdKOR-R3 | ecosystem: Host-associated > Plants > Phyllosphere > Stem > Wood/Secondary xylem... | reverse complement strand
CAATCAAGTCCCTAATTGTCCATCAAACCTCAATATTTACACAATTAAGCCCCTGATATAACCAAATTAACTTTTAAAAATTATAATTCGACCCCTAAACTTTAATTTCTTCAAATTAAAGCCTAAATTGACTTAAAAATTAAATTTTCTTGCAATCAAACCCTTCATAAACTCAATTAATCTTTCAACAAAATCTAATTGAGCTTTTAAACATCTGATTTTGGATTTTTCTTCCTCAAAATGAATTTTCTTTGCCAAGAAAGCTCTCATCATTCAAAAATATATTGTCAAATTTTAATTTTTGTATTTTTGAATTCCTCAACCAATCTTGGCCATTTTCTGGGCGCCCTTGTGTCTTCTTCTCACTGCTATATATTTTTTGGTTTTATTTCAACAACTTTTTTATATTTTTCTTTTATTTTTTTTGTGTGAGGATCCAAAAATAGTTAACAACAATAATTATGACTTATGTGTGTTTGAATGATTTGAGTATACAACTATTTTGGTTTGTGGATTTATCTTAATAAAATTTTTATTTAAACTCTTTAATGTCTATTAATTTTTTATGAGTGAGATACTGTATTATGATGGATATTATTAAATTTTTAATGTGTGATTGTGTTTAATATGGTAAAAATTTAATTAAGGATTTGATTTTAGAATAATTATGATTTTTATTGGATTATGAAGCTGTTTTATGAATTAGACATTTATCAATAATTAAACTATTGTATGTTTTAAAATTGTTAATTTTAATTAAGCTGATGTTTTTATTTTTAGTTCTGAAATTTTTATGTTTACTTTTATGTATGTCTTTAATTTTTAGCACTGTAAATTTTGCATATGATTTTTAAAGGGTATTTTCACGTAATAAAAATAAAAATCTATCATGTTTTTTGTTAATTGCTTTATATTCTTGATAATTCATGTGTGCTGTGTTATTTTTTCCTTTTATTGTTTGTGAATATAAAAAAAATGTTATGTTCTTTGTATTGTCGTTATATATTTGATACTTTTATTGTGTTAACATGTTCTCTCAATTGTGAATTAGGTTTGTATAGGCCTAATGGATATAAGTAGCACCTTTCGGACATGTTTGACAAAATAGGTTCAAAGCCCAATTCTCATTATCTATACAGGTCCAAAGTTATTTTTAACAACCTCGATGAAATCTCTCCTTTTAGGGATAAGCATTATGTTTTGTACATGCCATCTTTTTTAAAAGAGATCGATGTCAAAAACGGGTTACACTTGCTTTAGCAACTCCGAAGTAATCTCTATTTTTAGGGATAAATGTCATTTTTTGACATGTCTTTTTTTTTAAATGACTGATATCAAATACGAGTTACACTCATGTTTAGAAAATTCGACGTAATTTCTCTTTTTAGGGATAGGAGTCATTTTTTAACATGTCTCCTTTTTAAAAAGAATCGATGTTAAATACAGGTCCAACACTTGATTTTAGCAAATTCGACGTAATCTTTTTTGTCAAGGATAAGTGTTATTTTTTTGACACGTCTTCTTTTTAAAATGGACCAATATAAAATATAGGTTCAATGCTTGTTTTTAGCAATTTCCATGTAATATCCCTTCTAGGGATAAACATCATTTTTTAACATGTTTCCTTTTTTAAATGGGACTAATGTCAAGCCTATTTTTAGCAATTTCAACGAGATTTTCTTTTTAGGATTTTGCGTCAACATTTTTTACATGTCTTCTGTTTTAGAGACTAATGTCATGTTTTGACATGCCTTTTGTTTTAGGGACTGACGTCAACCTTCAAGACAAATTGTGAATAAGCTCATAATATTATAGCATAAGAATAGATTTAGGAAAACGCATGTAATGGTAACCTTTTATTTCAAAGGATGCGTTAAGGGTGATGTTTACTTTCTCTTAAGCATAAATAACCTAGTGCCTAAATCTCTTAAACTAGTGTTAATTTTGAGATTTTTAGTTCCCTCAAATTACTGGATGACAACTCAAATTCTATCATTTTCTTTTCTAACCAAATCCAATAATCCCGAGTCATTATGATGTCCATCGTGGTACGACAAAGTCTGTTCAATGTTGCTCTCTTGTGAGGATTATATTCAACACCATTTTCAGACATTTCATTTACCAATTTCCTCGACTTATGAAGCTATTAAAACTCCAACCTATACTAGCTCCCGTTGACGTTTTCCCTATTATCTAAGGAATGATGTTTGTGGATCAAGTCAAGGTAATTATATCTTTTTTACATTATCTAATCCTAACTTGAAGTGTCAACTTTGTGACAAACCAGGGCATGTTGTCTCCTATTGCTATAAACATTATCGTCCTCATTTTCTACCACCATCATCATGCTAAAATGCTTGAGCTAGTCTCTCCACTAGCCAAAATCAGCAAACATCTGATTCAGAGTGGCATGCTAACACTAGAGAAACTCACCATCTGATAAAATAATTTGAACAATCTCAATCTCTATACCAATGAGTATGTTGGCATAGATCAAATCCATCTTGGTAATAGAACAGGTTTGACTATAACTCACATTGGCATTGTTTCTCTCTTGACACTTTTATAATATTTTGTTCTTGAACAAATTCTTGTTATTTCATAAATTACAAAAAAAAATGTAGTTTATTTTTAAGATTTGCCAAGGAAAATAATGTTTATATTGGATTTCATAATTTTTTATGTATATTCAGAACTACTTAGGAACACCCTGTATAAAGATTGTTGCAATGATGGGTTGTATTGTTTTTCATAACCTTTTCAACAAATTATTTCTTCTAATTTTATTAGTGTTTGTGTTTCTCAAATTAGCATTGTCACTAAGGTTAGGCCTCTAGCTATAATTTACCATTTTTATTTTCTATTAATTTCCAACCAAACCTTTGAAGTTAATTTATTATGATGCATGAGGACCTAATTTTGTTATTTCCAATTATGGTTTTTGTTATTATGTTTTTTTTTTTGATGATTTGACTAAATTTATTTGGATGTTTTGATTGAAGCAAAAATCTATTGTTGAAGGCATCTTTCTTAAATTTCAAACATATATTCAATGTCATTTTGAAACCAAAATCAAAACCATTCATACTAATTGGGATGGCATTCTTCATTGTATATCTTGTCCTTATACGCATAAACAAATAAGTTCATTTGAATGACATCACCTTCAAATTTTAGAATGGGTCTTGCCTTATTAGCTCACTCTTACCTCCTCAATTCTTATTGTTAGCTCATTCTGATAGTTTAATATATCTTGTAACCAATTGGTTTGTTATACGTGACATTATTTATTCATATAAATACATATTTATTATTAATAAAAGCTTAATTTATCTTTAATATTTATACAATATTATATTAATGAATCTAATATTTGGTTTATGAATCTAGAGTAAAGATAAAGTTCATATGAAAAAAATACTTTGCAAAGAAAATCATAAATTTGTTATAATTATGGGAAACCATTGTTACTAAAATGTTCTTGGTCGATACTCTCTTAGATGGTGGACATTTATCAAAGCCGTAGAGACTAGTATATATTATGTTCTTTCTTTTATGAAAGGAAGTAGTTGTTCTCGTAAGCTGGGGTATAAGGGATATCTAGAACTAATATGTAGGTGCTTGTCATAAGACATGTACATTGAACTGACCCGCATGAAAATTTTATATGGAGATATCACTTATGTCTATAAAAAGGCTCATGTGACGGTTGTATAAGTAATCCTTAGACTTGAGATCACTAAGTTGTCTTATATAAAGAATGTTATGCTTTGATCATGTTACATGTTATCTTAATCGAGGTAATGAAAGGGCAGATATTTGATAGAACATGAAATATACGAAGTTACTTAAGGAATCAAGAAATGATTCATCACCCTAGATGAATTAGAAAAAATATTTCATCTGTTCTTAAATAGTATTGACTGTGAAAACATTGGTCAATGTGGAATAAGATTTGAAAAGAGTTAAATCTTATTCAAACGATCAATGACTATCATTTAGAGAATAAACATGATTTAACATGGCAAACATATTCCATATTTTAATGTTAAATTGAAACATTATTGATGAAAAGATATTAATTATACTGAGAAATTAATCACTCAAAGATTAAGTAAAACAACTAATGACTTTTCTAATATTTGGGGGATCATGACACGTTGTTAGACGATACACTTGATCATCAAATATAAATTAATCAATTGTTGAATTGATAATAAATTAAATTGTTTAATTTATTTAATTATATTTAATTATAATTATAATTTATATTTTGGCCGACATATTAGGAACTTAATAGGTCATACATATTAAAAAATATTAGAAATTAAATTGAGATAATTTAATTAAGTATGACTTAATTAAAATATATTTTAGAAATTAAAAACTAGAATATAATTAATACAATGATTATATTTCTAAACCTTGAAAAATCAAGTAAGACCCAGATTGAGTTAATTTCTAAAATTATCCTAAATTAATATATGGATATTATTTAAGGGAAAATTGATATTTTTTCAATTTATAGGGTTTTTTATATTTCCCTATAAATAATAAGTTATACCTCTTATTTTTTTGTGGTTGTCTATTAGATAGAAAAACTATATAAGTTACAGAATAAAAAGTCAGCACTCTAAGCATGACAATCCCTCTCTCCTAAATATGAAGTTAGAAAATTTTTCACTAGTAGTTCATGTATATTACCATTGGATGTCTGATAATTGGATAATTTATGATTTACAACAACCTAATCTTTAAAAAATTATTAAAAAAATTAAATTTTTAAATAATAAATTTATAAACAACTCTAAATATATCTAATAAAATTCTAAAAACTCTTGAATAATTTAATTTATTATTTGATCGTGCTTATGATTTTCATGAACTCGTCACATCCTCGTTGCTGAACAACGTCATTTGATTTTGCACCAACTACTAGGGTACCGACCGACAAGATTCTTGAAATCACAACTACTCCAGCTCAGCCTATTTCTTCTGCATGAGGTCTTGTTGATCATTCCCATTTTTCTCAAGAACCCTCTAGCAACTCCTAGGCGTGTGATAACCCGTTCGCAAACCAACAATTTAAAACCAAAGCTTCCATTTTGCTGGCATGTCCTTTACCACAATACCTGTAAAATGTAACACATCTTTTACGAAGCCAACATCCTTTCCTGAAGCCTCTAGACGTGCTTCTTAGCGTGATGCAATGAACAGTGAGTTCAATGCCTTGATAAAAGAATGGCACGTGGGATTTGTACTTTACATTCTAGTTCGTGGACCTATGTTTATACGAGGTATAACAAGTTTATAGAACTTGTATTTGCAATTGAAGCACTATATGATCAAATTTCACTTTTCTTCTTTACCAAAGTTGAGATCAGATCGCCCACAAAGTAAAATGCCTTGCGTTGAAGGGAACAGTTTAGGGACGAAAGCATGAATGCCAAGATTGGTATACGACAAACTTCAAAGAGGTGGGGAACTGAACAAGGAAAGTAGAATTGGCAAAAGATTCCTCATAATTAATCGTCCAAGAACTTCCCCTTATTTCATGTGGGGTTTATCATGCACCCTTGTTTTTTCAAAGTAAGCCACTGCTGCAACATTGCTTTATTTGTGGAAGGCCTCAGGATGATTTAATTTACTTAGAAGACGGAGACTGACTGCTATTTTACGTATCGGGATCAGAGTTTCTTCTTCCTTTTTTCGTTTCTTGAACCTGCATTTCCTCGTTTCTCTTTTCTGGTATGTTTTGTTTTTCTTTTTGCTCTGTTCAATTATCTTTTCTATTGGGTTGGTTGCTGGGAAACTAGATAAGGAAAGATTGTTTCTTTTTCTGATATACTAATAAATTTATCTTTTCCGCGAAATGATAATTAGTTAACGTCTAGACTGGCTTGCTTTGTTAGTGGAAAACGCAGGAGTTTCAGGATTCTTGTTTTTTTTCCTTCTTGCATTTATCTGCGGACAAACTATTGAAGGAACCTGCATTTTGTTTCTATCTGTTACTTTACTGAATTGGAGCAAGAAAGTACGGGTTTTGCAACTGTTTAGACCTTAGAGAGAAATATCAGATTGCAAGAAGATATTTGACCACCTAGTCTGATTGAATTTTCTTCTTCTTCTTTCTTTGATGCATCTATAACCATGTAATTAGTAACGAATTATGTATGATATAGATTTTGACTTGTGTTAAAATAATGGGAAGTTGAAAATTGTTTTTTCTTTTCAATTTTTTTTTGGTTTTTAGGAACTGAAATAGACAAAGATGCAAAGGGTGGTTCTTGAAAATGGAGTGAGTGGTTTATTATTATCCGAAGGTGTCACTGTTACTTCTCTCAAATTTAGAATAAGGTTTAGTGTCAATAAATCCCAACGATCAGGCATCCAAGTCAATAATGTTTTTTTATTTCTTTCAGTTTTATACTCGCTGCCCTTTGTTTTCTCCCCATTTCGTGATCATCTGTCAGAAGAAGGTTTATCACTAGTCTTGCTTGCAGGCTATTGTCTTCCTAGCCACTTCTCAATTTTGCCATGTTTTACTTGTTTCCCATTCTGATCATTGGAAAGAACTTATGTATGCATATTCGCTTACAAGCATCAGGTGTGACTTAATTTCAGCATCCTAGCAACTTGTAAATCAGTGAACGGTGTAAGAAACTGAAGTTGCCGGAGAGTGAATCAGAACCCTTTTTCATTTATGCTTTTGCAGGTAAAAATGGGTCAGTGAAGTATGAAACCGTTAAAAATGTCATCAGATGTAAAATCAAGTCGTGCATACTCGGAACCTTCCAGTAAAAGGGGATTCAGTTTGGACCTGAAGAAGAGTTCTAGATGGCAGAAACATTCCAGGATAGTGAAGGATACAGCTCTTCCAACCCAGGCAAGGCAGAGTCTAAAGCATCAAGACAAGTTGAAAGCTGAATATTATGATAGTCAGCCATGTGGTGATGTGCCTCATGAACTAAGACTTCATGCAAATGATCGGATCTCAGTCCAACCAAAAACTTCAGGGAAACACCATCAGCTGCACTCTGACAAGATAAAGGCAAGAAAGGATGATGAGCTTGTGAAGTATATGTCAGATTTGCCAGGTTATCTCCAGCGCATGCAGAGAAGTGAAAGCATACAAGAGAAGGCTTTGAATGTTGGAGTTTTGGACTGGTCACGTCTAAAGAAATGGAGAATTGCAGCAAGTGATAGCAGTGGTGCATCATTGACTAGCAGCAATTTGCCGAGTAAAATGGCTATGAACTCAGTTACCTCTCCTAAAGCAGTTCACAATAATATTTTCAATTACAGAAGCAAGAAGCATCCTTCTCTTTCTTCAAGTCTGAACCCTTCTCACAATGACCGTGTTTCTCAACCTGCCAAACCTTCCGTCCAGAATGCCTTGCGCTTTAACGATTTTGAAACTGCTTCCAAGAGCAGTATGGATGGGAAGAAAAAGGTACCAAGGACCAACAGGACTTTCAGCAGAAATAATTCGGATGTCATTCTTGAACAGGCGAAGAGAGGATATGTAGATCAGAAGATCACTTCTAAAGTTGGAAGTTGGTCCTCAAACTCAAGATATAATAGTATCTCAATAAGGTCCAAGGTGAATGCAATTGCTTGTGATAGTGCAGCCGAGAAGAGAGCTGGGGAGAGGCAAGGACCAGATGCAAAGAGAAAATCGTTGGATCAGAAGATTACTTCAAGCATCGGAGATTCATCATCACAGTTGAGAAATCATTATGATTCACTCAGTTTGAAGGAAAAGAATGTTGCTGGTGGCAAAACTAAGAAGGGAATAGAGTTGCAAGAATCAGCTGGAATAGAGGAGTTGCAAGAATCAACTATTGATCTTTCTCCTCAACATCAACCCAGTGAGAACAAGAACATAGTTCTTGATCCAAAAAATTACTCTACAAATTGTTCCCTGCAGGAACTAAGGACACCGGTGGGTAAGGACATAGTTCTCCTTGTTCCAAAAAATTACTCTACAAATTGTTCCCTTCAGGAACTAAGGACACCAGTGGATAAGGATTTTACTGAAACAAATCGAAAGAGCTTGTCAGATGACTTTTCTCACGAGGAAGTTCACTCTTCTGAAATTCCTCACTCATGTCCACTTCTTTCTAGAAATAAAACTAACACAGAGCCCCATAAAGTGTTGCACACTGCCATGGTTACACAGAGTGCAGAGATGTCATCTGATGCATCTCGTACATCTGCATGTTCGTATAAGATGCCAATTAGACTGTCTGAAGATAAATTTGCAGAAGAGAGCAGAGTCAGGACAGCAAATGGAAGTGTAGTTGAAACTTCAAATGCATTGGATCAAGAAAAAGTGGAGCTGATGCCTAGAAAAGCCAGACATCCTTCACCAAACCGCTGGTTTAGCTTCAGTTTGAGTCGAATGAGCAGGAGTTTCAGCTTCAAGGAGAGTTCAGCTGTCCCACAGTTCAGCTCCACATACATTTCCATAAATTCTGGTCCCCTGATATCTGAAGGTTCTGCTTGTTTAAATAATTCAAACAGAAAGAAGGCAGGTGGTCATAACAGAGCTAGATCCAGCCCATTGAGAAGGATGCTAGATCCTCTGCTGAAGTCCTGGAGCTCCAGAATGCTTCAGTCAGCTGAAACTGGTTCATCAAATGAAAGCTTGAATTTCTTCAACTTGAAGCAATTTGATGCCAAAGAACTGCTTAAGGATGGCAAGCATGAGCCATCAAGAATAAAAGCTCTCCTGCAGCTTACTATAAGGAATGGAGTTCCTTTGTTCAGATTTGTGATTGAGAACAATAGCAACATTCTGGAAGCCTCCATGAACAAGTTATCATCACCTCAAGAGAATGGTTCAGGCTGCGACTATACGTTCTATGCCATTGAAGAAATCAAGAAAAAGAGTGGCAGCTGGATAAATCAAGGTAGTAAGGAGAAGAGCTGTGGCTATGTGTACAATTTGATTGGCCACATGAAGGTTAATTTTTCTTCTATCTTTGATTTGACTGGAACAGACTCCATTTGCCAGATTAAGGTGAAAGAGTCTGTTTTGTTTGGTGTCGACCAAAGTCAGGCGGATCAGGCAATGCCAAAGTTCATGGCAAATAGAGAGCTTGCGGCTGTTGTGGTCAAAATGCCTAGTGAAATCTCAAGCCTCGACCTGCAGCAGACTGATCAAAATGAAAATTTGATGCACAAGGGCTCCTCACAGTACCTTCCAGAAAGTCAATGCTCCGGTAACCTGGGAGAAACCGAACACTCTAGTAGTGCTACTGTCATACTTCCTGGTGGTAACCATAGCATGCCAAACGAAGGAGTTCCTTCACCATTGATACATAGGTGGAGATCTGGTGGATCATGCGACTGTGGTGGTTGGGATGTTGGTTGTAAACTACGTATACTCACCAACAGAAGCCAGTGTAGTAAGATTACAAGGGCATCCAAAAGTTGCCTGATGTCAGATTGTTTTGAACTTTTTACTCAGGTACTTCTTTTGTGTTTTAGCTGAGAATTTATCTTCTCTCTTTTGATGTCATTTATATTGGCGTTTTCTTATTTTGTATATCCACCCATGCAGGGAGCAATCCAACAAGACCATCCTATCTTCAGTTTGGCACAAGCGGAAAAGGGGATGTATTCGACTGAATTCAGTTCATCAATTTCTTCATTACAAGCATTCTTCATTTGTGTCAATGTTATAAGTTGTCGGAAATCATATGATCAAGATGGCGGCAATGCTTCTGGCGAAGAATTTCACCAGGAGCTCAGCAACTCCAGTAATGGATCAAAGAAGATTCACACCATTTCCCCAGGGCAAACAAATGTGAAATACACTCTAAGCCCCCCTGTTTCCCCATTTGAAAGGATGTAGCGGGCTCATTCCAGGATTCTGTTTGTTGATGGTGTATAGTTGCTATAGTTCTTCAAATGAAGAGGAGAAATCAGTGTTGGAGAGTTCTTGACCAATCGCTACGGTGTCCATGGACTTGGGCTGCAAAGTTGGTGGAAGATCTCCTAGACAATTTCCTGAAATTATGTTAGGCCATCATGATCGTCCATCAGCTGTAGTCACCACTATTATCTTCTTTTTGTTTTGTGTGAAGATAACAATGGCATGAAATATACAGCTCTGAAATTCAGAGTACAGAGTTTTTAGAAGGCAAAAATTTACATTATCATCACATAACGACTGCAGAGAGCCTCGTACACAAGTTCTTTTGAAACAAGAAAGGTTGTGGCCTTCAGGCACAACTTGGTCCTGTGCTCCGCCACGAGCTACATCAAAATGTTTTTTTAACATAAATATTTTCAACATATTTTCTAGCACAAAGGAAAATTTTCTAGCGTAAAGGAAAATTTTAACT
>Ga0325402_1007493_pt1 | contig 10361 bp, 14 predicted proteins | sample PopdelMetagenome_22_FD_207212 | JGI IMG/M metagenome (GOLD analysis project Ga0325402, IMG submission 207212) | Populus deltoides microbial communities from Bellville, Georgia, United States - Xylem-PdKOR-R3 | ecosystem: Host-associated > Plants > Phyllosphere > Stem > Wood/Secondary xylem... | reverse complement strand
CTTGCTACAATGTCGGGTGCAAGACAAACGAGACGTCATCCTGTATTTCAAATTCAAGCCACCTTCAATGATCAAAATGTAATAAAAATATAGTTTAGAATTGAAATTAAAAAACAAATTAAAAGCCAAGTTAAAAGCCAATTCATCCATCCTCTAAGCTTACAATTACTTGCTGTCAGTCAATGTTGTGATTATTTCAAACACAATAAAAAACGACATGCCCTTCAACACATTACTCACACTAATCTTCCCCGTCATAAATAATTTTGTGTAATGACAATAGTGGGTTCTTAGTGGAATATAATTTTTTAGTACATCATCATACCAATGCAGCGTGCGTGTGTGAGGCATTGCGGATAAAATATTATTTGTTTAAATTTTTATTTTTATTTAAAATTAATATTTTTTGATATTTTTAAATTATTTTAATATTAAAAATAAATTTAAAAAATAAAAAAAACTTTTTTAAAAAATCCGTCGCTCTAAATAATATATCCTTAAGATACTTAAAAAATTAATTTCCATTGACATGTAAATTAATTTAAAATAATGGTTTCTGGATAAAATAAATATATAAAAATATAAAATAAAAGTAAAATGGGTGACCTTCATTTCTTTCATTAACCAGAAATATTGGGTTCGTTCTCTGATATATACGCAATTCTCTTCCTTCAGCCTTCCCCCTCCTCTTACTCACAAACTGCGTAGCGAACTTGACAGTGGACAGTAGTGTAGTTAGCAAAAGAAAAAGCAAACCCTAAACAATGGCAGAGCCCAAAACCAAATACGATCGCCAACTCAGGTACTACTTTTTACTGATCATCGCTTCAAAATTTCCCTAATGTGTTATAATTTATTATATCTGTTTGGGATGTGGAGATGAATAAATACGAGAAATTTATAATTTATAATCGTAAGCTAAAGGTGCAATAAATTTGAAGTTGTAAATGTGGAAGTTATATTTATGTGGTGCTCTTTTTTTTTTTTAAAAAAAAAATTGTTTAGGATATGGGGTGAGCAAGGACAGGCTGCCTTAGAAAAAGCTACCATTTGTTTGCTTAATTGCGGTCCTACCGGTTCCGAGACGTTGAAAAATCTTGTACTTGGTGGAGTTGGATCCATTACTGTGATTGATGGGTCTAAAGTTGAACTGGGCGACCTTGGAAATAATTTCATGGGTGGGTTTGTCTGTCTGTTTGTTTTTTTTTCGTTCTTAACTTGCTATGTTTTTTATTTATTTGTTTGTGTTATCTATGACTTTTTCTGGTAGTGGATGAATCATGTGTTGGGCAATCTAAGGCGAAATGTGTGTGCACGTTTCTTCAAGAGTTAAATGATGCTGTTAAAGCCAAGTTTATAGAAGAGTATCCCGAGGCATTAATTGGCTCAAATCCCTCCTTCTTTTCGCAGTTTACACTGGTTGTAGCCACTCAGGTAGTGTTGATAGTAGGGTGCTTGATGGAATGCCGTGCTCTAGGATATTGTTTCTGCTATGTTTGCTTTTGCTTGTCTTGTTGATCATACTTGCTCAATGCATTGGTTTGGATCGCAGATATGTTGTAGATGTTTGTATGCGGTTTTGTTAAGGGCATATTGGTACCCTAATCATGGGATTTTTGCCCCATTTTCATATTTTTTTTACTTGTTGTACAGTGTTTCCTCATTGTCTAAGCATCATAAAATAATTCCATCTATTTCATGATTGGATATTCTGATTTGCTGCTTCTCAAAACATGGTTTTCTATTATCTTCATTCTCTCTGTTCAATATCTTTGATGGATGATTCCTGATACACATGCAGTTGGCGGAAGACTCGATGATAAAGCTTGATAAAATCTGCAGGGAGGCAAATGTTCTGTTGATTTTTGCACGCTCCTATGGCCTTACCGGGTTTGTCAGAATTAGTGTGAAGGTAATTTTTTGTTACTTCATCATGATTGGAATTGCTGTGACTATCTTGGCCTTCCAGAAACTGTAATTAAACTTGAAACACTGAATGGATAACCTACTAGGTTCCTTTGTGGCTACATCATTGTTTAATTTTATCAGATTCAATGTTCTGGACATTTTTCATTTCGTTCATAATTCGATGTCATAAAAGTCTGGGACCTCTCACTAGAAAGTTATGTAGGGGAGTGAAATGTAGCTGGCGAGCCAAATTTTGAAGAATATAAAAACTGAAACGAGCATTATTGGAAGCAATTTTTATCATGCCAACTATCAAGTCTGGAAATTGTTTTCTACACATCTAAGGGTTCCGAAATTGAATTTTTCTACAAGAACATAAAAAGTGAAATGGACATTAGTGGAAACAATTTTTAACATACCAACTATCAAGTCTGGAAATTGTTTTCTACACATCTAAGGGTTCCTAAATTGAATTTTTTCTTGTTGGAGACAGGAACATGCAGTGATTGAGTCAAAGCCTGATCATTTCTTGGATGACCTTCGGTTAAATAACCCATGGCCTGAGCTCAAAAGGTACATGGCTTTGTCGTTGCATCTATTTTTAGTTGATATTTTGCAATGCATATGCATGTCTAATATCAGTAGACTATTGCTTACTGTTATTAGTAAATCGAAGAAATTTATTACTCTCTCCATCCCATTTTATTTGTCTACCATTGGATTTCTAACTATTTATTGAACCATCATCTATTACTTTGTCTGCTATGCATATTCTCAAAAATATCTCTGCCTCGGAAAATGTAGAATACCATATATTTTGAAATGGAGTTATAATTAATCAAATAATTGAGGATAAGATAGAAAAAACATTTTTTTTCATGTACTTCATCTAGAAACTGGACAAATATTATGGAACATCTCAAAGGAAACATGGAAAAGTGAAGTGGGAAGGAGGAAGCATCACTCTTCTCAGCCTCATTTTATGTTGCACTCAGAGGACATGCTTCCTTTTGTAGACACATTTTCCTTATCTTCTTGGTTGGATTGGAGCTTAAAGCATACATGCTGTATTCTACTTTGAAGTTTCTTATATGGTATTTGCACACGGTAGGTTTGCAGAAACCATTGATTTAAATGTGACAGATCCTGTTGCCCATAAGCACACACCTTATGTTGTCATTCTAGTCAAGATTGCTGAGGAGTGGACCAAAGCTCACGGTGGTGCCCTCCCATCAACCAGGGATGAGAAGAAAGAATTCAAGGTTTATAATTAGTTCACAGTTTACCTGTTAGGTTCTTGTCCTATTTCTTTATGTTAATGCCATTTGCTTTGGGATTTTGAATGTCTTAGGAGCTTCTAAAAGCAGGAATGGTTGCAATGGATGAAGACAACTATAAAGAAGCTATTGAGGCCTCCTTTAAAGTATTTGCACCTCGAGGAATTAGTGAGTATAAAGTATTCAGAAGAACAGGTTTAAATTTTTTGGAGGATGATATTCCAGAAGAAACTTGTTGGTTGAGATTGATAGCAGTATAGTGTTTTTGTTATGCTCACGCATGCATTCTTCATATTATGTAAATTATAAATGTCCAATAGAAGATTTTTATGTTTAGCTATAAAGGAAAAAACAGAGGTTGCATGGACACTTGTTTTGCATGCAGTAACAGCAATGGGTTAGATATTGCTGTTAAACTCCTGTCCTGCCCTGTAGGAATGGATTTGGTTTGCTTTATATACATGAGTTCACAAGAAACAATCCGTGGCACACCTTGCCCCCTTATCCACATAATTGATTCTGTCTTCTTACTCATTTTTTGACCCTGGCTAATTTTATATTCATCTAACACAGTAAATATAGTATTAGCTTTTAAAATCCAATTGCTTAGGGATTTTTTAATATTGAAATCAATATGATGTTAGTGGTGGACATTAAGAACGTAACTGTAAAAAATTGTAAGGGAAAAAAAAACAAAAAATATGAACAATATTGTCTAGTTCCATGTGAATGGTGGCTTTGATCTCTCTAATGTTGCTTCCTTTTGTTTTTGGTATCATAGATTCTGGTCTGTTGCAGATAATCCATGATAGCTGCAGTGAAGTTGAGTCTAATTCATCTGACTTTTGGGTGATGGTTGCTGCCTTGAAGGTTAGGCATTACAATCTGACTTGGATCTTTGATTCTGTAGCTTGCTCTTGTTTTCCAATGACAGTGCTTGAAGTTAAATTCACCTGCATTAAAGTCTGTAGAAATGATCCTTTTAGGATTATTTCATGACTGGATTGACAAACTTGCTGTGGGACTCTAGGCAAAATGAAACTGGCCAGCTGAGTATCATGGTGGATAATGTTACTGGTGGAAACACTTGGATCACTGATCATTTTTTCTTATCTGTTAGTTTGGACAAAATTCTGGAGTAGTATCTGGATGTCTTGAAGTTATGCCCCCTATTTAGAGGTGTTTTTCAATCATTTGATTGGGCACTATGCATGGATGTGAGCTCATGAATTTTTGCTGTTTGGAAAGAAAGTAAAAGGACTATTAGTGGTTTGGGTTTAATGGTAGATGCTTTTGATGGGTAATCTTTCTTTTTAGGCTTTGTGCACAAGTTCTGAAGGGGTGGACAATTTCTTTCAAGCTGCAATGTGCATCTTACATTCATCTCCCTGTCTCTCCTCTCTTGGTTGTTTTAATGTCCATTAGAGTCTGCAAGACACAATCTCATTATTACAACTATACTTAACATGTATGGATAGGATCTAGTTTGATGAAAACATTTATTTCTATTTCTTATGATCAAACTCCATTCTTGAGACTTTGATTTCTTGAATTTATCCTTAACATTCTTAGGAGTTCATTGCGAATGAAGGTGGCGAGGAGGCACCTCTTGAGGGTTCAATACCGGATATGACTTCTTCAACTGAGTTAGTGACTAAACCTTTTCGTAGTAGTTTAAATTAAAACAACAAAAAGAAGATATAAGAGGAATATCAACTTCTTTGCAGGCTTTATGTAAATTTGCAGAAGATCTACCAAGCAAAAGCCGAGGCCGACTTTCTTGCTATTCAGCAAAGAGTTAAGAGTATTCTGAAGAGAATGGGTAGAGATCCAGATAGCATCTCAAAGGAAATGATTAAAAGCTTCTGCAAAAATGCAAGAAAGCTAAAGGTAAGTTCATATTTTATGTTTTTGTCTGTTATTGATTACGTGTATTTCCTGTTGATACGACACTTTATTTTTCAGATATTTCTTTGTCAAAGTGCCTAGGCTGAAGTGCCTTTATCCTTATTATGATTCATGATTATTGAGCTAACTAAAAGCTTAATATTTGTGTTTCTCATCAGAATTAATCTTGTTTACCTTTAATTACCATTTACATTCAAGTAGTTTCTGGGACTTGTTGAATTGATAGCACACGGACTCTCTCCGAGGAATTGTTGTTGAGTTATATAACTTTTGGAACATTACCCGGTTAGATAATTTGGATGAGAGCTCTGGAAAAACATATCTCCGTGTTTCAAAAATGTTCTCAGCTAGACATGCAACTACATCATCATAATGTGCATAATGGAGGCTTGCAATTTTTCCTCTTTGAGATGGATTATATTGTTCTTAGATAAGGATTGTTAGTGAGCGTTTTCGAACTCTTCGTTATAGATTTGCAGGTATCGACCTATTGAAGATGAGTTCAACAATCCTGCAGTAACAGAGTTACAGAAGTATTTAACTGATGAGGAATACAGGTGAGGATCTCCTTATTACCGCTCAGATATCATTGTCCTGCAACAATCTTGCCCCCTTTCTACAAGAAGGTTTTTGAGACATGATATTCTCTTATCAGTTTCTACCTTGTACATCTATATAATATGTAGGGAAGCACACAAATGAGATTTCAAATATATAAACAATGTCCCTATAACTTTATCAAAAATATATTTTGCATAGTTCAAGACAATTTTTCTGTTGTTTGCCCTTTGTAAGATACACTGTCCAATACAGTGTTAATTTTTATAGGAAAATGCATCGATGCATCAAAATTCATGTTTCTCTGCAAAACACAGGAACTGAGCAAAATCTGCATGCATTATTCATCCCAAATTCAATAATGGATGGAATCCCATATTTTGGGAAACCTGATTTAACAACTATCTTGGAGAATTTGAATATGCATCGCAACTGTTCTCTCTCTCTAATATATATATATATGTAAACTTTTTTTTGTCCAGGATTTACATTATAAGACAAACGAACTGTATATATTAGCCAGGCTGAGAGGAATTTGTTTTGCTCATAACCATTGATTTTCTTTTTAACTTGAGTTGCAGTGTTGCCATGGGGTTTTATATCCTGCTTCGATCTGTTGACCGCTTTGCTGCTAATTATAACAGTTTTCCTGGGCAATTTGAAGGGTAAATACCTGAGAAACCTACCAGCTACACTTTTCCAATAAGCTATTGCATTCTACTACCAAAATGAATTCTACTCTATCATTGATGCGTTGTAGGGAAATGGATGAGGATATATCTCGACTGAAAACTACAGTTGTTGGTCTACTTAGTGACCTCGGTTGCAATGGTGCAACTGTAACCGAGGACCTTATCAATGAAATGTGCCGGTTTGGTGCTTCTGAACTTCATGCGGTTGCTGCCTTTATTGGGGGAATTGCATCGCAAGAAGTGATCAAGGTCTATATATATATATATATATATATATATCTATCCCTAGTACACTGCATGACATTTAAGTTTTTCTTGACAAAAAAGTAGGCTGCCTTATTTTTTTAAACTAGGCCTTTTGAAGTTAATCTTAATGCTATCACCTACATGAGATCACAAATTTCCTGTTCTTTACAGCTCATAACGAAACAATTTGTTCCCATGGCGGGGACTTTCATATTCAACGGCATCGATCAAAGGTCTCAATTATTGGCACTGTAGAATGCTTTGCTGGAACAGGTAAGCTCTTGCCTTCCATATAGCGCAACTACCTGACAATCAAAATTTCTGTTAAGACTTGTACTCACCCTTTTTGTTTCTAATGGCAGATCACCACTTACATCATTTAAAGGAGGCATTCTTTACATTGTCGAGAGTTACTGGGGACGGCAGAGAGTTCTGCTGATTTTCAAGTTTTGATCTAGAACTTGGCTTAGAAAGAAATTGAAATTGGTACAAAGAAAATGGAAAGGTCACAGGAAAAATTCTCGCGTTTCCTTAGCCAAAGACAGCAACAATGGTAACGGGATTGATGAGTGGCCTTCATTTAAAACCGGGGAATCCATTCTCTGTGTATTACCCTTAACATTTTTTTTGCTTTCTTCTGTAAGAGATTCCTGGACCGGGGAATCCATTCTCTGTGCATTACCCTTTTACAATTTTTTTGCTTTCTTCTGTAAGAGATTCCTGGATGCACGCTTCAACTGATCAGGCTTGTTTTCTCCAGCACTGCTTAAATAGCAAAGTTGTACCAAAATCCACCTTTTTTAAGACTTATTGGGAAGCTTTAATCTGAAATATTCTTGTGACTTTTTATTTCTTTCTTTCTTTTTGAAGGAGAAAGAATAACTTTCATTTGTCAGAATGAAGTATAGTTCTCTCTAATTGTAGGAAACTAACTAAAACAGAAAAATCTAAAACTAATAATAATTTTACAGATTGCTGGATTTTTCATTTCTTCGACTATCTTCGATTTCGATTTCTCAACCACATTAGTGGGTTTTCCTCACCTGTGAACATCCAGGATCAATTTAGCAGTGGTCTAGCAGAAAACATAGCATGCATTTTCCTTAGATAATTGATCAAAAAGAAAAAAAAGAGTCCTTATTTTCCAACTTGGAAAGAAGAGGAATGTCAATTAAAGCAATCGCCCCGTCCTCTTTTGCCACTTCTAACATAAGAACTTGATGGCTGGCATTTGTTGTTTCGAAGGATTAATTATTTGTACGGTTCAATCCTTTCATTTTGCATTAAAATCTACGTTGATGGAAATTGATATATAAAACAAGAGGTTTCACCAGATGAATCCACAATGAAACCCTCACAAGCTAGAGTAAACACTCTGGCAAATTAGATTTGGAACTAGTGACCATGTGTTCTCCATGCTATGCACACAGGTACTCAAATGAAGAAAAGGTAACTCAATTCTCTTTGCAGCATGATGAAGAGAGGTTATTAGAAGAATAAGAGAAGAGACTGCTCTGCTAGAGAAGCGATAGTCACTGCTGTGATTTGTATTTTCTGCACTTTCACTTTATCTTGGAGTTTCGGATGGAAAAGCATTTCTGAAAAGAAAGAAAAAACCCTAACAAAATGAGGATGATAAATGCTACTAAAAAAGTTATTTAGTTATTTTTGAGATTATAGGGACTAATTAATTAGTTCTGATAAACTAAAAGGACAATCAAAATTAACTCCTTTATAAGCCGGTAACCGCTTTTCAGTTTTCGAAATTCAGTTATTTGGATCATATTTGTTTCCATTCCAGGAAAACAAAAGGGGAGGGAAGAGATTTAAAAAATGAAGGGACTTGAGAATATTTCGCAAGTGGAAGGGATTGATGATGAAGATGATCTTGGGATGGAACCCACTGCTCTTTCAAGTCCACCACCAGCACAACAATTTGGACATGTATCAAACAGGGACAATGACACAGAGAAGAGAACTCAAGGTTTACACAACAAAGTGGCTATGAAGTTGGCTAGGTTTATGGACACGATAAGACAGAATCTTGTGGCAGTCCAGAGGCTTGTTGAGGATCTGTGGCTACGACAATATGGATGTGCAGGCGATCCAGACATAACAAGGGCTTACCAGGTTTGGCCAGGGAATAATGTACGTTCTAATACTTGTTCTCACTTTCGAATTCAACAATCTATAACAATTAGCAATCACCTTGTATATTCTGTCTGCAGTCTGCACTGCTAAAATTGATTGCTGCTTAACTTTATGTGCATGCAGGTGTTTTTTTTCCATGGACGACTCATATGTGGCCCAGATCCTAGGGGATTGCTGTTGACAACTGTTTCAATAATACTCTCAAGTTGGGTTTTTGCCATGTATAGTGAGGATGATTTGCCGCACGATTCTGGTCTTATCACAGCCTTTTCCTTGATGTTAACAGTAACTGTCAGTCCCTCTCATTCGATAAAATTAGCAGTAATTAATATTTACTCGGCAAGGATCAAATTTATTTTATTACATTTTATTGGGAATACAGGTTCTGGTCAACCTGTTTCTGGTTAGTACAATTGATCCAGGAATTATTCCTAGAAATGATGGATCATCTATCGAGGGAACTGCTGGCACGAGCGATGGAACCAGGAGAAAGAGGGTAACTGTTAATGGGGTAGAACTCAAACTAAAATATTGTCGCATTTGTAAGTTTTTTAGGCCTCCCAGGAGTTGCCATTGCGCCATCTGTGATAACTGTGTCGAGAAATTTGATCACCATTGCCCGTGGATCGGCCAATGCATTGCACTGGTATTAACACTACCAAACCTTTAATACCTTGCAGTGCTGCTTGCATGAATTCTGAAAGGTGATCTTTGTTTGTGCAGAGAAACTATCGATTTTACCTAACATTTATCATATCAGCATTGATTTTCTTTGTGTACGTATTTGCTTTCTCGTGCCGGAGAATCCACCAAAGAATGCTCAGAACTGGCACTGGATTGCTTGGAATGCTGAAGAACTGTCCTGAAACTCTGGCACTAGTATCATTTAGTTCTGCTACTATCTTGTTCTTAGGCGGCCTTACTATCTTCCATGTATTTCTGCTTGCAAGAAATCAGGTTGGCCCAACATATCCTTTTTTTTTCCGTCAAATTTTTTCGAGTGAAGATCTCTGGTACAGTGTTCAAACCTGATACAATAGGAGATGATGTCGTATATATTCAAAATCTGCATCCATCAATTTATCTGCATTGCTTGTATGTATTAATTAGCTTTAATGGTTATTTTTCTGTGTATTTTGAGGCAGACAGGCTATGAGAATTTCCGTCAACGCTACATGGGGTCACAAAATCCATTTGACAAAGGGATTCTGAGTAATATCATGGAGGCTTTGTTTGAACCATTGCCGCCTTCTAGAGTTGATTTTCGAGCTGAAGTAATGATGCCAAGAGGGTAATCAACATGTCCGAGCAGGAAATTTAAGACAAGAATTCCGTCTAATTTCTTAATGCAAGAGCATGACTTGCCTTGTCTTTATTTGATTTATTCACAGTCTAAAAATAGCTTGGTTATGCCATTATTGTTGATTTCTGCTTATCCAAGAAATGGTCTCAATTCCAATCTCCATTAATCTGGCACGAAAAGCAGAGTGCTTGGGGGTCGTTGTGTCACAATAATGAGTGTCCACATCACAGAGCTGGTGTCTTGGTTGGCAGAGACCACATGTTGCATGTGGTCATCGCCAGAGTGTGGGAAGCTAACTGCTAGGGGCCGCTTGAGATG
>Ga0325402_1007485_pt1 | contig 10365 bp, 3 predicted proteins | sample PopdelMetagenome_22_FD_207212 | JGI IMG/M metagenome (GOLD analysis project Ga0325402, IMG submission 207212) | Populus deltoides microbial communities from Bellville, Georgia, United States - Xylem-PdKOR-R3 | ecosystem: Host-associated > Plants > Phyllosphere > Stem > Wood/Secondary xylem... | reverse complement strand
TGGGTCAGATTTCAAATTAATTTATAGTATAATTAAAATTACATAGCCGTTATGGATGCTTTTTATTTTTATGCCATAAAAGTTTTTTAATTGGGGAATATGATGAATGATGTATATGTTTAGCTAATAAATTATTAAATTATTAAAAGAGTTGTGGATTCTAATTATTAGAATCTTCTTAGTGAAAAATAAATGTAAATATTTTATTGTGATTTTCTTTTTTTATTTCATATGCTTTTTTATTTATCTTGGAGGTTAACTTTAGTTGCTACATGCATATGATTTTTATTTTTATAAATTATCATACAAATCCAACTTAGTTATCTAAAATTTAATTAAAAAATACTTAAAAATAAATTAAAATAATCTCTTTAAATATTATGAAATTATAAAAACCATCAAAAATATCAATTACTTAAACTAAATAGTTAAAAAAATGAGAAAGGGTTTTAATAAAAATTAAATTTATGTTTGGTTTAAAAGTAAAATGCTCAATTACAACTAGGTGTGGAAGATTGAGCTCACTCTCCTAGTTTTGTTATTTTTTCAAAAAAAATTCAAACAACAAGTCGTTTGTTCAAGTTTTATTTTTAATACTGCAAACGACACATCATCCATCTGACATGGATAATTTCTAGTACAAGTTTTTCTATTCCAAAAACTTGATAACTTATTTTCACCTAAAAATATTTTAAAAACTTCAATAAATCTATTCTCAACCTTTAAACATCCTCTAATCAATTTAAAAGCTGATGAAAAAAATCAAACCTAATAAAAAGATCACAAATCTCAATCTTTCATTTTTTTACATGTTTAAAGAAAATAATCACTTCGAACTCTTCATACTCATAAATTAACAGAACACCATACAATGAAGTTAACTTATTGTAATCATACCCATAAAATACTGTTTATTATAATAATATTTTTTATTTACATTTTCTTTTAATTCAACCATTCAATAACTCAAACTTTTTAAAATTTATTTATTTTTTAATTTTATCATTTAATATTATATTATTTTAAGGATTGTACTTTATAGTTTTTTTTTTTTTGTGTTGTTGGGTTATATATCAAACCTATAGATTTGGTTTTTTTTTTTATTTCAACCTTCAATATCAGATCTACTAGATTAGTTGGAAGTCAGGCTTCATAAATTTCTTATATTTACTTTTTATGAGATTATCTCGATCTCATGATCCAAGTCATGAGTTCAGCAGGTTGACAGATGTTATTTTTTATGGGTTGTTTTTTAATTGAATATATATATATATATATATATATATATATATATATATATTAATTTCACCCTTCAACAACTCTTTTCTTTTTCATTTAGTCTTTTTTTTTTAATTTTATCTTTCAATATTAGGTTATTTAGAAATTAAGCTTCATATTGTTTTTCAATTTGTTTTATGTGAAGTTATTTCGGTCTCATTTATTTATCTCAATTTCAACCTTCAATATTGGATATGCTGGAAATGGAGTTTCATAATTTTTTATTTGTTTTTTATGAAGTTACATCAATCTCATGACTTAGATCGCGGGTTTAACAGGTTAATTTAATTTTTTTTTGTTCTTTTTTTTAATTGATTTTTTTTCAATCTCATCTTTTAGCACTGGGTTGGTTGAAAATCGAGTTTCATAAAAAAAAAATTTTATTTGTTTTCTATGGGTTATCTCAATCTCATGACTTAAGTTACAAGTTTGGTTGGTTAACTCGACTTGATCCTGATAATTTTTTTTTAATTTATTCTTTTAACATCGGGTTGATTAGGAATTGACCTTCATAATTTTTTTTTCTATATAGTTATCATGGTCTCATGATTTGTGATATAAATTTAACAAGTTAATCCGGGTCGATCCGACATGTCACAATCACAGTCTCAATATTTTAAAAAATATCATTCAATGTGTTGTCATATTAATATTTAAAAAACATATCATCCAACATGCATTATATTTTGAGTTTATGATTAAATTTTTTCTTATTAGAAAACACATTATCAACACTTGGATAATTTCTTTAACGTTAAAAAACATTATATGACCTACAGGCCAATGAACTAGTAAAACTCTAAAAGGAGTGGGTATTTCACTATAGTAACTCACAGTGAAATATCTACTTTCCATTTATAAACAAAACCTCAAAACTAGTTATTAGAAATAATTATGTAATTTTATAAGGGTTCATTGGTCATTATCAAATTGAGTACTTTAACTTTCATATTTCAAAATAATTTTCTTTAACTTATATCTAGGAGTATTTTGTATTTTTATTCGGGTTTTTTTGTTATTATCACGCCTAGTAGAGAGGTAATTTTGTAATTTTAGAAATTAAATATGTTCAAACTTAATTATAATTTACTCGGTTCTGAGGGATGGGTAATGAGAGTTGACACACTCAAAACTCATATGCATGCTAGAAAAAAAGGATTTGTGTGGAAATCAAAGGTGTTTTATTATTGGTTTTATACATTTTCAGTTGGTTATTTAACTTAGAGAAATAATGTTTTCTTTATGAAAAAAAAAACCCCTTTCAAAAGTGTTCATACAATCAAGATTCTTCTTCTAACACAAACTAGTTTTAGGGTTTCATTAAATGGATTTTCACACATTTTTTTTTTACAAGAATAAATATAAATTTTTACAAAAAAATATATATATATATATATATATATATATATATATATATATATATATATATATCTATATATATATGTATATATATAATCAATGAATTAATGAAACCTGAAACCGAGCACTAGGTTTTATGGCTTCCTCTCATTTCTCATTAGAGACTTCCCCTCTTTTTCTATTATCCATTATTGTCCTAGAATCTTTCAACAACTCCTTTTTTTCATTTTTTTTTATTTTATCTCCAATCATACATCTGCATCTGTTTGACATAGTAGTTTTGTCATTTGTTTTTTATATTTTGAAATTGCTTTAATGTATTGATGTCAGAAATAAATTTTAAAAATAATAAAAAAAATATTATTTTAATATATTTTTAAGCAAAAAAACACTTTGAAAAACAACATTTACCACTGTCTCAAACACCTCTTAGGGCCGTTTGGAACTGCATTCCAAATAGTGTTTCCCTAAATTTTGAATTGTTTATTTTTTTTGCTTAAAAATATTTTTTTTTATAATTTTAGATCGTTTTGATGTTCTGATATTAAAAATAATTTTTAAAAAATAAAAAATATATATTATTTTAATATATTTATGAGTAAAAAATACTTTTAAAAAAAATTAGCATCACACTCTCAAATACCCTCTTATTTTTATTCGTTTACCCCAAGTATTGCAATTAAGAATGTGTTTAGAAATATGATAGCAGTTGCAGTTCAAAGTGTTTTTTGTTTAGAAATGTATCAAAATAATATTTTATTTTATTTTAAAAAATTATATTTAATATCAGCTTATTAAAATAATTTTAAAATATATAAAAATAATTTTTGATAAATAAAATTTAAATTTTAATAAAATATAATTTAAACAGCGTTTTCAAACAAGACCGAAGATTAGAGTTGCTTATTGGGCCATTCTTGTAAATAGCAGCAGGAATGATATTCGGATCTGAATAAAATCCAAACCCTAATGGCATGGAAGAGTGGTAATAAGAGCATATGATCTCTGAGATGACAGATTGTCTGTTCTAATGATTGTAGTAATGATGAAACGACTTCCCATGAGAGAATAATTGTTGGGAATGTCACCGAGATAGCACAATCATGCTCCGTCTTTTGCATAGCATGGAGTGATAAGTTTTGTTTTATTTTACATCGCAATTTGTTAGTTTTTATGTACCATATTGAATTATTATTTTTTTATTTTAAATTATTTTTTTATAATGTTTAATCGTTTTAATATATTAATATTAAAAAAATAAAAAATATATTATTTTAATATATTTTAAATAAAAAACACCTTAAAACACAACAACTATCATAACACCAAACACTACATTTTTATACATGACATGATAGAAGATGAGTAAATTATTAGCGGGTCCAATCCATCAATTTTATCTCGTAATATTAACTTATTAAAAAGAAGACTAGAGTCTTTTATAATGATTTATTGTTTGTATTATCAATAAAACATCTTAATATATTATTTTAATCATTTTAAAATAAATTTAACTATCGATTCAACTAGCTAGATGAGTGTCAAATAAGTGGTCGTGGGTTTGAGAGTCGAGAGACACGTTTATTTTCTAAATTGTGATAGATGACTTCTTGTCTATTACTTCTTTTTTTTTTAAAAAGGGTGGACAATATGTCGTCCACTCCTTTGATAAAAAAAAAACATGGTTAGAAGCATGGGCTTGGCCTCGGGCCTACACTCCCCTGGCCTGCTACTTGCCCGGGGCCAACGCTTTGCTTGCTTTTTTTTTCTCTTGATTTTTTTATACTCTAAAAAAACATTAACTGGATTTATTTATTTTTTGGTTTTGACATGGTTTTTAAATACTATTATAAATTTTTATTTTTATTTTAATAGTTTTTTGTTCAATTATTATGTATTTGATGATAATGATAATGATAATAATAATAATAATAATAATAATAATAATAATAAATTATATATGAAAACTTGATTGAAATTGGTTGCTTATTATTCAAATGTTTAAAAACATTATGTTGACTAAAATAAACAAAGAGATACGTTGATGTTTTTGTAATTTTTCATTTGATATTATGAATTTTATTACATGTTATATTTGACTTTTGTTTAGCTTTTGTCAAGATCTATCTATTTATTGGACCTTTGAATAGTCATGAATAGATATGGTGTGGTAGTTCATTATCTTATGATTACTTGGTCTACTCTTTTGCTTTCAAATAATTTATTTGGTTTTTAGTTGAGTTTTTTTTTTTAGGATTTATCATTAACAATTAATGTAGTTGACCAAATATGTTATTGTAATTTGTTTGATAAACGAAATGAAACTTTGTTGGGCTTTAAGGTTTGTAGATGAAGAAAAAATAAATCATACGGTGGTTTATAGCCTTCCGCTACACCGTTAGTCAAATCATATTTTTTCCAACAAAAAAAAAATACTAGATAATGATATTATTTTTAAAGGATAAAAAAAAATATGAGACCTTGATCATTCATTAAAATAGGTTCAATAAACTCGGTTAATTTAATAATATGATTATAAAAAACAAAACAATAACTAATAAAAAAAGAACATTTGTTAATATTATGAAAAGACACCTTCTAAATATTTGTAAAAGGTCTCAATAATTTTATTTGATAACAAAGTAAAAATTAAATAACAATAGGATAACCTCATAAAGAAAAAAAAAATCTAAGCTTAATGACCAACAAATCAAACGTTGAAGAATAATCTGGATTTTTTAAAAAAGGACAAAAACCTCGACTTAAGTCAGTAGGTCAAATTTATAGCCTACTCATTAGACCATAATAATATCATAGAAAAGAAATTAAATAAAACAATGGAGGTCAACTTTCAAGCAAACTAAATGATGAAATGCAAAACTGAAAAAAAAAACTAAAAAAAAAACTCGAGTCAGCTTGAATTAACTCGATTAACTCGTGACCCAGGATATGATATTGGGATATCTTTATAGAAAGAAAAGAAGAAAAAATCATGAAATTCAAGGCTCAATAATATAATGTCAAATGATGAAATTGATTAAAAAAATTATAAAAAAAAGCCTAAAAAGACCAAAATTAAATCCGGATAATTTTCAAAACTTATGACTTTATTCATGAGATCGAAATTACCTCATAGAAGTCACACAAAAAAAAACCATGAAGCAAAATTCTCAATCATTTAAATATCGAGGGATGCAATTGAAAAAAAAATTCAATCAATAAAGGGATTAAAAAACAAATCAAATCGCAATCAAAAAAACAATTACCAAATCTAGTATAAAATTAAATTAAATAAAATAATGATGGACAAAATTGAAAAATGAATTAAATCATGAAAATAATTAAAAAAATCGAAAGAATTATGACCAAATTGTATATATAAAAATCAAATTCTAAGGATAAAATTGAAAATCAAAATCAAAATCAAAATCAAAATCAAAATCAAATAAAAAAATATTAAAAGTAAAACAAATAGCAATTAGAAGAATTAACATCCAAATTGATAAAAAAACAAACTGAGAAAACATATTTAATTTTTAGAATGGTAAATGCGAAACCCGAGGCAAGGAGAAAAAAAGAGAAAGGAGAAGAAAAATAGTCTACCGGAGCCACACCATCAACCTTTCACCAACACGTGTCCCGTCATCTAGAAAAGCTTGATACATTGCTTCCAAAGCCACCGTGAAAGCCTACATTTAGTTGTCAATTGATAAAGTATATGCCGCCCAAAGGCACACGCAATACACATGCCAACTACTTTTGGTTTTAAAATAATATTTTATATTTATTAAAATACCAAATTATCTCTTAGTCAACTTAATTATAGCTAAAAAAAACTAGAATAAAAATATGAAAAAGCTCCTAAATGCTAGTTTAAAAATATTTACTGGGATAATTTAGTAATTTTTCTATGCTTTAAAAATTAAAACTTAAAAAGAAAACCCAGATGTCAGTTTAAATCTTTTTTGTTTTTAAGGATAATTTAATCATTGAATTAAGTTTAAAAAATGTTAAAAGACTTGTTTGTCCCCAATCATTCTGATAATAATTAATGACTAATAAACCTTGTTAAAATATCATATTAACCCCAATAGTAATTTCAATAATTTTTTTTTATTGAAATGGTAAAATAATTATTATATTATTCCAATTCATAATAAGAATGAAAGTAACAATTTTTAGGTTTTTGTGTTTTTGTGAATATTTAGTCATAACAAAAGAATTATTAAAAAACCTACAAATAAAAAGATAATCTGTCAAATTTTATGGATTACTTAAATTTCAATAACCTATGTTATTTAATAGACCAAAGTAAATACATACATACACTTTAATTTTAAAAACTCAATTAGTATAGACATCTACTAGTTCGATGCCCTTCATTATGGGTAGGATTAATATAATTTTAAATATAAAAAAGATATTTAGATTATAAAAAATTATTTTCTATTATTTTTTACTTGATTTAGTGGGTCAATCTTAAAACCTCTCGACTCAATTCTTTACTTAACCTGAGTTTAAAATCAACTTGCGTGATAATTTCTTGACATAACCTAATCAACTTAACCCACGACCCGTATCATGAATGATGTCTTTTTTTATTTTAACATTAAGACAGCGACATATTGGATTGTTCGGAACTTCGTGACTTAACCCACTAAAACCACTACCTGGATCATGGATTCCACTGAGTTTAACATATATTTTTTTTAACTATTTATTACTCAATGATATGATAACACAAATAAAAAAAGATCATAAAACTGAGCACAAATCAAATACCAGGATATTTGTTTGAGATTGCGATAATATCATAGGAAGTAAACCAAAATAAATTAGAAGGAAAAATTTTTAATCAACTAAATATTGAAAGATAAAATTAAAAAGAAAGAAAAAAGTCAAAAATGATTTAATCAAAAGAAAAAAATTGGAAGATGATTTTTTTTTAAAAAAGGAAAAAGGGACAAAAGGGGTCTGACCGAGTGGGTTAACTTTGAAATCTATCGACTAGATTCCTTGGTTTAAAATTAACTCGCCTATAAGTTGCCCCGACCTGACCTAGTGGACTTGGCGAGTTCAAAGCAATCTGGATAACAGGTAAAACGATGTGATTTAACTTTGAAAATATTTTAAGATGATATTTTTTTTAACATTGAAATAGTAATATATTGGATTGATTCGGGTTTTATAGCTTAACTCACCAAACCCTCCAAACCGTAATTTGGATCATGAACTTCATTAGATTTAACAACTTTGTTTTCATTTTTTTTAACTATTTTTTAATTAATGTTACGATAACCAAAATAAACACTTCCAAAATTGAGCGCCAACCAAATACCAGAATATTTGTTTGAGACTGCGATAATGTCACCGAAATAAATTTTGAAGACGGATTCAAAATCAATGAAATACTAAAAGATGAAATTGAAAAAGAAAAGATAAAAATGATTCAATTGAAATAGGCTTTCAAAAAATCAAGCATGAATCAAATAACATGACATTTGTTTAAGACAACGATAATATAATAGAAAGTAAATTGAAATAAATTACAAAAAATAATTCAGAATTGATGAAATATTAAAGTATAAAATAAAATAAACTAGAAAATATACAATAAAAAAAAAGTTAGAGGATATAATTTAAAAAAATAAAAATGAATAGCTCCTTCACTATTCATATAAACAATAAAGGAGTTGGAGTGAAGTTCCAATTCTTTTAGTAGAGTAAGTAATTGAAATAGAATCTTAAAAAATGAAGCATCAACGAAATATCATGATATTTATTTGAGATAATAATAATATTATAAAAAATAAATCAAAATAAATTATAAAAATAATCTAGAATTAATGAAATCTAGAAGGATGAAATTGAAAACAAAAAACTAAAAAAATTCAATCAAAAGAAAAAAATCAGAGAATAATGTAGAAAAAAAAGGGGAGCTTTGTTCATATGAAAAAGTGAAGAGGCTGGGGTAAAACCCCAATTCTTTTTGATAGACTGTGTAATTTTGTAATTAACTCGCATTTTAGTACTAGTTATTATTAATTTAGAACAGTTCATTGATTTTTCAAAAAAATCTAACAGAAATACTCAAATTGAAATATTTATAATTATAGCTATTGAAAAAAGAAGAAGAATAGAAGTTCATAAGTTTCAGATATTCCTCAACTGGGTCTTCTAGTTATCAAATTTATCAAATAGATGCTAACGTATTTCATGCTTCACAATCAAGTACTTTTGTTACGGTTATTGATGGACTAGATTGAGAACCAATTCGTAATTGATGGACTAATTTTGGATAGACAAAAGGCGAGGGCACCTAGTAAATATTCGCAAGGCATATCCAAATATACCCGCAAAGCATCCACAACAAATATCTCCTAATCTATTCCTTGTATTTATGTAAATATGACAAATATGCCGTTATAAAAACAATTATCAAACAGATCCTTATATTCATCATGTTTCACCCATTCAAAACAATTCGACTGAATATTTTTAGCAATATAGCCTCTCTCGAGGTCCATGAAATCGAATCAAATCGTTCAAGCTCGTCTATTTTGGAGTTTAATTTCATCCAAAATCCAGGTCATGTATCCTGATTGATTCAAGATTTTTTTTAAAAAATTATAAAACAACATTGTCTTAAAATAAAAAACCAGGTTTTTCTACTAACCTAACCCGTAATAGATTTTGATTTTTCTAGTCGCTTAGTTGACTCATCAAACCAGACCAGGTAAGAACTACCTAAAGTTAGGCTATTCCTCAACTATCCTGGGAAACATGTCTTCCCCTTGCAAGTAAATTCATCACAATTTAGTCCCCAATCAGAGGATTGAATTGAAATAATGCAATGAATAGAGGCTAAATCTGACGAAATGTTTACCGTAGAGGATTATTTCTCACCAACCCATCCCATCCACGGGCTACGCTCGTGAAAATCATCTCTCTCCACGCTCCGAACCGCTAAAAACTGCTCTCTATTTTTTCTTTTTCCTTCAGCAAATAATTTATTTATTTCTTTATTTTCTCTCAACCGCCTATAACTCCCCCTCCCCCACTATCCATCCCTTACCAGTCTCGATCTCATCGCCTTACCTTTCGATTCGATATCCTGTAATAACAAGAAGAAGAACAAACCCTAACTTTACCTTTTCTTTTTCTTTCAAGGTACGTATGTGCGTGCATTTTCTTCTTTATATTTTTTTTTTGCAAATTTTATGGATTTTGGATTTACTTACAAGGCTGGTTTTTTCTCAGTTGAATTCTTTCATTTCTGTGATGGGTTCTGTTCATTTTCCATGTCGAATTCAGGGTTTGACTTTTGTTTTGGGTTATTTGTGATTCTAAGTTGTTTAACTCTGCTGGACTTGGATAATCTTGTGTTTCTTATTGTTTACCTTTGTGTTTATGGAGGAATTTAACTTATTTTTTCTTGCTTGTACATGACCTTATAGATGGAAAGTGATTCTGAAGGGGGGGGGGTGTTTGTGGCTAAATTTCTTCTCTTTTTGGGTGGGGGTGGAACATGGAGGGAGGGTTTTCATTGCAATGTTGAGATTTGAAAGATCTTGTGATTAGCAAGAATGGATGTTATTTTCTTATTTAAAGATTTTAATTGCATAGTGATTGTAAGGATAGAAGCCTTGGATATTTATGGATTGAATGGAATATGAGACCACATCTCAACTGGGCTGCTTTTCAAGCGTTTTGGTGTTAACCTATTTT
>Ga0325402_1007483_pt1 | contig 10367 bp, 3 predicted proteins | sample PopdelMetagenome_22_FD_207212 | JGI IMG/M metagenome (GOLD analysis project Ga0325402, IMG submission 207212) | Populus deltoides microbial communities from Bellville, Georgia, United States - Xylem-PdKOR-R3 | ecosystem: Host-associated > Plants > Phyllosphere > Stem > Wood/Secondary xylem... | reverse complement strand
AGTCAGTAAAAAAAAAAAAAAAAAGGGGGTCAGTTTCTTTCTCTCTCTAGAGTTTAGTTAGGTATGTGTTTAAGGCTGTTTTGGTATGTCTCTCTCTCTCTAAAATCTAAAACTTTGGAGGTTGTTTTGAGTGCTTAAACTTGCAGTCACATCCAATAAGATATAGAGATGGTTAAATGTGGATACGCACAGAATATTCCAACAGGATCAGGCTCAAATACTGTTCTTGCTGCTACAGCAGAAGCAGTCAGATTACTCAATTCACTATTTTGCCCTTGTCTAGCAATCAAATGACATACTGCTAATCACGACTCCATTTTTACTGAAAAGATTTTTATATTTTTTTGGTTGCGATAGCAGTCAAGGGTTAATGGCATGGCTGGCTGGCTATGCCTAAAACCTATTTTTTTTTTTTTTTTTTTTTTTCTAAAAACAAATTAGGGTATTCTGACATTAGCCTTGGATCACCAAAATTAACTGTTGTTTCCCATCAAAGGAAATAATGCAATTTATATAATCATAAAAAGGGTGATTTTTAAAAGAAATTAATTTGAAGTTTACTTGGTAAATCTAATATATCAACTAATATTATTTGATACAAATTTAATTTGACATGAAAGAATTCTTCAAAAGATGTCTTCAATTTTTTTTAAAAAAAATTATTAACTCAAGCCAATTTAAATTAATCCATTAATTTATAACTTTAATTTTACATCAGATCATGTGCAAAGTTAGATCTACTTTGTTTATAATGTATTTATACATATAAAGAAATATTTGTTTTTCAAATAAAACTCTAAACATTAAAATTTATGAAATAAAAAAAAATAAATCTCTTTGATTATCAAATCAATATTTGGAAGTTACTTATTAAGGTACTGTTTAGTGCAGTTTGAACAATTAATTTGTTATTTTTGTTTTAAATTATATTTTTTTTTGTATTTTTAGATTATTTTGATTTACCTCTGTTAAAATAAATTTTAAAAAATAAAAATATATATTATTTTAATATATTTTAAAATAAAAAATAATTTGAAAAACAGCTTCTACCATTATTTCAAACATCTTCAAAGCCTCTAATAAACCAAAAATTAGTTAAACGACACAGTTCATTTTAAAAGGGATTTGGACAATATTTTTTATGTGAAATCCTCTAATAACCTGATTTTCTTTTTATTTTGTAAATTGAACTTTAATTATAACTCTACAGAAGTACCAAACAACATTATAAGCATTGTTAGCATGAAAGAATAAATTTAAATAAAATAAATAAATTTATATCAAATAATATTTGGACCGGGTTCTCAAACGCTACCATAATAGACAACCAAGATGTTAATAATTAGGTCATATATATAAGTTTTCGTACTTCTTTTTTTCTAACATAATTAAGAGGCATTCATAAGTCATTAAATAAGATACCAATCTCTCTTTTCTTGGTGTTACAAGAAAGAACACCAAAATTAATTATATATAAGTAAAAAACTTGGAAAAATAAAATAAAAAATTGAAACTCAATGTCTTTTCCAAAGCTCAAAGTGTAAGAAAAAATCCCATATTTAAATGGATCCTTAATTAATAATTAGCTGGTTTAATTAACATGCCTTTTTCTTTTCTTATTTGCATGTCAACTAGGCATCGATCAAGGGATCCTTCTTCTTCTTCTTTTTTTTTAAAGTCTCGATCCCACACTATATATAGTTTCTCCCACTTGTGCTGACTTTCTAATAGTGAAAAACAGTACGTACTGTATATTCAAACAAAAGAAAAGAGGAGATTCTTCCATCTTTAAACATAGAAATTAGGGTTTGCCATGCGGCGTATAGTTCAAGTTTTAGTCTCTGTTTGTCCAGGATCGAGGACCAAGCACATGGCAGCAGAAATTATGATCTCTAAACAAAGAGAAGACAACTGTTGCTCCCTATCATTAAAATTAATGGGGACTTCGGATACAATGAGAGATTGCCGATAGCAAAATCATACATAGCAGTAATGGCTTCCACATGCATGTGTAAGCTTGTTGAAATCACAAGCTGTTCTCTGCTTAAACTTAGGTTGGAAACAGCATAAAGAATATGCTTGGTAGTGTTACTCATTTAAAGCATATTTCTGACCTTTTTTTTGATAAATAAATGCCTAATAATTAAGCTCACTTGTTTTCCTGAAGAAAAAAAGTGATCAAAGCATTATTCAAGTTTGATCCGGTTGTTCGATCTCATTGTTTATTCTAATCTTCATACTTTAGTCCAAAGAATATTCTTAAGCTTGGCTCACACCTAATTAACACACTTTATTTATAAAAATATTATATATGGAAAGAATTATATATATCATATTGTTAGGGGTGAGAAGCTTTTTAGATGTCTTATTTAGTATGACTTTCCTAACACCTAGTATTTTAGAGGTTGATGAGTTCTTCGTATATAAATATTCATTATATATTTCTTTGTAAGTAAAAAACATCATCTTCTCAACATATACATGTTTAATTGCTTCAGTATAAATTCATAATTGCTCAAGATTGTTGGTCAAGTTGACTTCAAAAGAATAGAAGACAAATTCATTTTTGAAACCTAAGTTGGAAGGTAATCACCCTTATAATATTGTTTTGAGTGGTGTTATTTTTATATGATTTCTTTGTTGAGCGGTCTTATTTCTGCTATCCTTGCCTTAATGTTTGGTTTTATTATTGATAAAACATTTGTCATTGAACTTATTAGCAATTATATTCCCCTTCACAACAAGTTTTTTTCTTTTGGTTTTTATATGGGATTTCTTTACCTATTCAACAATGTTTGCTTTAAGGGCCATATATACTAGAAGAGCCTCAACTCTCATTTTTTTACACTTATGTTTAAGGTAGTTTTTAAAGTCTTTTTAGGATGGTTATGATTCTTGAATTGATCATCTTGAAATTTAGAAATTTGTTAACTATGAACTTTTCATATTATAATCTTTATCAATACTTTTGATCTAAAGATTCTCATAATATATTTTCACTCTTGATTGAGCTATATGCATTATAGAATGTGTTGTTCAATCTATTTAAGATTAGTTTTTTCAAATGAAGTTGTTATTATTTCAAGCATTTATAGCTTCTACAATGGAAGGATTAGATTCATATATCAAACAACTTTGGTGTTTTTTTTTTATCAGAACTTTGTTATGCTCAAGGTGGTAAGCTAGAAAAATATTTTTTATTGTCATATTTAAAAGTCCAATTCTTTGAAATTTTTAGATTTCTTACCATGCAACATGGAAGTTGATAGTGTAATTCTCCCTACCAAAGTACTACATGTCAAAGTAACATTGGTTTGAGCAACCAAATCTTGAAAAAAAAACTAAATTGGTCAAATTAATGCAAAATCAATTCTAGTAATTATTAAAATTAATTTTCATTGTTTTCCCTTAATTACCAACCATAAATAGGTAAAAAAAAACTAACAATTTTTGTCTTAAAAAATATATGTTTTTACTTAGAAAATAAAACTATCTAGTAAGTAGAAAGTTATTGTTCAAATTGTTCATTTATAGACTGGCTAAACCAAATAAGCAAGCAAAACGTAATTATTTATAGAAAAAAAAACTATTTTACAATAAAAAAACTATTATTTATAGAAATAAAACACATTTTTAAATTAAGATTTCAAGCAATGACTGCTAAAAATAGAAGCTACTTGGCTGCATCATCCTTCACCGATCAATTTTATCTAGAAAAGAATGTTTGCCAAATTAAAGCAAGGGGGCAATAACTTTTTTTCTTTTCTTTTCTAGGAGCAATCTTCAAAGAACGATATGGTCTAAATGCACTAGTTCACTGTCTAGTTGGAGAAGCAGAAACATTGCTTAAATATGGCTATGAAAATGACTTTTTCCTAACTATCTTTTCACGGCATAATTTAAATGTTTTTTTTTTATACATTCTTTGAGTGGACTATAAGTCCCACTTCTTGCACTTTCTCTTGAATATGCCCTGGATATGATCCTTTTTGTCAATAAATAAATTAATTTAGAGATATGATCAGTCTTTGATTATGCTCCAAGACAAGTTGGTATTGATTGGAATAGCTAAATAAGCGTTTTGTCGTTCCAAAAACAGAATGAGGTAAAATAACTAGTTAGAAAAAAATTTCAAAACCAACGTCAAGAGGTTTTTTCATATTTTACTTTTAAAACATAGTTAACTGACTAAAATATTTTTAAAAATATTTTTTTTTAACTTGTACCTAGAGGTTTTTTTAATCTTTTTATTATGGTTTTTTTTAATTAAGTTTACTAAAGAACGACTTGGTAATTTAATAAATATACATATTATTTTAAAAAATAGCTAACGCGTGCAATTCACATGTCAATACATGGGGTGTGGCCCGCTATTAGGGTGGCATGTGTAAGGTCATGTGGTGGTGAAATGATAGCTTCCAGGGTGGCGTTCGAATCATCTCGGTAACCCTTTCATTCCTAGTCGACACTTGTAGTCAATAGACCTTCGGTTCAGTGTTAGTGACTATTTTTTTCTTTTCTCTCTCTCTCATCATTGATTTTTGCGCCCGGCCCTTCAAATTCTCAAAGAAGCCTTTTAATTTATTTTCTATTCAAATTTGATCCCTGTTCTTTTTATTAGTATTTGAAATAGTTTATAAAATTGAAATTTCTTTCAATTTCATCCTCCAATGTTTTTCTTCTGTCATATTCGATCCTTATTCATTTGATTGTTATTTGTTTTACTTTGAGAGATCTTGTAAATTGAATTTTTTTTTATTTTATCCTTCAATATTAAATTAGTTAGGAATTGAGCTTCTTGAACGAGCCCGGGTTTAAAATTTTATAGGTTGCAAGTTTAGGAGATTAGCACAGGTTTTTGAGATTTACCTAGGTTTGCTTCTTTTTCTTCCTTTTTTAAAGCTTTTTTTTTTCAGTTTCGTTCTTTAGCATTTATTTAATTAGAGATTGGACCCTGTTATTTTTTTATTTGTTTTCTATAGAGTTTTTCACTGATTTTGAAAATAACTCAGGTTATCTTGAGTTTTTTTATTTGTCGTTTTTTGTTAATTTAGCTTTTTTAAAAGAGATTTTATTTTTAAATTAAATGAAATTGATTGATTAAATATAAGCATGAGATGTTCACTTCATGATATTTTATTTGATTTGCTTTCTGAGTGGTTGCTTTGACAACACATGCAATCTCTTTCAATATGCAACAGCCTTTCACATTAGAACTGTCTCCATGAGCTCTTTCTGGTGGTGGGACTATATTCACGATGGAGCGATAGTAAGTCTCCAATAGACTTTTCTTTATTCTCTTCCTGAATATGATATTGCCAACTCATTTTTTATAATTAATTATTGTCATCTTTATCCCTTGATTTACTATTGATTTTTTTTAATCATATTATTAATTTAACCAACCTTATTAAACTTATTCAAGTCAATAACTCTATTCTCAGGTTTTTTTTTGCTTTTTAAAAAACTTTAGCTTTACCTGAACATCCTTGTTTTTAATTAGAGAAAAATTGACCCATTTTGTAGCATAACACAAACCACCTCTTAAGTTATAAGAACCTAAAACATATTGGAAAATCATTTAAAATTTGCCTTGATTTACTATAAATTGCAATAGTAAATTAACCTATTTGCTCTTGATAAAAAATCAATTGAACTAGTTTAAGAGGGTAAAATAATCTTTTTATTGGTCTATTTATCATTCTATTTTTGTTAAGGGTCAACTTAATATATATTTTAATTTTTTCACAATAAAATTACTGTTAATGGTCCATGTTCTACATAGACTTGGGTTAGGTTAATAAGTTTCAGCGAAAGAAGTGAGAAGACTTTTTGAGCAAAGCCGAAAGAGATTTTGAAGAAAGATTTCTCGAGATGCACATAACCTCGCAACTTTTGCCGAGTCAAACTCCTATAGCCCGTTTGTTTGTAGGAAAGTAGTTTCTTTTTGGAAAGTGAATTCCGAGGAAAGTGAATTCCGGGAAAGTATTTTCCGATGTTTGGTAGTGTAATGGAAAATAAGTTAGAAAACACTTTCCAGTGTTTGGTTATGTCATAAAAAATGAGCTGGAAAATAACTTATTAATGTTTTATTTTTCTCAAGTTTATTAAAATAATGAGGAACAAATCTTACAAATTAAAAAGTTGAATGAGAATGAAATTGAAAAAAAATATAATTTCATAAATTATCTCAAATAAAATAAATAATAATCAAAATAATAGAAATCAAATCAAAAAATCAAAAAAAATGAAAGGTAAAGAAATTAAAATAATAATAATTAACATTTCATAAATTGTTTCAAATAAAATAAGTAACAATCAAAAGAATGAGGACCAAATTTGATAGATAAAAAATTTAAATAAAAAAATGATAAGGAAAAAGCAAATAGTAATTATAAAAATAAGAACCAAAATTAATATAAAAATTAAATGTTAAGAGATGGAATTGAAAAATAAATATTCAAAACAAATTATATATAGCAATCAAAAGTTTGAGGATCAAATTTGATATAATCAGCAAATAATGACATTTCTAAATTTTTCACAACTTCCGGAAAGTGTTTTCTGCCCAAATTTTTCAGGAAAATACTTTCCTGAAAACCAAGCCAAATTTTCCTTTGACTGAAAAGTGTTTTCCGTTGACCAACTTTTCTAATGGCAAACAAACACAAGAAAGTTTGGAAAGTGGTTTCCCAGAAATCACTTTCCGGAAAACAAACACAGCCAAAAGGAAAAACACTTTTCTGGAAACCAAACCAATTTTGTTTTGACTGGAAAGTGTTTTCGTTGACTAGAAAGTGTTTTCGTTGACCGGAAAGTGTTTTCCGTTGACCAACTTTTCTAATAGCAAACAAACACAGAAAAGTTTGGAAAGTGATTTCCCGGAAAGTGAATTCTGGGAAACAAACATGGCCTAAGCTGCTCCGACTCCATTAACAAAAAAAAAAAAAAGTTAGAACCAGAAAATTGCATTAACAAGGTTAGATTACAAGCCTAATGAAAAAAGTTAGAACCTAGAAGTTAGTCTGGTAGCCAGTTCATTCAATAGAGTATATATTTTAGCCAACCAGGGACTTTCATTCCATAATTGTTAAGCCCGGATTGGCATGACGGGCTAACTAGAAAAACCAATGATTTAAATTTTAAATCGGATTGGGTTTGAAAAAAGTTAGAACCTAGAAGTTAGTCTGATTTATTTGAATCAGTCATGGAGTTGGCTACAATAATCATGCTTCATTTTGTCTTTATAATGCATCATAAAGTTCCCAAAAAAAGAGAAGAGAGAGAGAGAGAGAGAGAGAGAGATCACCCTTCCCTTTCCTCGTAGACCATCCTTTGAAATTTAAATTACTTGTATTATTGAGCATAGTGGAATTGTGCATCAGAACTGCAAAACAACAATGGACGGCTTGCAATCAAACAATATATTTAAAGAATTGATGTCATGTAATAGTTTCCACCATTGTTCTTTGGACAATCTCAAGAGCTGTTAAAAGATTTAAGAAACAGCCAGTTATTATGTCAAGACGGCGATCAAGTTCGTCGGCTAATTATAGCTGGAATGCCTGTAAAGATGCATGAAAGACAGGCAGATTTACAAGAAAGCTCTTTGAGCGGCTTAACCTGTGAATGTGGATTTAAAAATCAGTCTTTTTCCTATCTTTTCACGGTATAACTACAGCGAACCCCATATATATATAGTGGAGGGATCACTCTATCCCTGTTCACAAGCATGGACTTCTGTGCTCTATAAAAAGAGGCTTTTTAATTATCAATATAGATAAAGATAGGCACAAAAAAAGTTCTACCATGTTGTATCAACTGTAATTAATCGAAAATGCTCAAGTCAACACCTTATCTTATTTCAGGGTTTATGCTTAGGATTCCTCCATCTTTATTGTGATTTTTTCAAACATAACTGTTATACACAAAATAAAAATAAAAATAATTGATCAAAAGTTTAGGCCAGGAAGAACATGGTAAAACATGTCAAATTACTTGATTGCATACCAAATTTATAAAGTCTAGATTTGAACGTAGATAGTAAATGAAAGGTATAAAGAGTTTATACCGTACAAGATTCTTAAAACAAGAAATAAGCGAGTAGTTACCTCGAATAAAGTAAGTAAATAATTAACAGAAGTTACGTTGAATAATTAAAATGAGTGAATAGTTACGAGAAGATATCTTCAATTTTTCTATTTAAAGAAAAAGACAAGGCAACCAAAAGGGAAACAACTCAACAAACAATAACTACATTACAGTTCAATCAAGGTCACATGATTTTCAAAATCTGTTTATCAAATAGACATATAATTGTAGACAGATAATGAATAGACTATAGTTTGTAGGTGATAATTTAGCAAGCGATAGTCAAGTAGGCTTATGATTTTCTTTATAATCAGTAGGCTTTCAGTTTCAATTTCATAAACCAAAAATATCAAAGAAATGCTTTATTATCCAGGATCTTACTAGAATTTTTAAATTTACCAACAGAATTTTCTATCAATATTTATACTTATCGTTTGTCAAAAAAAAAAAAACTTACGACATGATTATGGATAAAAATCATCCATTAAAAAAAACTCTTAGTAATAATTTATGATCGGTTATTGAGTAGAATAAATCCATGACGTTTCTTTTCAGGCTAAAAGGGGTCTCGTTCACTATTTGGGGATAATGGTTAAATACATCATCGTATATTGGGGCAATTCTCAAATTGGTCCCTATTGTTCCAATTAATCATTCAGCAGAGATTTTCCCTTCAAAAGATAGACTTGACATTAAAAATGCGCATGGCCACCCCCACCCTAGTAGTCTACACTTAAACAAACAAATAGAATGAGAATAAAGTAATAGAGAATTTTGACAAGAGAACTCATTGAAAAAAGTATTTTATTATTTAAATTAAAGAGATATAATTGATTGGAGAATCTATTTATTATATAATCACAAATTTAGCCCTTATCTCTCTTATTTGTGATCTAATATCCCATTTTAGCAAAGTTTTATTTCTTCTTTATCCTTCCACTTTTGGAACATAATCTCTCATTTTCAAATGTAATTATTAATAGAGCAAACAAGTTTTTTTTTTTTTTCCGGCCTGTCCGTCCTCCCTGATTTATTTTCAATGCCAGGCGCCGCGTCTGTAACTAGAGATCATAAAATCATCACTGATTCCATGCATCAGCTTATTTTTCTGAATTGATGGCAATTATATATATATATATATATATAGTCATCAAGTTTTGCTTCGGATATGACCCCATTTAAATCACTCATTTGGGTTTTTTTTTAAATAACATTTTTATCTTTAAAAAAATATATTAATTTTAATATAGATTTGATTAGGTCAATTAATTATAGTGAACCTATAAATCTTTCAGGTTTATTCGAATTAATATAAAGAATTATTCATAATAAACTTGGTAACTCGAACAAGTTTTGAGTTAACAGGTTAAGTTAAATCGGAATCAATATCTAATCACATTACTATTAGTAATAAGAAGAAGCAAAAGATATTCTAGATTAGATGCTTGAATCTGTCCACGTCCAAAAGGGGAGATTAATGAAGAAATAAAAAGAAAAAACTTTCTATAGTGTGATCCAGCCATGAAATTAAAGGAACTAAGAGAAATCAATTCTGACAATAGAACAAGATGATGTGTGAGCTTGCACGTCGCCATTGAATGTAACAGAGACATACGCAAGTGGATCCATTAATTATGAACTGCGAGGGGAAAACAGGTTACCTGTTTGAAAGAAATAATAAAAGAAGAGAGGGAGGGAGGGAATTCACCCTTGGCCACCAACTCTGTTTTTAATTCATAGAAACCAAATACATGGGTCAATGATCAGCCAAACAAGTCAGCGTAAATGCACTCTTGCATTTCCAATTTTCAACCACTAACAGGATTTTCTGGTGTGCCTGGTTAGATCCTTGCCGTAACTAAGAAACGTGGTAGACCAACTGTTTATTTTTATATTTTAAAAATATTTTTAAAAAAATTAATTTTTTTTTTACTTCAAAATAATTTGTTTTTGATGATTTTAAATCGTTTTAATATACTAATATTAAAAAAATATTATTTTAATATATTTCTAAAAAAAAACCATTTTAAAAAATAACTACGTAATATTATAATACCAAACAGGCTCGACATAGAATAATGCAATACTACCAATAGGCCCTTGGATTGATCGGTATTCCTTCTCCATCATGCAGACATTTAAAAAAAAAAAAAAACTAGTCCATAATAGAGTTGAATGCAAGAGAGATCCCATGTGGTTCGAGACAAGGGTTTTGGCTTGAGTTTTTGCTAAGAAGTAAGGAGATCACATTTGTAAGCAAATCCATCCAATGCGTA
>Ga0325402_1007482_pt1 | contig 10367 bp, 6 predicted proteins | sample PopdelMetagenome_22_FD_207212 | JGI IMG/M metagenome (GOLD analysis project Ga0325402, IMG submission 207212) | Populus deltoides microbial communities from Bellville, Georgia, United States - Xylem-PdKOR-R3 | ecosystem: Host-associated > Plants > Phyllosphere > Stem > Wood/Secondary xylem... | reverse complement strand
CAATTTCTCAGCCTCATAAATTTTAGTATCATCAATTCCAGTTAACACATTTGAATTTCTGCTTGTTATGATAATTCTACTCCCTGGACCAAACCATCCAGGCTCCTCAGCCAAGAATTCTAGTTGTTTTTTGTCATCTACATCATCAAGGATAAGAAGAATCTTTTTAAGTCGTAACCTTCGCTTTATCATCTCAATCCCTCTAGAAGAATCCCATAGTACTGAAGCACGTTCCATTAAGATTTCAGAAAGAAGTTGTTCCTGCAAACGACGTGGTCCATCTTTCTCAGCAAAAACTTCTCTGACATTTGCTAAGAAGCAGCTGCCTTTAAATTGCCAACGAATCCTATCATATACTACCCTTGCAACAATCGTCTTACCTATGCCACCCATTCCACAGATCCCTATGAAGATTGCTTTGCCTACTTCTTCACCTAAATAGCCATTTAATACCTCTAGACGAGAATCTATTCCAACTAATTTTTTGCTAATTGTTGGCAGAGTGACGCTTAGTTTGTACGATATGTATTCAGCAATTATTGTAATTGATTCCGACTCATTCCTGCATAGGAGGGTGCAAAACATTAATCATGCAGTGTGCAGAAATCAAATCAGATAGTGATAATGGGAAAATAAACATTAGCATGTTTTAGCTCGAAAATGTATGGTTGTTAGCCGGAAATTAATACACCAACCTTTGAGAAAGATAGGGCTATGATAATAGATAGCTTCAAGAACAAAGAGGAAAAGGAAAGAATAAAATGAAAACGGAACTAGGATTTTATTGATGCTAAGAATGATCCGTACTATAGAATCACACAAGAAAAAAAGTTAGGAAATAAAATATCCATTAAGTTTGGTTCTATCATATTTTTTTGTCGACCACTTTGTTATTTTTATAATTATTTTTAACAAAAATTTCAATTATCTTGCATAATAAAATTTTAAAAAACAACTTTAAATTTATTAATTTTTGAGTTTTTTCCTATACTAGCATAGCCCGAATTTTTTTTTGACATGTGAGACTATATATATATATATATATAAACTGAACCATACATAGTAAAAATACTACGTAACCCTTCAATAATTATATAATGATAAGTTGCCACTTATTGATGTTGTGGGTTGTATTATTTTTTTCTAACATTTAAAAAATGAAAAAATATTTGAAAGTAAAAAAATTAATGTATGCTATACAAAATATTTTTAAAATATTAAGATAATGATATATTGAACAACATAATTATTTCAAAAAAATAATTGAGATTACAACATACTAGATCAACTTGGACTAACCATGGTTAACTTGTGAAACTCGCTATCCAGAGCACAAGACCGTGAAAACTCCATGAAACCCAAATTGAAATAAAATAGAGAGTCCGATTTCAATCAATCAAATATTGAAAGTTAAAAATAAAAAAAACTTATTTAATTAAAAAAAGGATTTAATAAAAAAGCAGCTAGATTTAACAAAGAATGAGAAATAAAAAGACCTGAAATAACCTTGATTATTTTTAAAATTATTAAAATATCTTATAGAAAGCAAATAAAAAAAATTAACAAAGCTCAATCTCTAATTAAATTAAATATTGAAGGATGAAACTGGAAAAAAAATATAAGCTTAAAAAAAAATTCAGACGAATCTCTTAAACCTAGATTTGTTTTTCAACTTTTTTAAAAAATTTTCATTTTTCTATCTAATATTTTTTTATTTTCAAAATATAAAGAAAAATATAAGAAAAGAAAGAAATTTTATCTAAAGATTAGAAATGCTTGATCACATAATTAAGATCAATATTTCATAAGAATTATATTAAAAAAATCATGCATAAGAAAAAATATACATTTACTACCAAGTGTTTCATCATCAAATCCATAATTTTATCATTCATTGAATATTATTTACCATCTTTTGATTAACAAAACTCAAAGAACACTAAAGCATTTGCTAATTGATTTGCGAGAAAAAAATATCATAAATTGAAAAATAATTTTTCTAGTGTGAACAAAACATTCAAAAAAGAAGTAGATAGATGATTTACCTATCTCGCACGTCCCAGCCTGATAGATTAGCCACCGTAGAGAGACAATCTTTCCAGTTCCGGACCTTCTCCAAGTTTTCCTTGAAATTTTGTTCATGCTCAACGAAGGCTTTCTCATATTGCCCTTTCTGCTCGGCTACCTCTGAGGGATCCACATCATAAAAAACTGGCAGAACAGCGTGCCCCATCTCTTTCATGCACTGAACAATCTTGACAAGTTCATCCAAGCACCATGGTGAAGAAGCGTAATCTCTTGAAAATATAATGACTGAAAACCTTGATTCTTCGATGGCCTTCCAAAGAGCAGGTTCGATGCTCTTTCCTCTCTCGAGCTCCCTATCATCCATGTATACATCGATGCCTCTCTGTTTTAGATTAGAATATAGATGATGCAAGGAGTATACCGCAAGTTTCTCTTTCTATGTAATTAGTGGCAGTGATCTCTCCCAAAGTCCACATGGTGGTAGAGAATTTTGGAGCCACTTTGAAGCATCCCAGCTGAAGGAGGATGCGACCACCTATGAAAGGTGAAGACACCTTAGATGGAAGGTGTGTGAGGGCCATGATAGGAGCCCGGATCAGACCGCCCCATGACAACGGGCGAAGACACCTTAGAGAAGGTGTGAGGGCCGTGATAGAAGCCCCAGTTCAGACCGCCGCATGGCGACGAGCGGAGACACCTAAGGAGAAGGTGTGTGGGCCATGATATGAGCCCAGTTCAGAACAACCCCAAAGCCGATGTGATGGCTAGATACAAGTGGACAGGTGTATAGATAGCCAATGAAGTGGCTATGATGAGTATGGAGACAAATGCAGGATTGACTTTCATGGATATTGCCCCCATGCTAAAGATCAATGAGCTAGAAGACATTTGCCTTGGACAATAAGTGGATGACTTGTGGAGCATTAAGACGCGGCTGCTATGAAGAAGCAGAGGGCATGCGCAGGTTCCGAGAACGAGTTGACTCTTGTCAAGGTGGTGAGCTCGGTAATGGCATTGTAATACTCAGAGTATGAAGACAGATATGGATCAACCTTTAATGGGCTGCCCCCATGGTTAAAGGTGGAGAGCTACCTGGACTCTTACGACTAAGAGCGAGAGACTCACGGAGAAGTAAGGCGTGGTTCCTAGGATGGAACAGAGGGCAGGCGCAACTCCTGGATGAGTAGACTCTTGGAAGAGTGGTGAGCTTGTGATCACATTGAAATACTCAATGACTGTCGCACTTGGAAATATTTGTTTGAGGGGGTGTTGTAAGCCTTGGTGTAAGGCTTGAAAAATCATTCCGGACCGAGCATGGTTGATACGCTCGAAGGGGAATGTTGTGTTGACGACGCTCTCAGAATGGAAGCTTGGAAGAACTGCAGAATGCAAACTTGTGCTGAAGAAGCAAGAGGACAATTGCCCACATAAATGGCAAAGGGGGTAATTGTTAGGATATTGCCATTTAGTGGCAATACCCCACCACTAAGCAAGTGGTTGCTCCATTAATGCCACAAATGGTGGCATGCTTTAAGGCTATTGGCCCCTCCATGTTGACCATGAATGCCTATAAAGGAGGCTATATTTGAGAGCAAAGGTGAGGGAGTGCAGAGAGTGTGTGAGAACGTGAAGAGAAGAAGAGAAAGAGGAGCTGCTGCCATGGGCAGCAGCCCTGCTGCCATATGCAGCAGAGTGTGTGAGCTGGGAGTTGAGTGATCTTCCTCCATGTATTTATTGTATCCTTTCTCTATCTCTAAATAATATGGACTCTCTCCCGTGGATGTAGGCGGTTTTGCCGAACCACGTAAAATATTGTGTCAGTGTGCTTTACCCTCCGTTGAGCAACTATCAGTACACCCCCGGTCCGCGCATGGGGGAGCCGGAATCCCCAACAGATGACTAGTAAAGTTGTTCCGGGTGTCTTTGCCTCTAAAACTAAGGAACACATCATGCATATATTGTGGAGGAGAAGAAGATGAAGATGAGGTCATTCCTTGCGCGCTGGTGGAAGCCATGAAAATCCCTATAACGATAAATTAGTACCGATCCCTTCTAGCCTCAGCTAGCTTTGTTCAGCAATTGCTTTCCACGCTATTTTGTGTAAGGCCTGCTCCTGTGATCAAACATGAAACAGAAGGTAAGATCAAGAAATTTGGCAATTAAATCTACCAATTAGCAATTTCAAGCTGGAACATGTATAATTCTACTTAGAAATCAGAAAACACCAAATTTCTACGAGTATTTCACGAATCTAGACGAAACAAACCGTGTGGTAAGTGTTGACTAAAGAGACACAAGATCCAGCCAAGCCCAATATTTGTTTCTCCTTCTGGTATCTTAGTAACCAACTACCAAAGCCCTTTTCTTTCTTTCTTTTTTCCAATGACTTCGAATTTCTTCCGGTTTCTTTAGATCAAGAACTCGTACTGGTAAGTTTCCTGGATTTCTTACGGATCCCTTTCTTATACTGTAAAGAAGATGGACTTTTGGTGGAGAAAAAGTAAAAAGAAATGAAAGGGATAGCGAACGCGCATTCGGCAACAGAGGCCACACACATCACAATTTAGTTTGTTTTCTTGCATCACAATTTTATCTTCAATTTTTATTTTTCTATTTTATTATCATTTGTTTTTTTTATCAGTGTTATTTTTTTTTAATTTAATCATTCAATTTTAATTTTTTATATATTTTTTTATTTGTTTTTTATTTTTTATTTTTTATTTTTTATTTTTTTCTTAATTTTTATTGTTTTTCAATTTTACCGATCCAAGTTTATGGTGTGTTATTTTTTTAATTTTATTTTTATTATTTTTTATTTTTCTTTTTATTTATTTATTTTTTTCAGGTGAAACACTACTTTTATAGAAGTGCCTTATTGAAAGACTCAATTTTCTTAAAACTTATGCCCTTCCTACTAGTGATGTCATATTTTGCTTTCAAGATTGGAGTTTTTTCGCATTTCTATCTATACAAAAACCCCAATTCTTGATCTCTCCCTCACCTTGTCGGAATCCTTAAATAATGAACTAGCCCTTTTGTCACCGTTGCAACAATCCCTCTCCTTCACACCAACCCAAATAGCCATATCAAACCACCACAACAGCCACCACCCATACCAACAGCCCTAATAACCATTTTACGATCACCTCTTTTCCTCTCGTCAACAACTCTACAATCATAGGTTTATCATCAATGAATTTTTTTTCTCCTTTTCTTTTCTCCATGCTCCCTAAAAAATTGCATATTAGTCTTTTTAATTTTTTGTATTTGTGTTTTGATCTTTTTTCTTTTGATTTTTTAGTTTTGTCATTGTGTCTTTAATAAAACTTTTATTTTTTTTCAATTTAATCATTTAATTTTAATTTATAATATATTATGCTTTTCAATTTAATCCTTATTCTTTTAATTTTTTTATTTTTTTAATACAGAAAATGATATCTCAAAATCAATAATTGATAGTCAAATAAGAGCATTAGTGAGGAAAGGGATAACAATATGAATGGGCTAATAGAAGATTGGTTGGATTAATAAATTTCAAAGTTGAAAGAACTTATTAAGATAATGTTTGATTTTGTAATAGTGGTTGTTTTTTAAAATATTTCTTACTCGTAAATGGATAGAAATAATATTTTTATTTTTATTTTTTAAAATTTATTTTTGAATATCAATATATTAAAAGATCCAAAAACAAAATAAAAATTAATTTTAAACAAAATAAAATAAAATTTTATAACATACAATTTTTACTGCAAAAACAAAAAGACAATTGATAATATAAGAACTCTAGGCTCATCCTATGTAACGAAAGGTAATCCCAGCCATTTTGTATGTAAAAATTGTACTCTCATAATTAAGGCCGCTATTCATTAATGAATCCCAGCCACTCATCTCCCGACACTTTCTACACATAATTAAGATAGCATAGACGAAGACTCCATGAGATAATCCAATATTTCTTCCTGCTGAAGCACCATTAATTGCCTGCCTCAACTGTAATGTGGTTGGTATTAATTGCAGTACCATTAAATACTCACAAGGAGGAAGAGAACCAACCATCAGCTGCATCACCCTCTTCGCGACCTTTATTTTCATTGGATCAAAAGTATAAATTTTGATGGATTAGCACACAACACATCAAGTTGGTTGGAAAGGATTGTTAAGGTGTAATCATGAATACGTTTCTCTCACATTGGTAGATGTCGTTGCAAGAGCCAATATATATATATATATATATATATATATATATATATATATATATAGAGAGAGAGAGAGAGAGAGAGAGAGAGAGAGAGAGAGAGAGAGGTGAAAGCATAGTTTTGAAATCGGCCCGACCTTGCAAGTCGATTCGAAGCTGGAACTGGACTGGGTTTAAAAAAATAGAAAAAGTTAAAATTTGAGGTAACCCGGCTAACCCGGCAACCCAATTGACCCGGTTAAAAAATCAGTTGCAAACCGTTAACTTTTGTTTTTTTTTACTAAATGACATTGTTTTGAATTTTAAAAAAATGAAATTGACTCGGATAACCCGGTTAAAATCTGAAACTCGTATCTTCAATCAGACCGAGTTTAAAAACTATGATTGGAAGTTTCAACTAATAATTAAAAAAATTTGAAATTTTTAAATATGCACCTCGAGTTAGTTATGAAAAGCCACGTCGTCTTTATAGTGTGTGTGTTTATATATATATATATATATATATATATATATATATATATATATATATATATATATATATATATATATATATGAAAAGTTACTTTTATTATACTAATTCTAAATTTTTTTATTGCTGTTAATTATACTAATATTTTTTCAATTTTTTAACGTTGGTTCCCAAAAATTGAACACACGTTGATTTTATTGTTTAAATTTAATATCAATTCTAAGAAAATATATGATAATAAAAAAGCAAGCATAAAAGAGAACTTTGGTATCAGCACTGAAATAAGAGATTTATATATAAAAAAAGAATTAATTAAAAAAAGATTTTATTTACAAACCAATGCCTATACAAAAAAAGAATAAAAAAAAAAATTCAAATTCCCATTTTCATAACCCATGAGCTTATTCTTCCATTCAACTGAATCCTTTACCACAGTTTTTACTGGAAGCTATGTTTTTTTTTTCACTCATCCCTCGCATGGCTATATGACCAAATATATATATATATAACCTAATTAATGATAAGCCAAAACATTTATTCCCTTAACAAACATAAAATCAACATAAATCATAAATTTATGCATTCAAACTATCATAATATCAAGAACCCACCTTCACATAATACAAATTCTACTCAATCCAAGAAGAAACATGAAAAGCAACATAATAGATCATCATCAAGAGTTTTCTTACCGTCAAGGAAATATGAAGAATCAAAAGCCAAAATAAATTGAGTCAAGTTCTCCTCCACCCTTCCCTCATTCTTTTCTTTTTGATAGTAATCGAGAGAATTATATATAAGGTAACTCCATCGAGTAGGTAGAGCTAAAAGAAAGGTAGAATACAAAGGGAACTTGAAAAGAAAAAGAACTGAGCGACGAGGGACCTAATTAGTTAGTCCAGTTCATGATACATTTAGGATTTCTAAAAAGATCCAAGCCTATGTAGCTGAAATTTCTAACTGGGGACTTCAACCAAAAGGCCAAACAGTAGAAGGTGAGATAAAAAATCATATCCCAATCCGGAGCCTTAGACTCGAAAATTAGATGGTTGTGTGCTATCCAGATTGACTAGTATAGACCTTTACAAAGAAGGGTAATGGCACGACGTTGAAAATTTTCATTGATCAAGCTAAACCATTCAACCTGAACGATCGAACCAGTTCAAGAATCTACCCTAGAGAGACCATGTTATAAGACACAGATGGAAAAGATGATTTATATATTTGTAAGGCTGGTTGTTTGCTTCAGGGAGAGGTTATAAAGTCTGGGGAATAAGAGCTGGAGAGTGGTTACAGAGCTTAGACAGCAATCAGTCCAAAACTGGATGTTCCTCCTGTCACCCACCTTGAACCCGACATTGGGATGTAGAGGAGTGGCTATGCTTTGATTCGAGGAGATTGCTAAAACCATGCCATGCTAAGTTGGAGATAAAGAACCTGTAAACACAGGAAAACCATTTGTAAAATGAGGCTGGTATTTTCAGAGTATGAAGTCTTGCCAGCCTCCTACCACTCCTTTATCTAGATTTTATAGCCATTTAAAAAGCGAAGCCAAATTTTTGTTGTCGAGGGATCCCAACCCGAGACCGCTATAGAATTTACTCTTGATTACTTTGAGCCAAGCCACCTTAAAAATGCCATGAGAGTTTGAGGTTCCCTTCCAAAGAAAAGAGCGGATTATAGAGAAGATGGCTTTAGTAATTCCCTTTGGTATAGCAAAAACAGACATGTAGTACAAAGAAAGCGAGTTCAAGACTGAATTAATTAAACATATCCTCCCAGCCATACTAAAAAATCTCCCTTTCCATGTGCTTAGCTTTGCTCTGATTGTGGATAACAGTAGTTTCCAAGTTGAGAGTCTGTTGAGATTGGCTCCAAGAAGTAGTCCAAGGTATCTGACCAGAAAAGTATCGCTATGACAGAAAACTGTGTTTGCCAGGCTTGAGGTGTAGTCATTATCCAAGTTGATTCCTATTAGTGAGATTTTATAGAAATTAACTTTCAGACCAAAAATGATCTAAAACAATGAAGAATCCTTTTGGCATGCAGAAGAGAGGAATAATCATTTAGTAGGAAAATCAGAGAGTCATCAACATATTGCAAATGAGTTATGTAGTCTTCTAGAAAAGTCTGCAAGCCTTTGAAGTAACCTAAAGTTGATGCCCTATTGAATAAAACTATCAACTCCTGAACTGTTATGTCAAAAAAGGAAAGGAGAAAGAGGATCCCCTTGCCTGAGGCTCCTCTCTAGACTGAATTCTCTACTAGGGGAACCCCTGAACTCTACACTTCCCTCTAAGCTCAATTCTTCCTTCTCTAAAAGCACACTTTAAGTCTTAAACTCCTTGATACAACAAACCCTCTCTTTAATCACTTAACACTCTTCTTATCACACACATATATATTTTTTTTCAAGCAATTTCCATGAAAAATAACAAAAGCCTATGTTTTCAACCATTCAACTGAATCCTTTACCAGTCTTTTTGCTTGCTTTCAACTCGAGGATTTCTAAACCATACCAGAACCACAGTTTTTACTGGAAGTTATGTTTTTTTTTCCCACTCATCCCACACATGGCTATATGACCAAGTTGGTTATATATATATAAAAGCCCAAGTATTTATTCCCTTAACAAATATATAATCAACATAAATCTATACATTCAAATCATCATGACATCAAGAACCCACCTCCCACCTTCACATAATACCAATTCTACTCAATCCAATAACAAACATAAAAAGCAATACAATGGATCATCACGGAAGAGAGTTTTTTTTACCCTTAAGTAATGAAGAATCAAAAACCAAAACAAATTGAATCAAGCGCCCCCCCCACACCCCCCCCCAACACACACACCTCTCTAAGCTCAATTCTTTCTTCTATAAAAGCACACTTTAACTCTTAAACTCCTTAATACATCAAATCCTCTCTTTAATAATTTAGCACTCTTCCTACCACACACTTTTTTTAAAAAAAGCAATTTCCATGAAAAATGACAAAAGCCCTCTCTTTTCTCTCACTACAACATTATACAGTTTTGCCGACGGACTAATTCCGTCGGTGACATCAATGAACTCCGTCGGTAACAATAATACCGACGGAGTCACCGACGGATCACGTCCGTCGGTATAACAGTCATCGGTAAATCCCATTTCCGTCGCTAATTCTGTCGCAAATAAAAAAAACACCCACCGACGGAAACACCGACGGATACGCGCGGGCCAAAAAAAAGTTTCCCGCGGGAACATTACCGACGGACTATAGCCGTCGGTAATGTCAAGGGTAATTGCCGACGGCATTACCGACGGAAAACCCGTCGGTAATGATGGCATGGCTTGTGATTTTTGTTGCAACTCTCTGTGAATTACCGACGGATACTATCCGTCGGTAATGCCGTCGGTATGAAATCACCGACGGATAGTATCCGTCGGCAATCCGTTGGTGAATGTGGCAAAATCACGTAATTTTTTTGCAACTCTCTGTTAAATGCCGACGGATACTATCCGTCGGAACGTATTTAAAATATTAAAAAAAAATAATTGATTGATTGTAAAAAAACCTTGATAAACAAATAAAAATGCATTAAACATTAAAAATGTAAAAGTAATAATATTCATTACAAATTTAATGTGTTTAAAAAACAAAATTAAACTAGAATAGCGGCGGAGCTGG
>Ga0325402_1007481_pt1 | contig 10367 bp, 6 predicted proteins | sample PopdelMetagenome_22_FD_207212 | JGI IMG/M metagenome (GOLD analysis project Ga0325402, IMG submission 207212) | Populus deltoides microbial communities from Bellville, Georgia, United States - Xylem-PdKOR-R3 | ecosystem: Host-associated > Plants > Phyllosphere > Stem > Wood/Secondary xylem... | reverse complement strand
AAGTTTACAGGTAACTTTTGGAAGAGTTTACGGGGTAAGATAAGAATTCAGCTGAATTTTAGTAGTGTATATCATCTTTACAAAGATGGGCAGGCAGAGATGGTTAACTGAAGCCTTGGTAACTTACTGTGGAGTTTAGTAGGAGACAAGTTGAAACAATGGGATTTGGCTTTACCGCAAGTAGAGTTTGCTTATAACAGGTCTTGGAATTGAATTTTCTAACTAAGTCCATTCAAGATTGTCTATGGATAGAACCCTTTTGGAGTGCTGGAGTTGATGCTTATCCCTCGTATTGGATAACCGAGTGTTCAAGCTGATGGTATGACATATTACTTGTATGGTATTTATGAGCATATCAAGAAGACAATTCAATGACAGCAAATTGAAGTATAAAGCCCTGTATTAGAAGGGTGGGGTTTGGAGTTGGTGATGTAGTATGAGCAGTGCTTACTTGTGATAAGTTTCCAGTGGATTCTCTTTGCCTTCATAGCCATATGAAAACTTCTGATGTCTTTAATATTTATCACTTTACACTTTATTTGAAAAAAAAAAAAAATAGAACTCAAGGATGAGTTCTCTTCAACTCGGAAAGAATGATACAACCAAACTTGTAGAAACTAAAGGTTCTGAGTATTTGAGTAAGGATCTGACACTACTAAATAAGGATCTGATCCAAACAGACTATATAGGTGGCCAGTAGGATAAGTTTGAGCCCAAAAAAATGCTTGGTCGTGGCAGACTTTGTTAGATCCTTGAAACTGAGATAACAAGAGATTTGACTGTTGGATTATACTTAAATTTTTCCAGGTAATTTTACAAGAAGTTATCTTATAGGAATTCACTATGTTGCTTGTCGGACTATTGGATTTTCTGGAATTTGGGCTAATTTTGTTTTTGTTTTTCTAGGATTTCTAGGATTTATTATTTTTATTTTGGGTTTTGTTTTAATTTCCCTAATATTTTTGGATTTTAGGTTGTTTTCTAGTAAAGACAGGTTTTCTTGACCTATTTAAAGATCTTGTAAACCTCTTAAAAAACATTGACCATTTATCTAAATTTCAGAGAATGAATCTGCGAATTTAGGGTTCATATCTACAACTCTTTTCGCTTATTAAATTCTTGTGTTTTCTATGCTATTGCTGTTCTATTTAGCTTCTGCCTGCATCACTATTTATTATTTAAATCTTGTTTGGAGTTACTGTTGATGTTACTGAGTATTAAGACAATATATTTATGATTGATTTTGATAAAATAAGATAGTTTTGGATTCTCCCAAAAGATGGCTGTGATGTTTGATGCCTTTTTTGTTTTATTAATGTATGTTCTTGATTCCTAAGCATGGTTTTGGTTCCAAGTATTCAGAGAGTCAGTTGAGAGTCGAAATTTTATGTTTTTGTTGTCTATCATTAGAGTTTCAGTTATGAAGTTAAATGAAACAGTATTTCGATCAAAACATGTAAGAATCATGAAAATAAACAAATTATATAAGAAGGAAACCAAGATACAAGAAGCAAGAACATGTATTTCGAATCATCTTGAATAATACTTCAACTATATATATATATATATATATGTCAAGCATTGCATTGAAACTTGGGGAAGATGTCTTGAATGATCCAGTCGGCCAGCTGCTCATTTGCCTTCTGAGTACAATGTCCATTATCCCAGAAGACATATTCTTCAGGCTTTGGGCAAACTATGGTGCCCTGAGCTCCACAGAGTTTATCTTTGTACGAGACAGCTTTCTTTTTAATTTCGACATCGACATCACAACAAGCTTCTGTCAATGATTTGAATCCTACACGTTGCAAGAAGTAATTAAACATGTGAGAACCATATTATATCCGAACAAATTAATCTGATTTGAATCCTACTTGTTGAAGCGTTTTTAAAAAATTAATTTTTTTATTTAAAATTATATTTTTCATGTTTTCATATCGTTTTGACGTGCTGATGTCAAAAATAATTTTTTTAAATTAACATAAATTATTTTGATGTATTTTCGAACAAAAAACACTTTGAACCGCAACCACTACTACACTCTCAAACACCCTTTTAAAATAAGAGGGTAATTGTGTATGAAGGGGAAAAAACACTCACCAAGAGATTGGGAGTTATCCAAAATCGATTGCATTGCACTGTAAAGATCACCGTATACTATTTGAACATCAGGATGTTGCTCTCTTAATTCCTTAAGAACTTCTTGAAGAAGAACATTGTGGTAATTGCAGAAGTCATTGTTGTCTTTTACACATCCAAATCGATCATAAGTGGCAGATTTGTTAGCAGATTCCATGGTTACTGAGATTGGTCTACACCCATCCAGGGATACTCCAAAGACGAGGACTTTTCTAGCTCCTTGGGAAATGATTTTCTGTAGCCAATTAATAAAGCAACATAATTTATTTACCACAAAATAAGATAAAATAATTAAGGATTCATGAGAACTCGAAACGTTTGATTTAATTTTCAATGATCACAAAAAGGCTCTTTTTTTTTTTTAACATATTAACTTTTTTCTGATAAGTAATTAATTAAAACAAAAGGAAAAGTATATATTAACGTACCTTAAGAGCTTGTTTTATAGCCTCCACAACTTCAGACACCAAGCCATTCTTCTTTATCTCTTCAATGTTCTGATTTTGGCTGAATGCATAACCATAGTCATTGGTTCCGAAATTTATCATGAAAAGCGACGAGCTGACTGCCTCCGTACAGTCTATCAAACGTAACAAAGTGTAAGATTAAAATTTAGAGGAATCTGTAAACACTAAGATAAACACATATGAGATTGAAATTGTAAATACCAAGTTGACCCGATCAGGTTTTACTTGAACTTGACTCAGTCAATTGAATTGAATTGATTGAATATGATGTCTAGGTTAATCTAGATTTGATCAGGTTAATTTTTAAATTAAATAAAAATAAAATATAGCCCATATCAAGTTTAAGATCGACAAGTTAATGTGTCGATCTGGAAGGTTGTGACGAGTTTAATAACTACACGATGAGAGGGAAGTATATTATAGTAACCACCTTTGACATTATTACAGTATCCTTTGAAATAATCATCCAACCATCCAAGTTGTACACTGAGAGAAGGCTTTGCCCAATCCAGGGTGATATTCTTTTTTGCAAGAGCTTCCTTTGACAAGGCTGTAGCGCCGCTGTACGCGAAGTTCACTCCACGACTTGTTGACAAATGTAATGCGCTAGAATTCTTATAGGGAACGACCAAGGGGAGATCGGCTGATCTTGCTGCAAAATTTGGAAGCAAAATTCTCATAGCAATCCAGCCTTACTCTCAAAAAGTAATAATTGTTACGTAAAACAGAGAGAAAGAAGAAGATTGTTTGCTCACCAATGTAATCAATTATTAACAGTCCATCAGAGGGTCTACCAGTTGCTTCGTTAATGGTTTTTCCATAAGGAAACATGGCTTGCCAAATAGAAGGATTATCTATGGCCGAGTTGCCTGTATCTGAAATTGAAGTCCCGAGATTATATATTGCATCAAATCCACATTGCTTAAGTTTGGGTACTATATTAGATGCATTGCATGAATTCTGAGGAAGAATGATGTGAAGAAAAGTAGAATAGATAATAAGAACTTGAAACAAAGCCAGAAATCTGATGGCCATGGCTTCAAGGAAATTGATATATAGTTCTTGAAATTTCTTTTTCGTTTTTTTCTCATGAAATGGAGGGAAATATATAATGGAGACTAAGAGGTTAAAATTAGAAATAAGAAACCACTTGAAGAGAGCCTAGTAGAACAAGGATAATAAAATCCAAACAGAAAATACCTAAAAAAGAAAAAAAACACTAGCTCCACCTCAAACAAGCTCCAACCAGCAATCTAGCCAGCAAATTAAAACAAAAATTATTAAAAATAAATCTTATCAACATTCTTTTAGGAATGAAAGTAATTTCGGTTTTTTTTTTTTAATTTCATCAGATTATTTTATTTGCTATACATCATAAGAACATGTTATTTATAGGTAGCTGAGAGATTGTAGATCAAAATTGTAGAGGTAATAAATTATTTTTTACTAATTTGGGAAGAATGTATGTCATTTCTTGCTGTATAGAAGCGTGAGAATCAAACTAGTGTCCTATAGCATAATATGGTTGGCTGCACCAAACTAAATTTGGTTCATGTCTGTTATCCTTTACATTCTACTAAAGCAATTTGCTGTATGAAATTTGAAGTTTATTTATGGCAGCAAAGATTTGAAGCAAACTTCAAAGTATAGATTTTGAATTTGTGAAACATTGAATTAACAATCAAATTAGCCGAGGGAAAGGGATGGAGAAAGAGGAAATACCTTGAGATCCTGTTTAAAAAGTTAAATAAACTATCCTAGGGAAAATGTGAAGCATAAGAAAATAAAATAAATCAATAAACCTTTAAACAAGCGAAGTTCACCAATATCAATACATTTGAGGTCAAATTAAAAGTAAAATCATGGGTTAAAATTTTACTTGGGTAGATCACCAATTATAATGAGACCACTCTTTTTTTTTTTTCTTACTTGGATAGGTCACCCATTACAACAAGACCATCATTTTTTCTAGGTAGGTCACCTATTACAATAAGACTATTCTCCATGTTTTTTTACAATGAGATCATTCTTCCACCTAGGTAGGTCACCCATTACAATGAGATCATTCTTCCACCTGGGTAGGTCACCCATTACAATGAGACCACTCTTCCATCTTCCATTCTTCACTTTTTATTTTTTTCATTTGGGTAGATCATCCATTATAATAAGATCACTACACACTTTACATCCACACAAGATTTTGGTTCTGGTTAAAGGGGACTGGTGAAAGGAATCTCAGTTTAGCCCAATCACACAAGATTTTGGTTCTGATTAAAGGGGATTGGCGAAAGGAGGAATCTCAGTATAGCCAAACTACACAAGATTTTGGTTCTGGTTAAAGGGGATTGGCGAAAGGAATCTCAGTTTAGCCCAGTCATACAAGAATTTCGTTCTGGTTAAAAGGGATCGATGAAAAGGATCTCAGTTTAACCCAACCACACATAACCTTTTAGCTTTGATACAAAGGAATCGCCGAATGGGTTTTCTGGTCGACCAAGCTCGAGAAGACCAGTTTCGGAAGACCAGTTTTGTTTATCTTTACAAAACTTACTACGCAAAGTCTTTGCTCCGTAAGTATTGTAAAGAGGGGGCATCTGTTGTAACCCATTTTTGGGTCATTGCTCAAATAAGAAGAAAATGCAAAAAATAAAAAATATATTTGGAAGAAAAATAAAAAAATAATAGCAGTGAAAAGAGGATGCCAGAACGCTCAGAAAATTGCTGAAAATTGGTTAAGGAGGTTGAAAAATACAAAGATTAAAATTTGACAGTATTTTGTTGACTAATGAGAGCCCTGTTGACAAAGAAAATTTAATTTGAGGAAGAAAAGTCAAAGATCAGATATTTATGGACTCAATTAAATTTTATTTGAAGGTTTAATTGAATTTATGGAGGGTTTGATTGCAAGAAAAATTTATTTTGAAGTCAATTTGGGCTTTAATAGGAAGAAATTAAAGTTCTGGGGTCAAATTATAATTTTTGAGAGTTAATTTGGTCAAATCAGGGGTTTAATTGCATAAATATTGAAGTTTGATTGCCAATTAGGAACTTAATTGAAGAAATCCGAAACCAAGGACCAAACTGGAAAAGGCGTGTAAATAGAGGGCTGTAATTAAACCGACTCAGGGGCCAAATTGAAGAAATTAGAAGTTTATTGATCAATTGAGGGTTAAATTGCGTAAATCAGAGACCAAGGACCAACTTGGCAAAGGCAGCCAACATCATGGCCGACGATTGAATTTAGCAGGGATGCAATTGAATTGATTTTTAAAATCAAAATTACAATTTAGGACTTCATTGAATAAATTTCAAATTGAAGACTGATTTGGACTTTGACAGGATTTTGCTGCCTTTTCCTTTGAAATGAAACGACGCGTTTTGTCCAAAATGGTGTCGTTTCATCCACTAGTCATTAAAAAATGGACCAAAACGGTGTCGTTTTGAACGGCAATGTGGGTCTACTTCTTCCCCTGGACGCGCGAGGCAGGGGAAGAAAAAAAGGATATTTCTCCCCTGCTTTTCGTTCCCCCTTTCTCTGAAAAAACTTAAAAAGACACCGACCCAAAGCCCCCAGTTGCCTAAGCTCTGACCCGTGGCCTACCACGGTGTGGAAAAACCAGAGGGGACGTGCCCCTCTGGCGGTTTTTGGGGCGGTTGCACAGTGGCCGCCCCTACCTCTCTCTCCCGTGTTTTTTCCTATAAATACAGGGGAAGAGAGCAGAAGAGGGGAGGCAGAAAAGGAGAGGGGTCTGAAGACCAAAAGAAAAAAGAAGAGAAAAAACAAACAGAGAGGAGAGGGAGGCAGCTAAAGGAGACCGAAAAGAAAGGAAGGAAAATAAGGGAGAAAAAGAAAAAAACAGAGAAATAGAGAGAGAAGAGAGGAGAAGCACAGGGATAGAGAGGAGAGAACCGAGAGTAAAAACAGAAAAAAAAGAGAAGGAGAAGATGCAGGGGCTGATGTCTTTACACAAAAAAAGAAGAAGCATTGCAGCCACTGCCACCGAGCTTCCCAGCCACCGCCGCCACTGCGAGCCAGCATCAGCTCAGCAACAACACTCCCTTATTCTAGGTGATCTTCTCCCTTTCTCTCTGTTCTCATTTGCATGCAGAACGTGAGCAATTCACGTTCTGCAGCAAATGAAAATAATTAGTTGGTTACTGTGCACGGCACAATAACCAGCTAATTATAATTTTGGGCCGGTGCTGGCCCCCTTTTTTTTTTTATGTTGGGCTGGTGCTGACCCATTTTTATTTTGAACCGGTGCTGGCCCATTCCAATTAAAAGTATTAAAAAAAACATTAGTGATTTTCTCGCGTATTTTTCTATCCATTTTGGTTAGTATCGGTTTATATTTTTACACCGTAAAAATACAGACCTGGTATTAAAATATCTGGTTTTCAAAATGAGAAAAAAACTTGTTTTTGTTTCATGCATATAACCAAGTTTCTCAAAGAAAACTTCAAAAAATATGTTTTAACACGCAGTTTGGCTTTGATAACCAGTTTATTAAAGTTACGAGAATTTGGCCAATATTTCAAAAATTCCAAAAAATATATATTTTATTTTGTTTTATTATCAAAGATTACGAATTTATACGTAAAACGTATTCCCGATATTAAAAAGGTATTTCTTTTGACGACATAGAACAATTAGGTTTTTACCCGATAAGATAAGGATCTTCTCAAAGAGGAGAACTTTTCTTAAACCGTAGACAGACCGACAATTATAAACCACAACAAGACCTTAGATATTATCAGACAATAAAACAATGCAACCTACCATAGGTAGGGCGTAGTTGGGGTGCTAATACCTTCCCTTTACGCAACCAGTCTCCGTACCCGATCTCTGAGACCAGTTAGGGTTCCTAGTGACCAGAATACTAGGTGGCGACTCCCATTCCAATTTTCCGTTGATGAAAGACAAGAATCACTTGTCTCCCCATACTTGCCAGATAGACTTACATTATACCATGAGGGTGGACGATTCGCCGCGACGCCGTAAACGTGTGACAAACATAATCTATCCGAGGCAGATCTTCATCTAGTTATGGCAGATCCACACCTAACTGCCCATAATCACTTGTTATCGCAAGCCCTACTACATCAAGTACCCTTTAAACCACATATCGGTGCTACTTATTTATCTGCGAATCCTATCTTTCATGTCCGTACTAAACATGTTGATGTTAATTATTATTTTGTACACGATAAGGTTGTTAAGAAAGACATTCATATTGTTTCTTTTACTGATCTTTATTTCAAGCTTCGGATTAACCTTTCTCCCTTAGCTTGAGGGGATGTATTATAAGAAAATTACACAATATAAGATGCATATAATTAGGAAAGGTTGATAGGTTTAATCTTGTGTTGTAATCTCTACATTAACTATTATACATTGCCGTACATATATAAATAGAAAAAGTTAGCTAACTAATTAATTAAGCCTCCTACTATTATTCTTAACTCAAGTCAGAGCTCATCTAGTGAATTCAACAAAATCATTAATTTCATTTGAAGTTTTAGTTATAAACTATTAATTAATTTCATTTTCATCTACACATGATGCCCTTTGTTGGCAATAATCGTATGAAATATTTTTTGAAAATGTCTAAAAGCATGTAGCTAGCATAAATTATTCATATAGACTACCAGTACTTGTTATCTTCAATTGTACTCTATTTTGAATTATTTGGATATGGGGAAGCAATGTCACGTACAATGTGGTGGTTATAAGTTGATTTCAATATTATCTTTAATGTTTATCTCAGATTTTATCCTATGAGTTATATATATATATATATATTAATAGAGAAAGAAACCATGTACGTAGCATATCTCAATAAAAAAAAAAAACCAGGTATTGGATTATTTGGCCAAGGAGTTCATAGAGATACTGATTTGATTGCATACTTATAATTATCTTGCGCGCATAGATTTATATTTTGCTTGATTTGCTTATATTTATTAACTAAACAGGGAAGATGATTAAGTTTGCCTGGCCCTTTTTTTTGTATGTTTTTTGGCCTATTTATTGTTACTTTACTTCTCCTGTTTAATCGTGCTATTCATGGTTAAATCAGTTTGATTAATATAAATTCTCTTATTTCATAATTAAAAAACAAACAAACAAATAAACAAACAAACAAATTAGACTAAAAAAAACATGTAAGAATCATGAAAATAAACAAATTACATAAGAAGGAAACCAAGATACAAGAAGCAAGAACATGTATTTCGAATCATCTTGAATAATACTTCAACTATATATATATATATATGTCAAGCATTGCATTGAAACTTGGGGAAGATGTCTTGAATGATCCAGTCGGCCAGCTGCTCATTTGCCTTCTGAGTACAATGTCCATTATCCCAGAAGACATATTCTTCAGGCTTTGGGCAAACTATGGTGCCCTGAGCTCCACAGAGTTTATCTTTGTACGAGACAGCTTTCTTTTTAATTTCGACATCGACATCACAACAAGCTTCTGTCAATGATTTGAATCCTACACGTTGCAAGAAGTAATTAAACATGTGAGAACCATATTATATCCGAACAAATTAATCTGATTTGAATCCTACTTGTTGAAGCGTTTTTAAAAAATTAATTTTTTTATTTAAAATTATATTTTTCATGTTTTCATATCGTTTTGACGTGCTGATGTCAAAAATAATTTTTTTAAATTAACATAAATTATTTTGATGTATTTTCGAACAAAAAACACTTTGAACCGCAACCACTACTACACTCTCAAACACCCTTTTAAAATAAGAGGGTAATTGTGTATGAAGGGGAAAAAACACTCACCAAGAGATTGGGAGTTATCCAAAATCGATTGCATTGCACTGTAAAGATCACCGTATACTATTTGAACATCAGGATGTTGCTCTCTTAATTCCTTAAGAACTTCTTGAAGAAGAACATTGTGGTAATTGCAGAAGTCATTGTTGTCTTTTACACATCCAAATCGATCATAAGTGGCAGATTTGTTAGCAGATTCCATGGTTACTGAGATTGGTCTACACCCATCTAGGGATACTCCAAAGACGAGGACTTTTCTAGCTCCTTGGGAAATGATTTTCTGTAGCCAATTAATAAAGCAACATAATTTATGAGAACTCGAAACGTTTGATTTAATTTTCAATGATCACAAAAAGGCTCTTTTTTTTTTTTAACATATTAACTTGTTTCTGATAAGTAATTAATTAAAACAAAAGGGAAAATATATATTAACGTACCTTAAGAGCTTGTTTTATAGCCTCCACAACTTCAGACACCAAGCCATTCTTCTTTATCTCTTCAATGTTCTGATTTTGGCTGAATGCATAACCATAGTCATTGGTTCCGAAATTTATCATGAAAAGCGACGAGCTGACTGCCTCCGTACAGTCTATCAAACGTAACAAAGTGTAAGATTAAAATTTAGAGGAATCTGTAAACACTAAGATAAACACATATGAGATTGAAATTGTAAATACCAAGTTGACCCGATCAGGTTTTACTTGAACTTGACTCAGTCAATTGAATTGAATTGATTGAATATGATGTCTAGGTTAATCTAGATTTGATCAGGTTAATTTTTAAATTAAATAAAAATAAAATATAGCCCATATCAAGTTTAAGATCGACAAGTTAATGTGTCGATCTGGAAGGTTGTGACGAGTTTAATAACTACACGATGAGAGGGAAGTATATTATAGTAACCACCTTTGACATTATTACAGTATCCTTTGAAATAATCATCCAACCATCCAAGTTGTACA
>Ga0325402_1007475_pt1 | contig 10370 bp, 7 predicted proteins | sample PopdelMetagenome_22_FD_207212 | JGI IMG/M metagenome (GOLD analysis project Ga0325402, IMG submission 207212) | Populus deltoides microbial communities from Bellville, Georgia, United States - Xylem-PdKOR-R3 | ecosystem: Host-associated > Plants > Phyllosphere > Stem > Wood/Secondary xylem... | reverse complement strand
AATAAATCTATTGAAAAAAAATTAAAGATGGTTACAAAACTAGTATTTTAAAAAAACTAATACAAAATAATAAAATCACATGAAGATAAATATTTGATAAAATAAATATTGAAAGATGAATTTTTTTTTAAAAAATAATTATACAAAATTATCTAAAAAAATTAAGAGTGACAAAAAAAACATTAATTAGAAGGCAAATAAAAAAAGATTAAATTAAATAAAAAAATAACTCACACAAGATAATTTAAAAGTTAAAACTAACCCTTGAAGCTATGGTAAATTGAAGAGGGGAGAGGTGTGTGTGTAGCCATTTAAAGCTGGAATCATGTTTTGTAATACCTTAGTTTTTGGAATCACTGCTTTCATGTGCATCACGAATCAGGTTGTGTTCTTATTAATGGATGCATTAGCCATAGGATTAGTTAAGGGTGTTTATTTTTGATTTGGTTCGGTTTTTATCAAAAAAATAACCAAATCGAATTTAAAAAAAATCGAAACCAGTTCAAACTGACCGGTTTCTATTCAGTTCGGTTTTTTTAGAACAAAAACTCGTTCAAACTGGTTTAACTCGGTTTTTTTTATCTGGCTCGATTTTTTTTTGGTTTGGCTCTGTTTGAGTTCGGTTTAGTTTTTTTAGTTTCAGACTTATAAAACTGAAATCGAACTAGTCAGTTTATTTTAAATTTTAATTAATTTTTTTATAATTCAATATTTTTATTTTTTTTTTTATTTTCTCAATTTAATCAGTATAATTAGTTGAACTATTAAAACTTTCAAAGCAGTGCGTGGTTCAAGGTAGCATCAGCCCCCAACAAGACAAATTCAAGCATATACCGTGGATTTGTATGTGATTGTAATCTTGTCTAAATTCAAGTAAACTTGAGTTAGGTATATTTAATATTATTATTTTTATTATTAATAATAAAATTTTAAAAAAATTATTACTATAAAAAAACCTATAAATTTGATTTAAAGGTTATTAAAAATTATAAGAATTTTGAAAAAAAAATTAACAATAAAAGGACTAAATTGAAAAGTATCATAGGTTTGGCATGCATGCCAGAGCTGTAAGTGCCTGATTTTTTTTAATTTTTTTTTAATTTTTCAGTTTAAAAAATAATGCATTATTTGTGTATACTTTTTCAAATAAATTTTTGGTTTATGTTTTGGCACGTATAATTCTTCTGTGGTTTTTTTAAAAAAATTTATACACATCAATTTTTTTTAATATTGGTTTTTTGTAAGATTTTTCATGTATACAGCCTTACATTGTTTTTTTTAATTATTGTTTAATAAATTTTATGTGTGTCAATTTCTATTATAAAATTTATGTGTTTTTCTATTACAAATTTATTTTGATAGAGAAATTTATTAAACATGATCAGATAAATTATCCGTGTTGCGATGTAAGATATCTTGATCTTTGTTTTTCACTTGGTTCTCTCAATTTCAATTCTCTTTATTGTTCATGTTTTTTTCCATTACTTTACATGCATAATAATGAGATGCATGCATAGTTTTTTTCGATTTACATCTAGGAGCTCTCTCTCTCTCTTTTTATATATATATATATATATATATATATATATATATATAATCTGGTTGAGGAGAAAACTATATTTGCAGACATAGATGGACATATAAAATATTTTTGCAACGAGTCTAGACACATAGATGGATATATAAACTATTTTTGTAGACATAGATGGACATATAGATGAGAAAACGAGTGTTATACTCATTTTATACAACAAGTCTAGACACATAGATAGACATATAAAATATTTTTGCAGACATTTAATTAAGTTATTCAGGTATTTACAATGAGAAGGAGCTGACAAACATTTATTAGTCTTCACTTGCTAACAATTGTTGGGACGTTACTTCTCACTCGAAACTTGAACTGTTATATTATTTTTGTTCATCATGCTATTTTTTGTTTTGAATTACTTAAACAATATCTATGTTATATTAATGTCTTTTTTCATTTTACAATTTAATTTTTATATAAAATTCGAGATAGTTTAAGCAAGTTTTTTAAATATTATTTATTTATTGCTTGAAAACCAAATTATAAATCTTCTAATGCTATTAGCTCTTGATTACATACAAAGTGTTTTTCTTTTCTTGTAATTGTTTTACAATTAAAAATCAACCTATCTATTTGTAAACTAAACATAACTAAAGCGTGCCTAACTTCACCAACACTAATCATAAGAAGTTAAGCATCATCATCATGCTTCACTACTGGTAAGGAAACCCATTTGTTATATATTGTATGAACGTGCTATATTTATAGCTTACCAAAGATGACAAGTCCTCACATGGCGAGATATCAAGGAACAAAAAAATGTGCTGGACGGTTCCTGTCGCCAAACTTTCGATCATCAAACATGTATTTGATATTTGTTATCCATGGCTTATTGGGAGAACTTTTAGAAGATATCAACTATGATCGAAACAGTTTTGTCCTTTTTAATGCAATTTCTGAAACTGTTTTGACATCACATGATTTGGATACTATTGGTTCTCCAATAAGTACTCTTGGTTTGGTCATCCTCATATACTTCACTCTGGTTCTAGTCATCGTGATTCTGGAAATGAATGGGTGCTGCCAATTGTGCTAACTGCTTCCTACCAAGATTGATACAAGTTCCATGGAGATGAAATGTTTGGTTATTGAAAGCCTTCCTATTTAAAAATGCATACAAGTTGATGTTTTTTTTGCTTCATTAGCTGCCTCAGCCTCTGCAAGTAGGAGGTTAGTTTCTTCAATGTCCCCCGGCTCTAGAGCAGCAAATCTTTCAGCTGTGGCAGCACCAGCAATTAAAAGCAACCTTTGGAATCTAGTCATTGCAGCCTCCTTTTCCTTGGATAATATCAGTCCCTCGGTAGTTTGCAATCTGTTAACAGTGTCTTTAATATCTTCCTCAAGCTTTTGAAGCTCTAAAGTGGCCTTTTCCAAGTCAATCTGCAAACAATTTCAACACTCAATGTCTTTGCCTCAGCAGCTATTCGTACAGCTTCCTTGAAGTTTCTCGCTTCAGCAGTAACTTTCTTTTCTGCCTCCAGCTCTTGGATTCGTTTATCTTAAATAAAATTCTCTGCTTGAAGGATGATAAATTTTGCTGGATGTTGGAATAGAAGGGGTCCCCAAACTAGTTTACACCACTGAATTTTAATACCCTTTTCCCACGAGAACTCCTTGGTGCTACTGGAAAAGCAAACCACATCTGGGGTGAGCTTCCAAATAAACTGATCCTCAGCTTCAGAAGGAACTATTAAACTGTAAGCGCACTGGACCTCCTCCATATCCTCTGGCATTGCATTAGGCCAACACCAAGCACTATGACGAATAACATCAGCTACTTCAGCATCAGCAGAGAGCCCAGACTTCATAGCAATTCTGGAGCCGTGTGTCTTAATTAAAGGGCCATTAGAAAGCCAGCAATCCCACAACAAGTGAGTATTTTTGCCATTACCGATAACCACCTCAATCAATAGATTCAATACCCAAGCAACGCTTCTTAGCTTGAGAAGCTTTCTCCAATTCCAAGAACAATCTGCAAATATTGCTACCCTTTATCTTATAAGCATAAAGATCCAGATTTCAGAAACAAACACCAAATATTCCTTAAAATCACAACAACATTCCACTCTTGAAGCTTTTTTAAACCTAAACCACCTTCTTGCTTAGGAAGAGTAATCATATTCCAAGCAACTTGCCTCACAAGCAGAGCCTTCCTTACCTTTCCACAAAAACGCATTACATTTCTGTCAATGGTTTTAACCACCTGATTGGGCAGAAAAAAAAAGGAGCTCCAAAAACTTTGAATACTGAAAATCACTGAGGAAATAAGCTGCAATATCCCAGCGAATGATAAAAGCTTGGGTGCCCAATGTTGCATTCTAGCAGAAATCTTCTGCAATCAGAAATTCTTAGCTTGCCAGTAACAAGAGAAATACCAGGCACCTTACTGGAAGCTTGCCAACTTGAACTCAGAAGAGACTTGAAGATGATTGACAATAGAGTAGGAGATGCCAGCACAAAAAATCTCACACATGAGTTGAATCCAAGGCCAGAAATATTAATATGACATTACAGGGGATATTATTATTAATAAATATTTAATTTATTTTTAATATTTATATAATATTAGATTAATGAATTAAATATTTGATTTATAAATATCAATAAAGATAAAATTCATGTGACAAAAATATTTTACAAAAAAAATTATAAAGTTGTTATAATTATAAGATTTTTATTATATCAAAACATTATTTCAAAAATATTCATAATCGATGCTTTTTTAAATATTGAACTTTTATTAAAGTCGTAGAAACTGATACATATCATGTTTTTTTTATGAAAGAAAACAGTTATTCTCACAAACTGAGGTATAAGAGATACCTAGAACTAAAATATAGGTGTTTGTCATAAGACATGTATATTGAACTGACCCGCATTAGAATTTCATATGAAAAGACTCACATAACAGTTGTATAAGTGATCCTTAGACTTAAGACCACTAAGTTATCTTATATAAGAAGTATTATGTTTTGATCTTGTTATATGTTATCTTGATAAAGATAACAAATTGACAAATATTGAATATAACATAAATTATATGAAGGTATTTGAGTGATCAAGAGAGAATTCATCATCCTGGGTGAATTAAAAAAATATTTCACATGTTCTCAAATAGTATTGATTGTTAAATCCTTGCGTAAGGTGAAATGATATTTGAAAAAGAGTTCAAAATCTTATTCAAATGATCAATAACTATAATATTGCAAACAAATATGATTTGACATGACAAACACACTTTATGCCAGAATATATAAATAAAAATATTATTAATGAAGGAATAATAATTACACTGAAAAACTGGTCACTGAAAGGTTAGGTCAAACCACTTATAACTTTTCTAATATTTGAAGGATCATAACACGTATTCAAATGATCAATGACTATAATATTGCAAACAAATATGATTTGACGTGATATACATACTACATGCCAAAATATCTAAATCGGAACATTATTGATGAAGGGATAATAATTATATTGAGAAACTGGTCACTAAAAGGTTAATCTAAACCACTTATGAATTTTTTAATATTTAAGGATCATGACATGTTACAAGATGGTGTACTTGATTGATCTTAAGATATAAATTAATCAATTATTGAATTAATAATAAATTAAATTATTTGATTTATTTAATTCTATTTATTTAGAATTATAATTGATATTTAGGTCAACATATTAAGAACTTAACAGGTAACACATATTAAGACTCATTAGTTAGAAATTAAACTGAGATAATTAATTAAGTGTGACTAGATTGAGAATAATTTTAGAAATTAAGCACTAGAATGTATTTAATCAAATATTATAATTTTAGTACTAGAATAATCAAGGAGGGACTTGATTGATTAAATTTTTAAAATTATCTTTAAATAATATATATGGATATTATTTAAGGGGCAAATAAATATTTTATCACTTATGGGATTTTAAAGATTCTCTATAAATATAAAGTTATGCCTCTTATTTTTTATGAGATTGTATGTTAAACAAAAGAACTACGTAAGCCACAGAATACAGACCTAACACCTTAGGCATAACAATCCATCTCTCCTAAATAGAGATTTAGAAGTTTTTTACTGGTGGTTCGTGTGAATTACCATTGAAGGCTGAACAATTTGCGAAAACCTAGTCTTTAAAGAGTTCAAATCTTATTCAATGATCAATAACTATAATGTTATGAATAAATATGATTTGACATGACAGATACATTTCATGTCAAAATATCTAAATCGAAATATTATTGATGAAGGGATAATAATTACACTAAGAAACCGGTCACTGAAAGGTTAAGCCAAACCATTTATGATTTTCCTAATATTTTGGAGATCATGACATGTTGTTAGACGATGCATTTGATCTTAAGATATAAATTATTAAATTATTAAATTGATAATAAATTAAATTGTTTGATTTATTTAATTCTATTTATTTAGAATTATAATTTATATTTGAGCTAACATATCAGTAACCTAATGTGTCACATATATTAAGAACTATTAGCCAGAAATTAAAATGAGATAATTAATTAAATGTAAATTGATTGAAAATAATTTTAGAGATTAAGCACTGGAATGTATTTAATTCAGGGATTATGATTATAATCCTAGAGTAATTAAGTAGGGACTTGATTGATTAAATTTTTAAAATTATTCTTAAATAATATTAAATAATATATTTAGATATTATTTAAAGGGCAAATAAATATTTTGTCATTTATAGGGTTTTTAAGATTCCATATAAATATAAAATTATACCTCTTATTTTTTAAGAGATTGTCTGTTTGACACAAAAATTACGTAAATCACATAATAGAGAGCTAACAGTCTAAGCATAACAATCCCTCTATCCTAAATAGGAATTTAAAAGATTTTTTTACTAGTGGTTCGTGTGGATTATCGTTGGAGGCTAAACAATTAGATGACTTGTGGTTTGTGACAACCTAATTTTTAAAGAATTATTCGAAAGCTAGATTTATTTAATTTTCAAATATTATTTTAAATTTATTATGAATTTCGAGTGCCATTAGTGAAGATCACCTGAAAAACATAGATGAGAGTGAGGGCAATCTTCCTGCATCTAGGATGGAAACCAATCTCCCCGTCAGCCACTGTTAAAGAGAACCTCCATGGAAATAAGAAAAAGATAGGGAGAGAGAGGATCACATTGTCTCAACCCTCTTTCCCCTTTAAAATAACCGCATAGACCTCCGTTAAGTGCAATCAAGAAATTGGAGGTTGTAATGCAGGCCTTGATTCAATTAATGAATTGAGAAGGAAAATTCATTGCAGCAGCACATTCAACATGAAATTCCAGTGAACATCAAAGGCCTTCATTGAGTCAATTTTCAAAGTGCAAGGAGAGAGATTCTGTCTGTCATAGCCTCTAACCTCTTCTTGAGCAAGAATGATATTATCACCTATCCTTCCACCGTGCACAAAAGCTGATTGATTTGGACTAATAAGGCTAGGCAGAACATGTCTTGCTCTATTAGCCAAGATTTTGAGATGCATTTGTACAGAATAAAGCAGCAGGAGATGGGCCTAGAATCTAAAGCTTTGCTAGCATTTCGGACTTCAGGAACCAAGGTGATAGAAGTAGAATTAATTGCTTTTAGAATCTTTCCATTCTGGAAGAAATGAAGCACAGCCTCAGTGACATCAACTCCCATAACTCCCCAAGATTTCTTATAAAAGTCTGCAGAAACTCCATCTGGATCGGGAGCTTTGCTACCATTATATGAGAACATCACTCTCTTAATGTCTTCATGAGCAACTTCAGCTAACAAAGAATGATGTTGATCCGAAGAAAGTTTTCTCCTAAACAGACACTGCAACTTCTCAACGCTGACGCCAGTAACATTAGCATCCTCCTTACCAAATAGGTTAGAGTAAAAGTCAACAAGCTCTTTCTTAATTTCATCAAAAGTAGTCAGTCGAACACCACCTGCATTATAAAGCATAGAGATGGTGTTTCTGACTTGCGAGCTGTGGAAAAAAGCTTTTTCTGATCTCTTTCTTGTACCCACAAGATTCTGGGTTTTTGCTTATAGGAAGACTCCCTAGCATTCATTTAATCAATGAGCAAGCCAGATAAACGCTTCTACTCAATAACAAGAATATTAGAGGGGTTTTCCAGCAGCCTAGGTTGAATATCATATAATTCTTGCCTTACCTTTTGAGATTTTCCAGAAATATCTCCATGAAGAATTAAGGTGCTTGAGAGGTTGCACAAGAGCTTGCAGTTTTTTTCAAACCTTAAACATAGTAACTCCAGCAATATCCAAGTTCTAATACCTTCTTGACTTCGTTAGACCGGTAATCCCACTGCCCAGAACATGCAACTTCCTGATCTCATTTCCAACATCTGCTCTACTACCAATCACCATATAATCCTCCTCCGCTTGGAAATACTTCACCTCATTGTCAACATTGTCATTGTTGACCAGTACATGTATAAATACTTGTTTGTGTGCGTGTATATTCATTTTCCCATTCTTTTACATGTAATTTTTTGTTTGGATATTGAGTTTTTAGCAGTCTTCGTTTCTTTTCTCTCTATATCTGCTTCATACATACATGTAATGATCATCAAATTTAAGATGAGCCCGTCCACTTAGCATCTGTTTGGATTTGGAATTATATTAATAATTACAGTTTAAAATGTTTTTTTTTTTAAATATATTTAAATAATTATTTTTAATTTTTAAAAATTATTTTTAAAATCAATACATCAAAAACAATTAAAAATATTAAAAAAAATTTTAATAAAAAAAATTAAAATTTTAAAAAATATAATTTTAACTACATTCCCAAACAAAACAAAATTTTAAGGTGTACTGCGCATTCACTTGACAACCAACGAGAAATAGCTGGACATTAGTTGAGATGCAACAAAAAAAAAAAATCAAATGAAACCAGAATGCCGGACCATAAAAAAAAAAAAAAGTAAAAAACGAAAAGCAGTGAAGAAAACCAACGATAAGAATGAGCTCCAAATACAACCACAGCAAGTTTGACGCCGCTTTTTAACTGCCAAAATCGCAGTCATGATGGTTCAGGTTCTGGCAAAGAACCAGGCACCACTTTCGACATATTGGAAAACATAATTCTATTAGCTTACCAAGATTTTCTTCCAATATATGGAGTTTACAGTTTCTTTATCATATCACTGTTCCGTTGCTAATCTCTTTCCACATACAAAAAAAATAATAATTTAAAAGATAAGCAATAATTAATAAAAGAACAAATGGTTTACATAAATAGAACACGATTTCTAAGACTATGTGAGGATGGTCAGCTGACGGAGACCGGTCTTGCAATGCCATAAATGAGGCAAAGATGCCAACCATGCTGAAGCGAAACAAATAAAAATACCTATATTCCCAGCCAAGTGCAAGCATGCCTACCCCTTAGACACTGAAAGTTCAAGATCCTTCAGAGGCATGCTTTCCACACCCTCCTTCAGAAGTCTGATTTCCTCTTCTGTCAAACTGTTCTTTGTATGGGGAACAGTCTTGGCATTTGAACTCTTTTCAGCCTCCACCGCCCAACTATAAACTACCATACCAACAACTGCAATAACCATCCCCATTATGTTCTTGAAAGTCAGCTCAGAGTCAAAAAGAAGCCACCCCAGTGTGAGAACGCAAATTGTTTTCATGTGACCTAAAACCTGGAAAGAAGTAGCTGAGAACCTTCCAATGCAGAGGTATTGGCTCACATTGCAGAACACAGCAAGGGAGCATGAAAGAATTATAAACAACTGCACAAATTCAAACTTGTTATTAGTTAAAAATGTTGGCAAAAGTTGTTCCAGTGTATAAATGATCCAGTGAAGAATGAGAATGGAAAAAAAAAAAAAAAGGGGATGGGCTTACAATGGCACCAGAAGATATCTTATAGTGTGTAATGAATTTGCCATTAAGGTAGTAATCAATGAATGGACCAAGAATAAGGAGAGAGAGGGCTTGAATTGGCGCTGTTCTACTCAGCAACTCGAAAGATCCAATTGAGTACTTCTTCTGCAAGGAACCGATAGTCTGTTCCACAAAGTAAAATGAAAAGAAATGAAATTTGTTCCACAAACATTATCATGATGAAAGACTGTATTATGCGACAATGTGCTTTGATATCATAACATGGTCACGCGTGCTGATTGGACTACATTCCATACCTCAGTATCATGCCCTGGAAACAGTTAATTGAAAAGGTTATGACTCTTGCATACTACATATTTTCTTTCAAAACCTTTTACAAAAAGAGTTTTCCATCTTTGTTGAAGCTCTTCCTTGTAGCCCAGAGTGCACTAGAAACAGCAGTTAAATTTTAGTTCACAAGAATGCAGACACTCCTCTCTCTCACTCTATAATAACCGAAGCCAATTCATTGGGTTATTGAGATAGAAAGATATCTACAAATGCTGCATTGACATCTATATGGGATGAAACCATATCAAATGGTTTGGCTTCCCTATTTATTGATCCTTAGAATCCTCGATCTCTATCTTACAGGCTAGCATGTGCCACAAATTCATTTTCCCACAAGAAGTCTCGAGGTGTAGGTGGAATCAAAATCACATGCATCTCAAAAAATCAACAAAGTTCAAATGTCACAAAACTGATTATTAATATAGCACCTCTGTCCTGGGATGGTATGGGGCTTGCAGGCAGAAAGAAGGAAAGATATAATAAATAAAGGGAAAGGAATGTTTACAAAAAATACTCACAATCTGTTGCAAAGAGGTGGAAAGAAGGAAAGATATAATAAATAAAGGG
>Ga0325402_1007470_pt1 | contig 10373 bp, 5 predicted proteins | sample PopdelMetagenome_22_FD_207212 | JGI IMG/M metagenome (GOLD analysis project Ga0325402, IMG submission 207212) | Populus deltoides microbial communities from Bellville, Georgia, United States - Xylem-PdKOR-R3 | ecosystem: Host-associated > Plants > Phyllosphere > Stem > Wood/Secondary xylem... | reverse complement strand
TGGCCGCAAAGCTTCTTCCAGGTGCTCTGCGCTGTTGGCAAAATTTAATGTGCATGGATATCACTATTTTCCAAGCAGTCTCATCATTCTTGTTTAGCCATATGATGTTGAGCTTTAATGCTTTCAATTTGGTATTTCTGTTTACAGGTAGTACGCGATCCCCGCTTTGAGTCTTTGTGTGGCAATCTTGATGTTGAGGGGTATGTCTCAGTTGCCTTTCTTTATCTTTCAGTAAATCTGCTGAGTGCTTGTTTTATGGTACGGTGTTCCTGTTATGGCTTCGAGGCTACTTTGTGCAAACGTATTGAATCTAGTCTGTACGGAACCTTTTCTTTACTAGTCCTTTGTTCCCCATGTTGTGTGGACAGATAATATTGATCAGAATAGGTGGATAGTTGTCCAAGATACTAATCTATTTCTCTGTAGTGTCCTCTGTCTAGTATTTCATTAAACATTTTTAAACGAGGCCATATCCCTTTTGAGTCCAAAATTCTGATCTGTCCATCATTAGTGCTCTCAGTCTGCTTTTTTATAGAACTCGTTAAACAAGGCCATGCTCCAGTTTTTCCCTGGATTTCAATGTTATTTCAAATTGCTTATAACATTTTGGACCTCATCTTTCTTAATTCTTATTGTTTTTGCATATTGTCGTATTAAATGGTGTTGTTTATAAAAGGCCACAGTTGAATATTATTGCTTAACCCATACTTTGGATGCAAATCTTTTACTTGTGGATAAATTTGATGAATAATAGTGAATAACTCTCTTTCTCCATCTTGGTTGTGTAATTAATAGCAGTGGAATTTTTGCAGGTTTAGAAAAAGATACGACTTTCTGTTTAAGAATAATCTTCCTGCTGAGAAAGAGGTAATTTCTGTGAATTCATCAATGACAATTGTTTTTCTAACTTTTTGTACCTAAATCTTAAATTACTTCCCCTAAAAGTGACTTTTTGGATATGAAGGAACTAAAGAAGCAACTGAAGAAATCCAATGATCCGAAAGTCATTGATCAATTGAAGGAGCGTATATCTTGGATTGTAAGTACATGCCTTGTTGGATGAAACTGTTACTCTAAATCTGGCCATTTGTCTGATCAATTGATTTGTTTATCTGGTCTGTCTTTGTCATCTTCTCATAAAATTAATAGGAGAAGCAGACGAAGTTTGAGTCAACAAAGCAGACTGATGCAGCTATACTGGCTGAGCACAAGAAGAAAGAGAGAGAAGCTGCGAAGCAAGGGAAACGGCCCTTTTATCTGAAAAAATGTATCTCCACCTATCTCTCGCTCTCTGTTGCATCATTATTGATAAGTATCCTCTTTTTTTGCTTGAACATTTTGATATTCTGCTCTCAGGTTTAGTATTTGTCAATAAGAAGGAATCGATCCTTAAGCACTGGTTATAGCCTGAGACAGTAATTAAATTGGTTATTCCTAATTTATGTCTTTAGACTGGCATTTGAATATACTTTAACTATTCATTGAGAAGCAAAACGTGTTTGGGAATGCCTTGCGAAACAAAACTGTTCTTTAGAATGCTGAACCAGAATGCATGGGACATTTGATGCAACCGATAGTATTAGTTTGTTTTAGTGGTGGATCCTATGAGAAATAGTGAAAGCATACAAGGTGTTGAGAGTATTGGATCTGTGTTTGATCTGATACTATGTGGGGCAAAAACTAATTATTATCAGAATCTGTAATTCTTGATATAGGTACCAATTTGCATGTGTGGTAGACAGTTCAGTTTTCTTATCCATTTGTTAATGTTCTTTTATTTTGTACGTTAATTTTTATTATTTCTCATGGTGCTTGGATAAATGAATCAACCAGCACTCAAGCAGTCTACATGAATACTAACTTGTGTTTTTTGCAGCGGAAATACGGAAACAGAGGCTTACTGAAAAGTACAACAAACTCAAGGTACCTTTTTTGGATGAGCAAAATGCTATGTGATGTGAAACTATAAGATATGACAACTCATTTCATCAGTTACATGGTTTTGCTGACTAATGAATCTTATAACATGACCAGGCATCTGGCAAGCTCGAATCCTTCATTGAGAAAAGGAGGAAAAAGAATGCTGCAAAGGATCACAGATACATGCCATACCGAAGGTCAGCCAATAGTGAGCAACAGAGCTGATGATTTGCGAGTTTTTTGGTTGCTAAAGAAATGTATATCGTTCTCCTCAATTTTCTGCTAGCATGTGAAGACATGCCTATGGTGTTCTGGTTTGGTGGGCAAGTTTAATGGTTTGTATGTACTCTTGTACTCTGGTAGTGTTGTGCCCTTTCTGGACCAAATTAGAGAAGCCATATTTTTGAAATTATGATTTCTATTAGTCTTCAAGCTTTGGATATGGTTGAATTTATTTAATCATAATCCAGCAGTTCTATTACATGGAAAAACTACGAATAAAAATATGCTTCACGCTTTGGTTCTCTAAGGCCTGTGATGGAGCCCATCTCTAAAATAACAATGAAAATTGCAATGAAAGAATGGAGCCCATATCAGTGTTGGACCATGCTTACCAATTACTCCAAGCTGACACCATTTTTCTCCCTGATACTTGATTTATTATTCTTCCTGAGAACATGTAAAATGTTGCTGATCATATTCTCGTGCTAATCGAAACCTAAACTTCTGCAGTCGTTAATTAAAAAGTGTGGTCACGATGCACTTGGTGTCCAAATTGTCACAAGAAAGTAGATTTTAGAACAACATATGTAAAATTATAAATTAATTTTTGCAATCATAACATAAGATTTATATGAAACAATTGTTAAATTATACATAAAATATTGAAATTAATTCCTAGAATGCAAGCTAAAGCATATATTGAAATGATACCTAAAATAGAAGCATGTAAAGCATTAATTTATTGGAGCTCTTAAAATTTAATTAAGCTGAAATATTTGTTGTTGATAAAGATTAATAATTTTTTAAAAAAAACTTTATTACTTGTAAAATGATTTTCTTTAATGAGCCTAATAGGATTTTAACATTACCATCTTGTTTAAATTTATTCTCAAATAAGATCTAATCTTTATAATAAAAAGAATGAGTAGAAGAACAAGGAAAACCAGCAACAAAAAACACTGACACCTATTTATTAGGCTTTAATGAAGATTCCAGATTTCAATGTGGGTGCCATATATGAGGATAGGAATCAAACTGTTTTAAATAGTATGATTAACTCGGAATTGAGTCTCGCAGCAGGTTCTGTACCTACTGGGGCTAACTCAGCTCTTCTGAAAGGTCTTAACCATCTTGATTTACCCACACCCTCTTGATGTCAACTAATTTTAACTGTTCTGGATCTTCTACTGCCCCCTGCTCGATAGCAGAGGAAGATGCCCATCTAGGACAAAATAGATCACAAAAGCTGAAAAGGAACCATCAACAAGGAGGTCTTAGTACCACATTTCAGTCTGATTTATTCAATTGATGTTGCGTTGTTCCCTTTTCTTCCTTGGGTCTTGCTTTAAATAGGAAGATCATGGACAAAATTTCAACTTTTGATGTCAAAAGGGAGGGGCTTTCCACTACTCAGCTACATAAGAAAACCAGATTAGACAGTAAGAAAAATGATATTCTACAAGGAATTCTTATTCAGCAGCTACCACCAAGTCAGGACTCTGTCCATCTGCAAGGTCAACGCCAAACTCTATATACATCAGTACCATAGAATAAGTTGGGGAATCAGAAGCAGCAGAATACTTAATTTGCAGTCACACTACAGTTTCTGGGAGTTAACATGAAGCAGCAGCAGCTACAAACCAGGGACTACCTGCAACGGCGGGCCTTGCCACAAGTCCAATCTGTGCATTCTTTCAGTGCCAATGGATGTTCATGCAGGCTAATGCAATACGTGTATCATCTGCAGCATTGACCACCTGTGAGTGACTATGTGATCAAGAATGTAATCATTTGAGTAGTAGTTTAGATGTTAATGTTGACTTGTGTCAGGACTCTTGCTGATGCTTTATTTCCATCTTAACATCATATTTCCGCCTGGAGCAAAGAAATACACCTTGAAGCTGTTGGAGAAAATTTGTTGCTGAGTATGAAAGAAGTGCCAAAGAAAATGTGGGTAAACTGGAGCAGCCATCCCTTTTATACGAGAGGTGTGAAAGAAGTGCATCTTCCACACCATCTCAAGTTCTCAAGACTTTGAGTATTCATGCAGCGTGGCCATTTCCCAGTCTCCAATCCTGCGGAGGTAGCCAGCATTGACTGGAGCATGCAGTCCAAATTTTGCTTGAGGAGAACATCGTTAGGGCCGAGGACAAAGCAGTTAGCTCTAAGATTGATGATATTGTATCTGGCTTGCAAACAGGTGCCAAGAGCAAGATGCTGCAACGGATGGGATGACTTTTGATCACAAAACATTAGTTGCTGTTGCTTCAGGAATGCTTCAAGTGGTGTTGTGGAAAATACCTGGGGGTTCACGGTTGCCTCTAATGCGGATTCTCATACTTGGTGACAATCCTAGTTTCATCAACTTTGTTACAGTCGTTAGTTTTCTGAGATCCTGAAAATGCTTTTCATGGATATAGCTTTCTTTTATGAAGTGGCAGCATGAACTATATGGTTGGGATAATCGTAAGTTTTTGTTTTTGGGTACTTTTTGTTCCATCATTCTGGGTAATGATTCAATATATAGAAGATACAAATAGAGCCTTAAAAGAGTTTCTTTCCTCAAGCCCGTTTGATTATGGTTACAGTTGGGATAATCGTAAGCTTGATGATGAAGATTATATGCTGTAATGTCGACATGAACTAATAGCTATCCCAAAGTCTAAACCTTACCCAAGAAATGAGATGGTGCCATTCTTTTATCACATTGTCAAGGTATTTATTTTTCCTTTCCTGTTCGCCGTATTAGATTTTATCCAGGTTTGTCAAGATAAGCATGGCACCCGTCCATGAATTACATGCACAGAAAGTCAACGGCGATCTGCAATTGACTTTCATGGCCTTTTACAATTTCAGATTTGTTGCATGACTTGGCTGTGATATCTTGCCTCTTTCTAATTTACATAACCATTGGCCAATGTTCGACACGTTGAACTCTTACCTGATATTTCTGTACTTGTGACTAATAATAGACTGTTGGCTAGATGGTCCAACCACTGTAGACAAGATACACTCATACAAGGTAACAAGGCTGATGCTGATGTTTTGGGTTTGAACGAAGTTTAGAACGATGTTTTGGCTCTGTTACGGGGCTGACAGGCTGAGGCTGTGGAATGTCTCTCATATTTGACGTATCAATCTGTACTCTTTTTTTTTTTTCCTTGTCTTGGCATGTTATTCGTCACACATTTTTTACAGTTACTTTTATTGCAGCTCATATGGTAAGAATGAGGTCACATTCTTTGCCATCCAAATTGATGAATTTGTCGAGCAAATTAGGGAATTATTATAAGAAACTCTAAAAGACGTGGCTAAGACACTTGTAGCTTTTTCTCGATATTTCACTGTGATGTGTGATTTTTTGTTTCATGTTAGTCATCAAAATTTATTTTTGGATGATTTCATCTTTTTGTAGCCTAATTGAAGGCTAATTAATTCATATTTGTTAAGAAAGGATAAATTTTTTTAAAAAAATCAGAGTAAACAATAAAGAAAATGGGTGGTAATTTTGAAATTAGATAAAAAAAAAACTTGACTTTGGGCTTTTTACTTTCAAATTATGAATTTTTAATTTCTCAATATTTCACAAAATCATGGTTCTAAACTTTATTTTTTAATTTTTTAATTTTTTGTTTGAAAAAGAAGAGAAAAAGTTATCAGATTTTAGTGATATAAAGAGACAAACTCTTGGTTGACACTGATTACCACCACAAAAAAAGATTGATTTTAGTATCAAATGATTTTATTCGATGAGAAGAGTTTAATTTAGGTGTTCTTTCACCTAAAAAAGTTTTAGATTCCAAGTTGTTTTTTTTTTTTTAATTTTTGAAGGCATAAAGAGGTTTATGTAGATTTCTAGGTTGTTTTGTAGGAATTTGTGTAAAAACAAATTGAAAAGTGAATTTTTGGAGTTGAAAACCCTTAATTGATTTTTTTTTTATGATTTAGGTTATTGGAATCTAGGTAGAGCATGTTACACGTTTTCTATTTTAAAAAAAATAGTTTGTCCCATAAAAAAAATAGTCCCGACACGTTGACTACCCCTAAATATATATGTATCTAGGCTTTTTTTTTAGGTCCAGGCATGTTGAGCCAACCAAACCTGTATGTCTGAGCCTTTATTTATTTATTTTTGATTATTTATTTATTAATTTAATCCTTTATTGTTGAGTCTTTATTGATTTTGCAGATTTTTTTTAATTTTATACTTTAATATTTTTTTTATTTTTAATCGGTTAATGTAATTTATTTTGGTTTGATATTTGTAAGTTTATTGTAATCTCAAATAGACACCACAATATTTAGTTGGTTAATTTTCTGAAAGTCTATTTTTCTTAATAAATAGTTATATAAAATATTATTAAAAAATTATTGTACTTAATTGAATTCATAATTCAGGTCATGAGTTTAACATATTAACTTTGGTTGATTAGGAATTTGAGTATTCTAATTTATTTCGGTTGCATAAATAATTTTTAATTTATTTAATTAAATATATATATAAATTTTTAAATTGACAATTAAACTTTTTAATGGCAAGAAAATTACATAAAATGACATCATATTTATTTTTTTGAATTGAAAGAAAAATTTATTTAACTCATTACAAAATGCAGATGAATTGATAATTAAAGACATATTTAAGAGTAGTAGATGTTATTTTTTAAACTTTTTATATGAAAATAAATTAAAATAATATTTTTTATTTTTTAAAATTTATTTTTATCATCAATACAAAAACAATTTAAAAATATAAAACAATTTAAAAATATAAAACTTTTAAAAATATGATTACAACGCAATGTCATGTCAAACGATGAACAAATCCAACCGACGATCACTGAGGATCCATAAATCAAATCCATCTGTGAGTTACATAAGACAAAGAAGTACGAATAAGTGCAAAGTGTAAAAAATATCTGGTGTATGAGCCAAGGGAACTTGAGAGCTTGTAACATCACCATCTTGTCTGTCTCCCCGACTGTTACTGTGGCATAGCAGATTGGTTGGTGTTCCGATGTGAATGGAAGTAGTTATTTTTTAAAATATTTTTTATTTAAAAATATATTAAAATAATATATTATTTTATTTTTAAAAATTATTTTTATATTAAAACAACTCTAAAAATTTCTAACCTGACCTTCTTTTAAAACACAGTACCCCAACCTTCCTTCATTTAGAACACAATACTAAACAGTAGCGAAACCTGAAACTGAGAAAGCAGCAAGTTCTCTTCATGATATCAAATTTAAGCGTATAAGCAAAATTTCTCGCTAATATTCATCCCTATGCTTTTGATCCATGGAGCTATTTTACGGCTTCCACAAAAAAAGAGAGTGGTAATGATTTCCTCGAGACAAACAATAATAAAAAACTACACACTTTATCAACAACCTTAAATACGACAATATATACATTGCTTGGGTACTAATGATACAAGGCCTGAAGAACCAACAAATACTAGATTCCGCTTCGTCTCAAAGATGTCCTAGCTCACTACAACGCAGAACTCTACCCTAAGAGGTTAAGTGCGGTTTAAAAATGCCCTAACCCTTCTTTTAATTTACATGGATATACTAATATGGAGTCCAAACATAGACCACCTTTGGTGTGTGTACAGTCTATCTGTGTCATTGAGAACTTGAGCTTCGTTGATGCATTGGTGCCATCAACCACAAAGTCCCCGGCATGGTAGAGGTTCCATTTCCCAGGATCTTCCAAAAAACACTGGGAAGAGGCATACTGGCCATCTGAGGTCCATAGCTGAAACTGTACAGGTTTTATATCCCAACCATGGACATGCTCAGTGTTACAGATGCGGCGACCAAACCTCTTAGCAGCCCGCCCCAATTGTAGTCTGAAGAACAGGCTATAGGTCCCTGTTGGAAATGGGAATTCAAATTGACCATCAACCTCAAACCACCAGATTTGCTGAAGATATGCAACTGAGTTGAAGCTGCATGCAAAACAATGGAAGTTCAGATCAATTCCAACACTATTTTCACTATAGCTACACAGGAGTAATCATCAATTTGAGCACAAACATAGAAACAACCAATTCAATTAACGCCAAGTTACCCACTTATCAAAAGCATAAGGATGCAAAGTATCAACAGAACCAATTAGCATCCTTTAAATCAACTAGCATTGCCATGTGAAGAAGCAGTGGCTAGGAGAAAGATTAAAGCTACTCGCTTGGATCTTGGAATTATCTGCCACCCACCAACCCACCCACCCCCACACACTACAAAATAATGCATAGTTAAGAAAGGAGCGACACAACCACCATCCAATCAGCCAAATCAGATGCAAGTCTAAGCTACTCGATTGATCAGCTGATTATGAGTACTCCCCTCACCCATAGTAACCTATTAATTGTTTCAAGGAGGAAAAAAGAAAAATGAACTTAGGTCCAGGATTCAAACTTGTTGACCATACTTCATGGGGGAGAAGAAAGAAGAGGATACTTGGTTGGGGACAGAAAGGCAACCACAGAAGGTTCATTACTGACAAGGAGTTCAATAGCTTGTAGCTTCAAGGATATGATCAGGAATTCTGGAAGTTAAATTATCATATTATGCTCCTCAGTCACATTACTGGTTTCAGGCTCAGGGTCGGATGAATCTACTTCTACGTAAAATAATTTCTGATACAAGGAAATGGAAGTGACAAACTCTGATGTAATCCAAAATTCACTTGCCCCTTGAAGGTCCAATCATATAACCTCCAAGCTCATAATTAATAAGACACAACTGCAAAACAGTTGCTGGATTTCAAATTCTCACGCATCATGGACTAGAAATCTTGATTCAGAGAATCAAAATGAACATGAAAAGAAATATAACTAAAAACCTCTTCGAAGAAGTTTGACAAGAAAATGCTCTGATCAACTTGGACTTGACCGGCCAATCTAAGAAATAAATAATGAAAAACTAACCATTTGGCAATTCTAATCAAAATTCCAATACATAAATAAGAGTTTCAATAATCTCACCTAGATTCCTCTGTTGGAATATGATTCCAATATCTTCGATCATCGATTCCTGTTATCGCTAACCCCTTGGAAGCAATGGATAAGCATACACCTCCTGTTCTCTTATCCAGCCATGCTTTCTGCACAAAAACAAAATCTTAATTCAATAAGTTAAAAAGCTAAAACAATAAAACTTGATAGAATTGAACAATCAAATCCACAATCCCCCTACTCCTTTTCTCTATTGCGATCCATTTCTAAGTAACTGAACTTCAAAATCAAGCCAAAAAAGGAAATCTTCCCCCGTGCAGTACATTAAGTTAAGAAATTTTAATTTTCTTCTGTTGAATTTTCTCATAAAACAAACAAACAAAATCAGAATCAAGATTCCAATATCGTCGCTTTCCTTTCTTATTAAAAAAACATAAAAATTCCATTATTAGTTGCTGCAAAAACCAGAGAGAAAATCCACAACTCAACAAAACACCTTCTTTTTCTCAAAGTTTCCATTTTTGAATGTCCTAAATAACAAAATAACCAATAAACCAGAATTTCTTTTCCTTCTATTACCCAAACAAATAAGAGCCAAAAGATCATACCTTGGTGCCATCATCAAAAGTATTAGCTCTACAAAGCCTGGTATAAACCTCTCTCTTACACAACTTATCTTCGAGACCATCACCAAAAACTCTTTCAATCAAATCTTCATAATTCACAGGCAATTTTGACTCCCAAACAAAATCAGCCCAAGAAGCACCACGAAATGCCCTGTTTAATTTAGCCAATCTGCAAATCTCTGATGGGTTTAAATATTCAAGAACTAAAGCGACACAACTCTCTGGTAAATCACCAAGACCTGGCTTTATCCTTGGTGGCGGTGGTGATGGTTGTAAGCATAAAGACCCAACAAGAGAATAAACATTTGGGTCTGCAAAGCTTGAAGAAAGATTAGCGCCCATCAAGAGAAAAGAAAGAAACAAAGAGGAACCCAAAAACAGAGAGACTAGAAAGTTGTATATAATAAAGAGATTGGGGATTGAAAAGGAAACGAAATAGAGGTGGCATAGAGGAAGGTAAAGGGAGCTTTAAAGAGAGACACCAAACATTAGGAGATTTGTTTGTTTCTTTCGATGACAAGAAGCAGAGAGAAGGGGAAAAATGTAACAAAAATACAGTTATTTGTTTTTGACGGGTAGAAAAAAGATAAAACAGAGTGGATTTTTGTTTAAATTTATTTTGGATTTGGTTGGTTTTCAAT
>Ga0325402_1007464_pt1 | contig 10375 bp, 2 predicted proteins | sample PopdelMetagenome_22_FD_207212 | JGI IMG/M metagenome (GOLD analysis project Ga0325402, IMG submission 207212) | Populus deltoides microbial communities from Bellville, Georgia, United States - Xylem-PdKOR-R3 | ecosystem: Host-associated > Plants > Phyllosphere > Stem > Wood/Secondary xylem... | reverse complement strand
GGGGAGAAGAAAACAGTGAATACAGATAGCAGAGCTGAAATGTTAGCTTCCATTGTGAAATTATGCACAGCATAAGCCAAAATAATTCACACAAATTAAGAGGAAGACTCTTTCTTCCTTTGGATTTCTTAACCTCATGATGAGCAGTGCTCGTGAGACTGGCATTTACCTTCTTGTTCTTTCGATAACGTCTATCAGTTTCCCGCTTCTTTTGCTTCTGCATCTCCTTAGTGACAGTTCCGTTCGAGGAGTACACATGAGGCGGGAGATGGAGATCGGTAGCACTCGAGGTAGTGGGAACAGTGAGGAAGGAGATGATCGGTGGATCTAGCAGTAACACCAACAAAGGGATCAGAGAGATAAAAGTTAAGCTCTCCATAATAATCAACGATGAACAACTTTGTTAAATGACACAAGATTTAGCACTTACTCTCCTCCTCCTCCTCCAGCCCCGCAGGGGCAGGGGCAGCAAACAAAGGTATTGTTGAAGGCATTGTATTTATAGTTGGGTGTAATCTGTGACCAAGATTATTGACACGGAGGAAGACAATGCTTTTCTTCTTCTCTCTGGAGAGGCAAGTGCGACCGAAAGCGAACGAGCACACATATATAGTGATTTATTTATTTTTATTTTAATATAAAATTAGGAATACAGAGGACTTTGCAAAATGTTGGGCAATAAATTAATTAAGGATATTTTTGTTTTGTAGAAAGTGATTTTGAAAAATTATATTTTAATTTATTTTTTATTTGTTTATTATTAGAAAAGTTGGTCAATGAAAAACACTTTCCGGTTAACAGAAAATAATTTCCAGTTAAAGGAAAATTTGGTTTAGTTTTCATGAAAGTGTTTTCCTTTTATTTTGGGCGGAAACTATTTTTTGAAAGTTGTGAAAAATTTAGAAATATCATAATATTTACTGATTATATCAAATTTGGTTCTTGAACTTTTGATTGCTATATATATATATATATATTTTGAATATTTATTTTTCAATTTTATCCCTTAGAATTTAATTTTTATATTAATTTTGGTCCTTATTTTTATAATTTTTATTTGTTTTTCCCTTATTATTTTTAATTAAAATTTTTTATCTATCAAATTTGATCTTTATTCTTTTGATCGTAACTTATTTTATTTGAAATAATTTATGAAATGTTAATTATTATTATTTTAATTTCTCCATCTTTCAATTTTTTTATTTTTTTAGATTTGATCTATTATTTTTTTATTATTTATTTTATTTAAAATAATTTATAAAATATATTTTTTTCAATTTCAGTCTCATTTAACTTTTTAATTTGTAAGCTTTATTCCTCATTATTTTAATAAACTTGAAAAAAATAAAATATTAATAAGTTGTTTTTTAGTTTATTTTTCATAACATAACTAAACACTAAAAATTATTTTTTAATTTATTTTTTATTATACTATTAAATATAAAAAAATAATTTACTTTCTTGAAATTTATCGTATTAAAATTTACTTTTTTAAAAAAAAAATTATTTGCTAGCAACCTGCAAGAAAACAAAGTTGTTCGTTAATTCCGCTTCGAGGACCTGGCACGGGGTTGTCTTGTCTTTGTGCTGACCCCACCGGTGACTTGAGCACTGCATGCCTTCGTATAATATTCAGATATCTATTATTATATTTAAAGTATTAGAAATTGAAAATAAAAGAATAAAGTTGAAGATCTTAATCAGAGTTCGTTCGATGAAATGAGACTTTGCTGGCGTTCGGATCTTCGAATATATAGATACTCAGCTCGGGCATTTCATTTTCAATCCTAGCTCGGGCATTTGATTTCTTGCCTCAGCTCAGCATGTATGGTCTCCATCGGCCTGCCACAAATAAAAAAAAAAAAAAATGAAGAAGAAGAAGAAGAATTAATAGCACAGCACCATCTCTCCGATGAAATCCAGCTTAAGATTGTTCTGAAAATAATTAATTAATTTAAAATTTTTATTTAAATATTACAGACGGATTGAAAAATTATCGGTAATTGTTGGCGGTTTCTGAAAACTTTTTACGAAATTAAAAATTTAAATTAAATATTATCGATGGAATTACCGATAGAATAATTAAAAAAATATTAATATTTAATTATCTATCAGTAAATCCATCGCTAACGCGCCCCAATAAAAAGCCTGAATACCTTATTTCACAAGAGACAGAGTCATTTCTTATTCTTCTTCTTCTACTTCTTCTTCTTCTTCACTATATATAAAAAAACATCAATATCTATTTCTTTATCTTCTTTTCTCTCCTCATCTCCTCCTCTTTTCCCCTATGTTCGGGTATTTTTTTTCTTCTTTCTTCTTTTATCCTCTTTGTTTTTTTTAAATTAATATACTTTATAAAATTTTTCTCTCTCCTTAGCTTCACTTGCAACTACATTAAGGTAAGCCTTTTCTTTTTTTTTTTTTTCATGATTTTTTCACTATATTTGTTTTTATTTTATTTTTAATTGTTTTTGTTCTTAATAATTGTATAAATGTTGTTATGAGATTTTTTTTTCATATGAGATCAATTTTTAGTTGATTTATTTATAGGATTTTTAAATTTTTAGCAATTGCAACTTCATTTTCTTCATATGAATTTTTTTAGTTGAATTTATTTTTTTGTTTTAATTATTTGTTGCAAATTTTTTGAGTTGATTTTCTTATTCTTTTTTCTAATCATTTTGAGTATATATTAATTATAGAGCGTTGATTTATGTTAATTTAATTATTTTATAAAATGAATTTTTTTTAAAATGTTTTTAAATAATTACCGAAGGAATTTCTATCGGTAATTCCATCAGAAAATCATGCTGGCAACATTAAAAAGCAACCAAATACAATAATCTGTCAATATATATATATATATATATATAAAAGCGTTAACGGGTGGGTTTAATTTGGTGGCTAAATTCGCCAAAAAGCTCAATGTCGAATTTTTTTATGATAAAATACGCTTTACTTATCGTATTTTATATAACAGTCCAGTCCCTTAACAGTGTGAGTTGCCATGCACAACAAATCAATTACAGATTACTCGAAATTCTTATTATGATCAATGTATTAATTCCCTTAATTAGCTTAAGTGCAGGCAATCCAATCTGTTCTGATCATCCTTTTATTATAAACATTTTTATAGCCCGTGATCGATGTTCAGAAGCTATCCAGTGGCAATTGATTGCATGGATGAGGTATAAACGTACGTACGTGCTGCTGAATGCGTTGTATTAATTTATGGGGGTATATATAATCGATCCGTTAACCAAAATGTACAATTCACACTAAGAAGACAGTACTGTTCCTCTTCTTTCTTCTTCTTCTTCTTCTTTTTGGAGAGGAAAGTGCAGGACCTGATGCATATAATAATCAACGGTGAACAACTTACGAAAACCACACCAGCAGAGAGAGAGAGAGAGAGAGAGAGAGAGAGAGAGAGAGAGAGAGAGGTTAAAGCTATGTTATGCATATAATAATCAACGGTGAAAAACGTAACTTAGTTGAGTGCATTGTATTTATTAGGTATAACCTGGAAACCAATATACAGCTAGCTCACGCCGAGGAAGTCGACACCGATCTTATAAAGTGATTATTATTATTATATATGTATTGGTTTTTTTAATACAAAGCCAAAGCCAGAAAAGACGTGAAGATTATTTTTGGAGTTATATTAGCGAAATTTTTTACTTAGGGTTTAATTATTTATTTATTAAGATGAACCCATGATGAAAAATAAAAGGTTAGCAAAGCTGATCAGTCGCACGAGACCTCCAGTTTGGTAGTTTTTTAATGAAATTATAAAAAATTAAGGCATTCATGTGCTAGAGACACGTCAATTCTTTCCTCTTATTAAATTAACAATACTTAGTGTGTGACTGTGTGTGTATATATATATATATATATATTCATCGTACTATATTTGATGCTAGTGGATTTGACGATATGGAGGGCATTACTTGGCTTCTGCAAAGGTACATATCTTGATCGAGTACAATCATCCATGATTAATTCTCAATGTTTTCTTCAGTTTTTCATCATCATTAATTAGAACCTTGACTCGATCAATTTGCCTTAGTCTTCATCTTTTGCAGGATCTTGATCTTAAAATTGCTCAATATTACTAACTCATTCGCTTGGGCTACGTACGAGGAGATCGATCAGCCTAACTACATCAACAAGGATTAGTAATTCATGGTAAATGCAGTTTAAAGTCTTGTGCCTACTTACATATTATCATGTCGCTTGAACCTAGCTCAACTTACGCATTCATGTCTCTTTGATCTATCGATAGGTCTTGTGCTTTAATTACATGTGTAGATATATAAATACTTAATTGAATTATAATTAATCTAGTAACGTGTCTTCTGTTCACTAGGAGATTTCATGTCTATTTGGGAGTGTGGTGGTGGTAGGGGTTAAAAATATTTTTTATTTAAAAATATATTAAAATAATATATATTTTTTATTTTTTAAAAATTAATTTTGATATTATCACATTAAAATAATAAAAAATAATAAAATTTTTAAAAACGCGTCGGAGAAGTCAATTCAATCTAAAGAGTGGACGGACTGCGGATTGCTGTGAATTCCAAATCTCAATCATGTAAAAGCTTGGTGTGCATGTATGAAGCTAGACCTTGGTCAATATTGGTGCGAGCATATTACATAGCGACGATGGGCTCAGCAAGATCCCATTAATTTTAGGTATAAAAAAAATATAAATAAGTGGGGGGTTTTGGAAAAATTCCACCCATTATATACATGTAACCAGAGATGTATTCCAGACCGTAATTATATCATCGTTTGACATTGTAATTCTTGGTCGTCCTATACCATTACTTTAAGCAACCAGGGCGCCATGTAATGATGTCCTCTCAGAGGAAGTTCTCTTGCAGAAAAAAATGGTTATCAAGAGGAATTAAATAAAAAGAAAAATGTAAGTGAGATAAAAGTTGAGTTAGAGTGGGAAAGTGAGGGCTTTTAAGGGGAAAAAAAAAAGAGGGAAGAATTTAATTAAACCCGTCCGTCCCAAAGTTTGAATGAATTCTGATAAAAATCCTAATTTCTTGAGTTTGAGTTAATTGTTGGGATTTAACTAATGTGTACTGTTTATCGAATAATTATTTTAATTTGATGGTTTAAGTTAATAGGTGATGTTTAAATATATAATTTATTTTAATTAAAAAAATTAAATATTTATATCAAATTGTAATTGAATTTTAGTATACAATAACTCAGGATTGCTGAGGGAATTATATATTAGGAGGAATACACAATCATTGTGCTTTTGTTTAATTGTGCGTGTGATGATAAATTTTGACTTTTAATGAAGTCATAGCGTGCCCTTGCTATCTAGAATCTAGATGGTGTTTTTTTCAGGCAGCTTGTTCTTGTACTTGTTCATTAAATAAATCATATAAACTAGCGTTAAGTCAATCTATGAAGTCCTTATTTAAGCCCACAGAGGTCAACTGGTTTCTCTCTCTACGTACTTTATATCGTAATTAAAACCAACCTATGAACATGAAATAAAATTCAACTTCTATTGAACAACCATAATCGATTGATTATATATATATATATATAATATAAATAGCACAGCCCAGATATTATTACATACAAGACAGTCTAATTTGAACAAAAAAGCCTCGTCAAACTCTCGGTCTCTGTCTAGCTTTTCAGTCGGACCTGCGATGACCTCCTCCTTGTGTTGATCTGTTCTTCTTATTCAGTTCTTGATTCCTTTCGGAACCTTAACCATGTTAATTTGAGGTGTTAATTAGAAGGGCTAGGATCGTTCAACAGGCTTGGTCATTTCATTTCCAATCCTCAAGTGTTCGATTCCATCCTCCATGCTCCTGTACTGCTACCCAAAGAGAGAAGAAACAATTAAAAGTAGTAGGCTTAGGGTTTTGTGCTCAGTTCTTTCTCCTTTGCTTACATCAATCTTAATAGTTGATCAGAAAAAAGAAATACCCTAAGCTCAATATATCGGTTTTAGCTGGCTTGTAAGTTGGAAGATTTCTTGCTGGAGTTTTTCGATGGTGCACTTCAAGTTTTCGTTTTCAAATTAACATGGCCATGTCCAACTTGCTCTTGTTTTCTATGGCCGTCTTCTGTAGGATTAATAAAGAGACTAGATTATTAAGAGGGAAGGAAAATAAGATAAAGAAAATACAAGCAGTAAGCCTGGTCTGTTGGGTTCAAAGTACCTCTGATGTGCTTACTGAATTCATGTTTCTTTTGGCTTTAGCCCTCTTTCAACAAAACCCAGCAAGTAGTGATCAAAGAAAGAAAGATAGAAAAAGCTAAACCAGATATTATTCTCAAGCTACCAAACACATCTATTATACTGGATCGACTGAAACTTGGCCAATCCAACCTCTGGTTAATGATGGTGTTTTAACTTTTTTAAAAAAAAAAATTTAAAACACGCTGAGTTTTATATTAACCAAGAAAAAATCAAGTTAACATGTTCGATCCATGATCCACGCTGAGTTTTATAACATTGTTATCAAATCTCAACAAAAATCAAAAAAAGAAAAATTGATGTTAGTTAAATCCACAAAGTTTTCAAAAATTCTCAATCAATGTTTTCAAAACGTGTAATAAAATTAACATCAAGCTCCCCACGTACACGAATCAACCTTTTTCTTATCCATAAATGGATAGTTTCAACTTAATCCATTCACACACATGGATGGATGGATGGACACTAAATTGAAACTTTCATGAATCTTGAGGATTCAATTAACATAAAAAATATTTCTAGGAATTTAACTGAAAAACTCTATATTGGAGGGTTAATCTGAGGCATGCCCAATAGCAACAGTATTTACAATCTTGTTTAGCCGATAACGTCTGTCACATTCCCGGCCTCTTCTTTTGTTTCTGCATTTCGCTTCCCTTCTGCCTTTGCATTTCTTCAATGCCAGTTCCATTGGAGCAGTCATGTAGGAGACCGGTAGTAGTCAGAAAGGATAGTACTGCGGGATCTAGCACCAACAAATTAGAACAAGAAAAATGTATAAAACACTAAGGACATCATTATATTAGATCATATTAGATAGCTTAATTCACTTTCTTAAAAAGAAAGAAAAAACTTAATTTCTTCAAAATGCCACTTACCCATCTGGTGTTGAGAGCCACCCGATGAACACATTGTTGACAAGGGTACTTAACAACAAACACACACACACATGTAGTTGTTATATATAGCCTAGCTATAAGGCAACTTTCGAGAGAGAGTTGCTTTGCGTAACCTGATGGCATGCCACGTGAAACATGGTTGATCTTCCTGTTCTTATCTAAAGCAGTGAGGGGAAATGACAATTCGTGTAAAAAAGCTGACAGTTAGGAGAAATTGAGAAACAGAAGGGAGGTAGGACTATTTGCAAACCGTCATCAAGCATCATCCAGTACTATGAATGGACTTAGCTAGATTGCAGTTAATTAATGCTAGTGGTGTCAACGTTGTTGTTTTTGAGGAGGCATGCTAGACAGCATTGGACGTACGCCCGATATTGCTACATTCTCCGGCTATTTTTCCTAGCTCTCTCTTTACGGGTATCATAGGAAGTGCCAAGTTACAGGATTAATATCATAGCAATTATACTTGTCCTTATCTATTTTTGGATCCTCATAGGCTCATACAATATAAGAGAATACAAGATAAATAAATAAATAAAAGATTAAATTAATCTTCCCTCCTATCACATGCATTGGCCGAAACCCCTCAAAAGAAGAAAGTGAGGGTTTTTCTCCTCTCTTTTGCAATTTTCTTCTCCTTTTTCCATCTATTTATATTCATATAACATTAATCCTTTTTCCATGATCAATTCTACTCAATTGCATCAAAATTCCCAATTTCCAAATTTCTTTCCTGATCTTGGCCGAAACCCATGGGTAGTGAGGGAGGGATTTTTATTCCTTTCAATTCTTGAAATTGAGTCATTACCCAACCTTATTCCATACATACAAACATTAATCAAACATGCAAACACTGTAGGAAATCCAAGACTCCCTTCAATTCCCCTCTCCTTTCCTTTCCAAAACCCTGGCCTTTATATTTTCTTCAAAATCATTCACCAAAGCTCTCAATTTCTCCTTTTGATCAATTGTCTATACCTTAATCACCCTGACTTAACTTTTTTTTTTCATGAATCTAACAAGAATCGAGAAGAATTCAATCAACAATTCCCCTCCTCTTGATTTTTCACAATTATTTTTTTTTATAATTATCATGTTGAGCAATTATATATTTAACTAAATAAAACAAAAAATAAAAAGGTGTGCCTGCATGCATGAGAGGTATTCACGCCCTTAAGACGATGTGCATCGCCTCCAAATATTAAAAAAATACCCTTTCGCCATGTCGTTGAAAGAGACATTATGTCCTCTTTCTGTTGGTGAGGCGTGTGTTATCTATAAAATTTTCCTTCTTTTTGTCCTTATTCTCTCTCTCCTTCTCTAAAAATTACAACTTAGCTTTTTTAGTTGTTGATATTTTTATTTTAATCCTTATTCTTTTGATTTTTTTTTATTGGCTATTTTGTAGAAGTTTTATCTGTTTTTAATTTCATCTTTCAATTTTAATTTATCAAATATCATATTTTCTAGAGTGGTCCTCATTCTTTGGATTTCTATCCTTTTTGTAAAAGTTTTAATGGTTTTTAATTTTATCTTTCAATTCAAATTGATGATATTATATTTTTCAATTTAGTCCTTGTTGTTTTAATTTCTATTTTTTTTCTCAACCCTTTTGTGAAAGTTATTATTCTTTTCAATTTCACCCTTTAATTACAAAATTGTTTTGATTTTTTATGTCAATTTTGATCCACATTCTTTTTAGTTTTTTTGTCCTTTTACTAAATTATTTTTTTTCAATTAAACATAAAATTTATTTTTTATTTTAGTTTTTATCCTCATTATTTTAATTGTTATTTTTTAAAATTAATTTATATATATTTTTTTAATTTTATCCTTCAATACTTAATCGATTGGGAATTGGACTTCATTTTTTTTCCAGATTGGATGCTTCAGGTCCACTAACTTGGGTCACGAGCTTGAAAAGTTAACATGTTTTTTTATTTATTTTTTAAAAAAGACTTTATAATTCTTTTAATTTTTTTTATCGGGTTATTTCAATCACATGATTTGAATAACAAGTTTAATAAAACATCTTAAATTAACTTAACTCTAATTAATATGCTTACGAGTTTACCATGATCAGTTTTTTAAATATGTTTTTAACTCAATTTCAAATCATGAACATTATTTTTTATACAAAGAAAAAAGAAAAAATCCAGCTTTGCAAAGAATCGCAGGAACGAAGGCTAGGAAACACAAAACCCATCTACAAAATTGTATACAATCCCCAGGAGTATAAGTCTAGATGCATTGTTTTTTTTTTTTTAATTAAAATAATATTGTTTTAATTTTTATTTAAAAAATTGACCCGATCGATCTGATAACCCGATCAAAATTCGAAATTCAAGCCTTAAACCGGACCGAGTCTTAAAACTATGCCAAGAGCATAAGTCTAGATGCATTGCTTTTTCTTTTCTTTTTTTTCTGTTCTTAAACATGCCAAGACTCGAAAGCAAGCAATCTTTCAACACAAAACAATAATATATATAAAGTTGATTTAAGGAGTGTGTATCCAATAGTGGTATTTATTTATCGAAGTAGATTTGAGTCTCAATCAATCTAATTTTATTAATTTCAATATAAATGGATAGAACACCTCCATTGTATAGAGATTTTAGAATGCGACAGAGAAAATAAATAAATAAAGGATTGGATAGAAGGGAGAGTCGGGATTTGATTGAGAGGAAACGGTGCGTTCTACCGCTGGCATAAAATGGCAGGCATGCTTCTTGGTCTCTACTCTCTATAGCAGAAGGGCAAAGAATCAGCGAAGTTAGGGCCGGGCTTCCTCCCTCCCTCCCTCTTCAAACGCAACCTTCTTCTTTTCCTGTGACCGATAAATTAACCGGATTTTGTATCTGCAGTTTCGACCTCGTGTTCTCAAGATCTTCCTTTCTCGATTTTTTTCTGTTCTTATCTTTGCGGTTAACCAAAGTGCATACCAACTGTTCAACAATTTGCCTAAACGAATTTGTCTCATCACTCCTTTCCATTTCTCTAAACGCAAAGCAAAACAAATTTAAAGGACACCGACACTCCTTTATGAAGAGAGATGTTGAATAGAGTCTCAAGGCGCTGCTTTTGCACTGCTGCTGCTGCTCCCACAACACCATCGCCTTGGCTCTTTGTTGGGTTGGGAAATCCCGGCGAGAAATTCAAAGGAACTCGACACAATGCATGTATCAAAATCTCGAAGAACCCCGATGAGATTTAGCTTCTTTTACTATTT
>Ga0325402_1007461_pt1 | contig 10379 bp, 5 predicted proteins | sample PopdelMetagenome_22_FD_207212 | JGI IMG/M metagenome (GOLD analysis project Ga0325402, IMG submission 207212) | Populus deltoides microbial communities from Bellville, Georgia, United States - Xylem-PdKOR-R3 | ecosystem: Host-associated > Plants > Phyllosphere > Stem > Wood/Secondary xylem... | reverse complement strand
ATCTTTGAAAATCTCTGATTTTTTCACAAGTGGGTAGGTCACCTAATAAAATGAGAACATCTTGAAATTTTTTTTATTAGAAGGCATGTAACCTGAGAAAAACCAAACCCGATCCATATTCAACATTCCCGAGCTGTCGCAATGTCCATCAAGGTATGACAGAATGGTGACTCCATTGTGGTCTAGGGTTGAGTCTACTGCTTGTGTTTGCTTTTAATTTGTTCCTTTTAATTTCTATTTATTTTTGGGCTTTTATTTTATTTGCAATGTTTATTTTCATACAATTTGTTTATTGTATTTATTTTACATGCATGCATATTATTTATCTGAGTTTTCACACACTTCATAACAAACACGTAAAGTTTTGGACCCGAGCTCATCCCTTGTAAGATCAAAAAGGAAGATTCAGGTGGCGAGTGTGACTTATATCTACCGATGCTCATTTAGACTTCTACTTAATTTGAAACTCACCTTATGCACCAAGTATCATGAAGTTTCTCTCATGCCCAGGTTGTATAAGGTTAAAAGACTAGTTATCCCACTAATAATTTAAGCAATCCGGGAATTTGAGAAATCTATAAGAATAAATAGGCCAGGCCCAAACCTTTATAAACTAAAACCCTATCTAATAGTACAAACCCTTTTAGGACACAAATAAATAACAAGTGTGCATATTCAATTTGATATTTTGCATTCATTTGTACATTCTAGAAATATAGGTCTTCCCTCCAAAGTCCAATTAAATTTTTGATAAGGGAAATGGTTTAGCTAATTGATCTGCTAAAATAGACAATTCGCTCTAAAAGTTTTAATTGAGAACCATTTCACATAAAAATCAATATTGTGAAATACAATGTGGAAATGCCTTTATACCTAAACTGGAAAACAAAACCACATTTTCCAAGTGACATGCCTCCATGTACCAAACTAGAAAACAAAACCTTTTTTTTCATAATGAAAAAACCAACTGTAGCTATCAAAGATCTCAAAAGACTTTTCCTTTCAAGAAAAGGAAATTATTTGATCAAAGTACATTACCTACATCTGATGGAGCATTTCACTGTGAAGACATATTTAATTCTTTTAATAAGAGGACCAATGGCAATATCATGGTCTCAGGTGTAAAATTGCCTAGTTACTAGTTATTATTTAATTTGTTCTTTATATATTTATGTTTAGACTTTGCAGTTGCATTTAGGTTTAGGTGAATAATCCTAGCTCATTTATATAGAAATCGAAGCATCATCCTCAATAACATGCCAACATGCATCTTTAGATTCAAAAGACTGTAATGGTATGAAAGCTTGTAATGATAACCTTTCATATGAAAGGATGTGTTAAGGGTGATGTCTACCTTTATTTAAGCATACCTAATCTAGTGTCTGAATCTCTAGAACTAGTATCAATTTTGGGATTTCTAGTTCCCTCAAATTACTAGATGATGACTCTAATTCTCTTATTTCCCCCCACATTTTCCAAAAAAAATCCAATAATCAATGGAGCCATTGCGACGGCCACCAAGGTATGACAAACCCTAAACTTATAAATTACTAACCACAATTCTATTTTGCTTTTTGTTATTTCATTTGCTTACCTACAAGTAGAAAGAGGAAGTGAAGGAAAAAAAGTGGTAAAGACCTAAGTGTTCCAACAACAACCCTATCTTTTTTATCTAAATATTAGGAGAAATAAAATATCAAAGAAAAAAATTCTACCACTAAAATCTTAAAAATAGCCAGATAAAAAAAAAGTTAAAAAATCAATGCTCTTAATAAATTAGCTCATAATCTTTAGCAAATCCTCATTAATCTGTATTGATTCAAGATAATAACATAGTAATAGTTTCTCAATATAAGAAATAAAAGGCACATTGACAAAAAAATAATCAAATTTGTCGAAAAAACAAATGGAGAACCAAAAAAGAACAACTAGATTTTTTTATATAAACTTTATTAATCTATAATCTTTTATTATACATGTTATTATATACCCAAAAAGATTTAAAAAAATGACCCAAGTCAGTTTGATTTAACTTATCAAACTTGCGAGCTGAGTTGTGAGATCAAAATAACCTTATAGAAAGAAAATTGAAATAAATTATGAAGCACAATCCCTATTTAACCTAATGTTATAGGATAAAGTTGGAAAAAAATCGATTGAAAAGGAAAAAAAATGACCTAAATCAACACGGGTCAACTTGTCAAACTTGAGATCCGAGTTATAAGACTGATTTAATATCATAGAAATTCATACAAGTTAAGTGGTCGACTATACATGATGGTGAAAGAGTATTCTATTGTGTGCTAACTTGTTAAATATGGTTGTGTATGTTTGAAATTGAGGGGAAAATACTTCAAATGTGAATTGTGAATGTTATGCTAAAATTTCTTGTTTAAATTGGTTGAGTAATTGATTTATGAATTTTTAAAAAATATTCAATAAGTTGATCTAGTTATTTAAATTAGATTTTGATTATTACAAAATCTTGGTACAAGGGAAACATAAATGTCTTATACTTTATGGAATAATAAGAAATTTAATATTAAATGCAGATTATAGTAGAAATTATGTAAGTTTAGTGTCTAGGTGACATTATTATGTTGGAATTGATTTGAATGGTAATAGAAATATAATTAAATGGATAGTAATCATTGTGGATAAATTATGTTGAGATGCATATGCTTTTATAATATGATTGAATTGTGTTTAGGCTCAATTAAGATTTATGTAGAATAGGTTATTTTGATAATGTGTTTTTTTTTTTGGCTAATTGAGTAAGAAGAGAAGTATGGAAATTAAAGAAAATTTATGAAATTTTTGTTTTAAATAATGTTAAAGATGTTTAAATTTGATTGAAAGAGTTTAAATGATTGTCTTGAGTTTTTCTAAGTATGGTCGAAATTAAATAATTATAAAGATGGAAAATTTAGAAATTTGGTTTAATTATGTTTTTTTATATGCATATATATATTAATTGATGATGTGTGAAAGTAAATTATTATAAGAGTGATGAAACTTGAGTTATAACATAATTAGATGTTGGTGGACAAGTTTTGGAAAATATAGGAATGTGAAATCCTAATTCTATTGTGGTTGAGATGTGTATTGACTAAGGACTTGGTTAATTGGTGTTTGGAAATTGATAAATTAAGAAACAAATGAAGAGATTTTGTCAACTAACAGGTTTTAGTTAGATATGGCCAAGATGTTATTTTAGAGAATTCCAAAAAAAATTGATCTTGGTTTTGTTTAAATCATTTTGTTGCAATGTGTTGTATATTTGGTTTTTAGTGTGAATGCGGTAGGGCTAATTATTTTTGTGTTTTATTATGAAAAAAGAAAATTTAATTATATAAGTGAGAGAAACTTCCATTATTGAATAAAATTAGGTGTTGTAAAGTGTTGGGTTGAAATTATGGAAATGTGGAAATTTTATGTTAAAAACCCTTAGTTGATAAAGTAAATATTAATTATTAAGTTGTTAGACTAACTTATAGACTTTAGTACTAGTTGATGGTTGAAATGTTGAAATTTCATGTTGAATGTAATAAGCAAAGAGTGTGTCAATACATATGATGATTGTGAAATTCTATGTTAGACTTAAATAGTGTTAAACAAGTAATTAAGAGTGTATCAGGTTAAATGAACATTAATTTTTATTGTTGGGAGTTGTAGGAGAAGCGTTTCATAGTGGGACTTAACTTCTCAAAAGCTTGTGCAGCAGGAGCTTAAGGTAAGGGTTATCCCCTTGTATTTTTAATTATTTATGATGTTATTGTAATTGTTAGATTTTCATGAAAAATTATTGTGTTATGTAGTGTATAATTTCTTATTATAAGATATGTGGTTGATACTCGATTGTAACGATGGTTACCAATACCTGAATGTGATCGATTGTAATAGTGGTGGTAGATATGTGATTTGTAACCGACTGCAATGACAATAATTTATATATGATTCACAGTTGATCACCAAAGTGAAAATCAAAGTGTGAATTCAAATTCAACCATAATCACTAAAAAAAAATCAAAGTGTAAGTTCAAAATTGACCACAACAACAAACATCTAACTGCAAATTATAATTAATTGCAATGTTATAAAACAATATGTGAATCTTAAATAGACCACAACGATGAATTTGATAATGTGATGGATTTTGTATTATAGTTGAATATTTAGACAAAGATTATAAATATTAGTTGGTTGTTTGGACATAGACTACAATGATGGAATTGGTAATATAGTCGGTTGTTTAAGCGGAGACTATGGATATAAATATGTGGATTGGTATTTAAACAGAGATTAATGTGATGGACTTGGTCTTATAGTTGATTGTTTAAACATAGATTACGGATACAGACATATGGATTAATCAGTTATTTGGGTAGAGACTAATATGATGAACTTGGTATCATAGTTGGCCATTTGGATGGAGACTATGGATACATATATATGTAATAGTCGATCATTTAGACAGAGTTTATGACATGGAAAATATTTAGTCATCCGTATGAGAAAGGGGTGTGAATTTTAAAAGAATTAAGCTAGTATTTATTTCGAACTAATAGGTAATATGCGTGAGCCAAAGGTAGTATGAAAATTGTAGTTAATAGAAAAAAACTAGGCTTAACAGATATTTAAGATTGAAAAATGCATGAATGACCTATGAATGGGGCATGAAGAGTATTTGATATTGAAAAATATATTAATGTGCCAAATTTGGGTATAAAGTATATTTGAAAATGAGAAATATTTGAAGGAGTCATAAATGGGCACAAAACATTTTGAGAATGAAAATACATAAATAAGCAATGGAAATAGCATTTGACCTAAATGAAATAAATGTATACTTGGAAAGTAAAAAAATAGAATAGAAGGTGCTAGGTTGGAATAAATTATAGATGTCTTGAGCTAGTATATAAAATAAATTCAAGAGAAGCTTAAAAGGTATAAATTTTGCTTAGACGAAATAAATGCTCAAGTAAATGGACACATGATTGGTCAAAATGACAAAATAAATGTTTGAAAAAATGGATAAATAGTGGCAAAAAAAGGAATGTGATTAATATGTAAATAAATCAAATAATGGGTTGATAGCCCGAATGAGATATAAAGAATGCTTGAGATAATTTAACTAGAAATTAGTTGATCTAAATGGTAGAATAGGAATTAAATGGATTGATGAATCCAAAACTTAATGAAATTATGGATACTTAGTGCGATTTAAGTACGATTTAGGAATATGGAAAAGAAAAATGATATGTCGTGAATTGAAATATGATATGGTTTAAATGTACAAGTGAAAACAAATATGATATAGATGAAAAAATGGCAGCACGAGTTTAATTTAATGAAGGGAGGCTCATTAATCCATAAAATGAATGAAATAAATGGGATTCATGGCATAGACAAAAAATTTAATGAAATGATACTTAGTGCTACTTAATGAATATATAGCATTCTATGTTATTCTTGGAGTTTGATTTAATGAAAGGATACTTAGTGCTACTTAATGAATATATAGCATTCTATGTAGAGGTGATCATTTTCGGTTCGGTTCGATTTTTATAAAAAAAAGTAACCAAACCGAATTTAAAAAAAAACCAAAACCGATTCAAACCAGTTTGGCTTGGTTTTTTCTGGTTTGGGTTCGGTTCGATTCAGTTTTTTCGGTTTCGGGCTTATAAAACCGAAACCGAATCAAACCGGTCAGTTTTTTAAAAATTTTAATCGGTTTAATCGGTTTTTTTCACGGTTTGGTTTTTTTGATTATTTTTTTTGTTTTCTCGGTTTAATTAGTTTTTTGATTTTTTTGCTCACCCTTAATTCTATGCTATTCTTAGAGTTTGGTAAAGTGATTAGTTAAAAAGGAGTACTCGTATACTTAAAAATCTTATTATATATTCTTATATGTTCTACATGTGTTTTCTATCCATCTAAGGTGTCTCAAAATCATGTTTCAAATCTTTTTTAATTGTTTTATTCTAGGAAAGATCTTGTAAAATTAGTTAATGTTATAGAATCAATTATTATATGTAAGGAAGCTAGAAATGACATAGAAAGTAACATAATGAAAAGAAAGGATGACTATCTTGATTATAGGAATGTGAGTATATGTATTACAGAAGTTGTTGTAATTTTGTAACTCTATATTTAAAAATTAAGTACCATTATTGTAAACCCTGGTAATATATATATATATATATATATATATATATATATATATATATATATATATATATATATATATGTTGAGATAAAAAAAAACGGTCTCGAGAATTGAGTAAACTAATTGATATGATTTGTACAAGAATAAAATAAAAAAATTTGATTTTTTGATGAAAAATCACAAACCGGCTAGTTTTACGTTGGAGCATGTAACTTTTAATCTGATCATCAGATTAAGTTGAAATTTTACATAGAACCTTCTAAATGTTTTTTAACTTGGGTTAAAGTTTTAGAATTTTTAAAAGTACAATAAGATTTGTTTTATAGATAAAAGAACAACTAGTACAAATGAGTGTCTAGAAATTTCTTTAAGGACCAAATTGAAAACTTGCCCAAAACAACCCTCCTTATAAGTTGCCAGCAGTAAAAAAAAAAAGGAAAAAAAAGAAGAGGGAGTATGCAGCCGGCCAAGAGAAGAAAATAGAGAAAAGAGGGCTTTTGTTATTTTTCATGGAAATTGCTTAGAAAAAAAATGTGTGTGATAGAAAGAATGTTAAGTAATTAAAGAGAGGGTTGATGTATTAAGGAGTCTACAAGGAGTTTAAGAATTAAAGTCTTCTTTTAGAGAAGAAAAAATTAAGCTTAGAGAAAAATATGGAGGAGAAATTGATTCAACTTGTTTTGGCTTTTGATTCTTCATTCCTTAAGGGTAAGGAAACTCTTCATGATGATCCATTGTGTTGCTTTTCATGTTTGTTCTTGGATTGAGTAGAATTGGTATTATGTGAATGTGGGTTCTTGATGTTATGGTGGTTTGAATGCATGGATTTATGTTGATTATATGTTTATTGAGGGAATAAATGTTTGGGCGAATTAGGTTAATTTGTGTGTGTGTGTGTGTGTGTGTGTGTGTAATCCTTCTCTTTAATAATGGGAATTTTGGCCAAGGGTGGATTTTTGTGGTGATTAGGTTGTTGAATTAATGACAAGCAAATTATGTTTAGTTATGCTAAATGATTAATTGGTGATTGAAGAATGTGTAAAAAAAAAGAAGAAAACGAAGGAGGGGAATAAAAAGTAGTTTCCACCTTGGATTTGCTATTGATCCCTTGTTGTATTATAAGTAAATATGATCTTATTATATTGACTAGTGAATTTCCATACATGGATGCTTAGTTGTTGTTATGTAAGATTATGAAACTCTTAAATAAATAGAAATGGTTGATGTAATTTGTGAAGTTGTGCTAGAATATTGTTTGTTGGCATGAAAAAAATATATATTAAAGTTAATTAAGTGAAAAGTTGAAGGATTATCATGTTATCCTTTTTACTTGTTTTCGGCAAGGGTAAAGAATTTAGGGGGTGGGTTGAATTGATGTAATTGGAGATTTTTCATGACTTAAATAAATGGATTAAGTCTAAATGATGGATTAAAATTTAGAGTGGAATGAAATTTATTCTCATCTTAGAAAGGTGAATTTGGCCATGGAAAATATAAGAAATAAAATTTCAAGCTTGAAGAAATTAATAAATTATATTTAAATAGTGGAAGGAAAAAAAATGAAATGATGTATTGAATTAGGTGTAAAGGAATTAAATTTCCTTTAATTGTTGGGAAAACTTTTAGAGTAATATAAGATTCCCTTATAATTGAGGTGAATTAAAAATTTAGGTGGATATAACATTGTATGAATTATTTATGGAATTATTAAAGAACATGAAACAATGTTAGAATAATCATAATAGTTTCGGATGTTAAAATTATATTCATCGAAAATCTTATTATGATGAAGTTTTACGCAAATTATTGGATGATGAAATATTAAAATCATAAGATCTTTTAAATAAAACAAAAAAGGTTGGAGGCTCCAGATAGCAGCAGTGAGCTACTAGTCGAGCATCACTAGTAGGTAGGTGCCGCCACCTTGAATCTTTGTAGATAAATTAATTGAAAGCATGTGTTAATTTTAATGAGAAATTATATAATTTATATTTTGATGTCAATGGATGAACTAGTGCCCGGTAATTGGGCGAATGGACACAATTGAACGGATAAACTAGTGCCCAATAATTGGACGGATGAACTAATACTCGATATTTGGGCGAATGGGTTAGTGTTATTAATGAGGGAGTAGTACTCAGTGAAATGACTAATATTGAAATTAATTGAATGAATATGGAGGTGTAAGATATTAATGATTCATTATAAAATGTATAGGAGAACTATTTTGATAAATTGTATTTATTGATAATTATGTTTTTTTTAGTGACAATTATTTTGTGCTTATGAAATTGAGAAAATGGTGAGCATGAGGCTGTGTGTGTGTGTGTGTGTGTGTAATTTACCCTATTTTTAATGTACATGACAATTGAAAATATGAAAATTACATTTAAAAGTTTAGGTTGTTACTGTGTTTACTCATAAAAAATTATAATTTTATTTTATAAAAAATTGGGAATTTTTATGGGAATATTATCAATTATATTATGAATAATTATGTATTAGCTTAGTATATAGAGTTTCTTAAGTAATTTACTATAATAATAAAAAAATTGTTAATTTCTTGAATGTTATTGTTCTCATTCTTTTAAGATAGTTGCAATGAAATAATTGATTTAAGATTTTTTTTTATTAAAGCTTACTTTCACAATTAAAATGAATTCTTGCATAAAAAATAATGCTCTTTAAAAAACCATGTTTTTATTAAGAATTAAAAACAAATAAATGAATAAGAAAATTTCATTTTTTTATTAAAAATATACGCCTTTTCTTTTATATTTCAAATTGTTATATTTTCTTTAAAAACAAATTTATGATTGTTAGTGCTTTTATTCAATGAACTATTCTGCTAATAAAAAAAAACAATTTTTGTAGTCTAAACAAAAAAAAATTACATGAATAATAAAGGAAAACTTCAATGAAAAAATGCACATCTCCTCGATAGTTTTATTTGCATTCTTTCCTAAAAATATATATATTTTTATAATCGCTTAGTGAAATAAAAAAGATTCTAGAAAGCAAGGTTATTAAAACCGACTAAGGCCATAACCTAGGTCATGAGTTGAGACGAGTTAAATGATTTGACCTGGATCAATCCAAAACATCATTATTTTAATGTTTTTTATTAAAAAAATTAAATTGACATCATTTTTCTTTTTAAGAAGTCAAATTAAGTTTTTGTCGAGTTGACTAAGTCATGGATGTGCTCATCAAGTCAATTACGTCATACTGCGTCAACTCTCACTATGTTTACTTTGAAACTAGACATGGTCTAGAAACCATGTCTACAAACCGCATTGTTGATTCACCAAGCTTGAATGAATTAATAACATTAATGAAAAATTTCATGTAATTATACATGAGCATCTGACCAATTTCAACTATACATTGTATCAACAAATTTGTCAGATATTTTTTGCCTACTTATCATTGAAATTCAAAAAGCCCATCAGGCACTTTATTAATAAAACAATGAACAAATAAAATGATTGCTCACCCTTGTAGGTGTTACTTTAGACCATGACAAACCCATAATAGTTGATCTATTACTACCATCTCAGCACTCCATGTCCAAGAGCGTGGACATAAACCTAGAGTCAAATCCATTAAATTTAATGTAATGCAAGTTTTACTAATGTATCGATAAAATTTAAAGGTGGTTTTGTACCATAGGACGAGTCATGGTCAACACTATGTTTGATTTGTGCCATGATGGAATTTAGAAGGTTGGGAAGGCTAAGCGTCTTCAAATTGTATTAGAAAAAGATAAGATCATTTATTGTTAAAGAGGATATATAGTTGGGAATGTTTGTCCATCCACAAACATCCCAAACCCATATATGAACTAGAGAGGTTTTGGTGCCAACCCCAACATGGACACTATAGGCCCATCCTCAAGTTGGACAAGTTGGGGTGGTGATTTAGACCTGTCTATGAGCGTTTTAGGATCATCCATAAGTTAGGACAATTTTTAGATGTAGTTATATTATATGATTTAATGTTATAAAAATTATGATTTTCGTTTAAATTTAATAAAATGTTGTTTGAGTCATTGTGATTAATTATAAATTGTTAGTTTCGATGAATTGTAAAATGTGTTATCTTATAATTATGTTGGGGAGATGAATTGTAAATTGAGTTTCTGAATTGTAAAGTTGGGTTTTGATTGTGAAGCTGGTTTTCTTTTTTATGGTAAGGAGTTAGAAAGGCA
>Ga0325402_1007460_pt1 | contig 10380 bp, 3 predicted proteins | sample PopdelMetagenome_22_FD_207212 | JGI IMG/M metagenome (GOLD analysis project Ga0325402, IMG submission 207212) | Populus deltoides microbial communities from Bellville, Georgia, United States - Xylem-PdKOR-R3 | ecosystem: Host-associated > Plants > Phyllosphere > Stem > Wood/Secondary xylem... | reverse complement strand
AAGCAGATCACAGAGGATGCTGTCAAGGAGAATGGTGTAAATCTAGGAACTGTGGTTGCTGAAAATATTAGAAAGCGGCTTAATTCAGATTTGCAAAGCATTGCTGTGAGTATTTTTCATTCTTTTCTATTTCAAAAAAGAAGAAAAAAGTCTACTTTTACCATCACAAGGCAGTGCCTGCAATATCTTTGACTTTTTAGCACGGTCTCTTGCCAAAAGGTGAAATGTTTGGCTGTGGATGCATATTTTCTACAATGTTCATGAGTTTTTATTATTTTTTTATTATTTTTTTTTTTTTGCAGACGATGTTTAAGAACACAGCCTATACTCAAGGGTTTCATGCTGGTGCTCACCGTAATTTATAGATTTCTCGTTGAATCCTGTTACAACAAATAATAGGAATGTATGTTTGAGAAATTTAAATTAAAAAAAAAAACTAAAACATCATTAATACACTTTAGCTTATGAGGGAAATCACTATGGATTCGCACTCTGGTTTCTTCTTGCAATGTTAAAAAAATATTTTGACATTAATTTGATGCTTGATTTCGCAAAAATAATAATAATAATAATAATAATAATAATAATAATAATAATAATTTGATTAAAAATAATTAAAAATTTAGGGATCAAAATTGTCTCAAACAAAAGTTTCAATCTTTTTTTTCTAATTGTACGTGAGGTGTATTTTTAAGTATTTGGCCCGTAAATTTTTATCTTGACTTTTTTGTAGCTATTTTTTGAGCATTTTACATTTTGATGCATAAAATTGATTTTATTCATGTTTTATTCCCTGTGAAAAGAAGAGAGTAGTTGGAAAATGAAGATGAGAGAGAGTTGATTGGTCATACTGATGATAAAATAGTTATTTTTGGTGTTTATAGATTTTATTTGATGAAAGAAGTTTTATTTATTATTTTATATCTTATTTTAGTAGAAAAAATAAATTGGGAGTTGTATTGTTTTTCTAATCAGGAGAAATTTTTTATTTTTTGATCAATTAAACATTTTGAGGTTATGGGTTGCTGATCAAAGCTTTAGCTTTGGTTTCAAGCGTTCAAGGAAAGATTATCCAAAGAGTCGTGAATAAAAAATGCGAGTAGAGGTTGGCTCACATTGAGATGAGGGAACCTGAAGTTGGAAAGACTGACATTCCTCAGAGTCCTCCTATTGCCATAGCATTCCCTAAGCCATTCTTGATTCCTTATGGAGATGACCAAGGCATTCCTCCTATTTCCATAGCATTTCCTAAGTCATCCTTCATTGCTTGTGGAGATGACAGAGGCTTGAATCTTAAAACATTTATTTGTTGATGTGAATACTATGGGAATCAAAGATGAAGACCAGGGATAAGTTAAGCAGCCAACCTTGATGCCTTCTGAGACCATCATGCTACCGCAACTTGCCATCAACACTCGTAGGAGACATTTGATGCTAACTAGTTCATCAGGAAATACAGAGAAGAAGAACAGTTGAAGAACAATTGGTTCGAGGAAGAGATTCTTAAGCCTGTAATTTTCTGTCATGTTATCTCTACCTTTCTAGTAATCATGGCTCTGGACACTAGAAAAGGAACTATCTTTATATTGGACCCTTATACATGTTTACCAAGGCATGCAATTTCCTTTCATTAATATCTCATTTGCATTCTTTGTCTTTTAGTTTTATTCATATTTTTTTTCCTTCATTCACGGGTTGAACATCTTGATCACCATTTTAAAATTCAAAATAAATGCACTGAATTCATCTGGTTTAACTTTAAAGAAACCTTAATTGCAATGGATGAAGTAGAGTAGAGTGATCAAGACACCCAATAATTTGCTAAATTAATCAAGTTGTCCGAATGTCCCATCAAACCGAATGAGGAACTTGAGACTATCAATGTGGGTGCTAAAAAAGATTAGAGAGAGGGAGGGAGGGAGAGAGAGAGAGAGAGAGAGAGAGCTAAGAATCAACATTTTAATGACCACATAAGAAAATGAAGATTTAATGGCTTTGTTGAAAGAATTTGTAGAAGTGTTTGCATGGTCTTATATCGATATGTTGGGTTTGGATACAAATGTTATGGTTCACGGGCTGCTGTTGAATCCTAGGAGAAAACTAGAAAAAGCTTAGATAGATGAGGCTGAATGTTTTGCTCAAAATTAAAGTGGGATACCAATGAGATGCTGGATTCCTTGAAGTTATGGAGTACCCTCAGTGGTTCTCTAACATAGTTATAGTCGATAGGAAAAATGGCAAGATCCTGATTATTGTGATCTTCAAAAAGCAAACTCTAAAGATGACTTTACGTTGCCAAGAATGCTATATACTCTTTTATGGATTAATTCCAAGGCTATAATTAGAACAAAATGGCTTTGAAAGACAAATAAAATAACTTTTGTGATGCCTTTTAGTTTGAAGAATATGGGATCAACATATTAGTGTGCTCTGATGGCTTCTTTTCATAACATGACGCATCAAGAAATAAAAGTATACGTCGATGGTATGATTGCCAAGTTAAGAGAAGGAGAGAATCTTGTTGAGACATTGAGAAAACTCTTCGAAAGATTGAAAAAAATACTAATTGAGGCTTAATCCTGCAAAATGCACTTTTAGGGTTTGATCTGTCAACTTGCTTGGGTTTGTCATAAGCAATGAGAGAATTAAGGTTGATACAAATAAAATCAAAAGGATTTAAGTTATGCAAGAACCCATAATAGAGAAAAAAGTTTGAAGCTTCTTAGAACAATTGAACTACATTGCCTGCTTTATCTCTATTAGTTGGTAGTAACATGTGAACCTATCTTTAATTATTACAGGAGAAGAATCCGGGTGTTTGGGATGAAGAATATCAAAGAGCATTTGACAAAATCAAGTAATATCTCTAGGAGCCACCCTTACTAGTACCACTAGTTCTTGGCAAGCCCTTAATTTTATTTCCAACGATCACCGATGTGAAACTCTCCTGCATATTTCTACTGCTCATTGGAAGAAGAGACGAGGACAAGCTCTGCTATCATGACATCAAAAAATATATTAAGAATCCAAGTATCCAACCGACGCTTCGAAAGGAATAAGAAAACTCTCATAATATTGAATATGAATTATTACTTGAATTGTGAGATCTTATATAAAATATGATTTGGTGGGATGCCTTGACAAGGAAAAAACAAGGAAGATGATGGTGGAGATTCATGAAGGAGTACGGACACTTAATGATAATAAATTTAGAAAAATAGTTATCACTAGACTACAAGTCTAAAATAGCCCAAGAAGGAGGGGATACATTACTTCTAAATTAAACTTCACAGATACAATAAAATATGTAGTAAGACAGAAAGACACGTTGATTTTTATAGTTATTCGAGCAACTGTCTACTCCACTGTTTAGCTAATTGGATCGTGAAAAAGAACTGGGCTATACTATTTTCACGGACTTGTTCCCTCTTGAAAATCGTTTGTTCTAGCCACCATGGGTTCCATATCTGGTTAATTGTGATTGATTGAGGCTTACACGCCGTGCTGGATAGTTAATCGGGCCTTTGATAAAACCTAGGCGCTGTCCTTCGATCCTGCCCGGCGAACGCTGAAATTGAGTTCAGATGTGCATTTCTGATGTGGTATCGTGGCCAGCCAAGGAGCGTCAGAAGGAGAAAGAGACACGAAGACAATGGTCTTTCTCTCTGGCAACATAGCTGGCTGCTCGTTTAACAAGAAAACTCTATTCAAATCTGTAGACCACATCTTCAGATATTTCATATTTTATGCGTAGAAGCACAATGAGACAAGCAATAACTCCAAATGTTTTTCTTCCACGGCTTTCAGAACAGGGAACATGTTCGCCTCCTTCATGTGCAGCTTGTTCGGATGCATTTATGATCCCAGGAAACTAGTATTTCGTTGTTCTTCCCGATTAAAGCAATACTTTTTTATTATTATTAATATAAAACATTAAAATATAAATATAAAAACTAACCAGTTAAATCTCCTCCTCACAGCTATTTATTAAGGAATACTTAGTCTGTCAACACAAGTGTTGGTGACCTCCTGCTTGCGCGCATGCTAGAGTGCTCAAAGCCTTACATCAACCACAATTACGTGCAGTCATCATTTCTCGTGATCCCACCACCACAAAAATATTTTTGATAGATTAAACAGTTAATTAATATACTCATTTTTTTATTTAATTATCCAAAAATGCATGTCCCTTGCCAATAAATCATAAAACTAATTATATATCTTGTTTAGTTACAACCCGTTGATTTTTGTTTTTTTAGTAAAACGACATCATTTTAATTTTTTTTAAAAAAAATTGATCCGAGCAACTCAAACGATCTAGTCAAAACCCGAAATTCAAGCCTTGAACCAGGCTGAACACCAAACCGGATCTAAGTATGTAAAGCCTTCAAGGGTTATTTCCCAACACCGATTATTCAGAGCTTTAGCTTTTAAAAAAGAGATGAGCACTATGAAGAGGGAAAAAAACCTCCAATTATCTAAACCACTTCAGTTAATGAATTTTTAAAATTTTGAATAAAGGGTAATTAAAGAATTACTCTAAATTTATTTCGGATAACTTGAAGAAATAATTTTGAATAATTATTTCGAATATGAGAATAATTTGAAGAAATAATTTTGAATAATTAAAAAAATCCTCCAAAATAACTTTTTTATTATTCTTTATTCGAATTACCGTATAATGACACCCCTATTTCTGAATACTAAACTCCAAATCTCATAGCCTCTCCTTCCAAATTACAAAGAGGCGCTACCATTCAAGATGAATGCTTGTTAGCTTGTTTGATGGGCAATTAGAACAATACAAAAAATAAATTTGTCTTGTTAGCATAGTAGTCTAATATTACATGTCTTATGTTGAATAAACAAATTTTAAATTTTAAATTTTAAATCAATTGACAAGTAAATTAATATAAACGACAAGTAAAAGCAGTCACATAAGAATACATATAGAATTTACATGGTTTAATAACTTAAACCTATTCCATAAAAGAGATGATCAAAATAATTCATTATGAGAAAATTATGAAAAAATATCCTCTCACTAAAAATTTTAAAGTAATCCAAAACTCACTTTTTTCCTTCTATTTCTACCCATCAAAGTGTAAAGAATGAAAATATTCACAAATAATCTTATCCTAAAATATGACAACTATAAGTTTTAATATGGACTAAGTACATGAATATTTATTTTCTCACTTGGACCCACAATTTAAAACAAACCCAACAAATCTTCATCTTAACTTAAATTGAGTTAACTTACAAAACTTGAACTTTTCTTTGATTGCCTCTACCAAACATCTCTCAAGTACTGCACAAACCAATCAAGTCCATGTAATGCTTAAACTTGACTACAGAAATAGGTTTCTTCAACATATATGCAAGGTTCTCAGCTATAGCAATCTCTTTCCCTGACACAACACCTTATAACATGATATTTAGAATGAAGTGATACGTAACATTAATATGTTTGGTTCTTTAATAATACGTATGGTTATTTTCCAAATGAATAACACTCCAACTATTACAATGTACAACAGTCAGCCTATATAACAAACCAAAATTACCAATCAAACTTTTTTTGTTGTCAATGTCATATACTCATCCTCCATTATAGACAATGCAATAATGGATTGCAAAATTTCTTTCCAACTAATGGCACACCCTAAGAGAGTGGAAACATAAATTATTAGCAACCTTCTTCTATCTAAATCACCAACATAATTTGAATCTATAATACTCTCAATAAAACTTCTAGTGTTATGACTTTTGTTATATATTAAATCAATATTTATAGTACCTTTAAAATAACAGAGTATTCATTTCATGGTCTGTTAGTAAAATTTAAAAAGATTTTCTATGAACCTGTTGACCACACTAATAATATATGAAATATTTTGACAAGTGCAAACCATAGTATACATAATTCTTTTAACTACACTAGCATATGAAACACCTAATATGTTTTTCTTCTCCTTCTCGGTGTATAGTGATAAATTTAAAGATGTAAAATAGACTGCAACCAAAATATTCAAGATATTTTTTATGTGACAAGTATAACTTAACAATGCTTTGATTTATATGTATCTATATACATAAAATCTTCTTGGTCGTATCCTGAATTCTTTAAATTATTGATCTTAGACATGTTTTTGAAGGTAATCAAGATGTCATTAATATATAAGAACAAGTACATAAATGAATCATCCAATAGCTTCTTAAAGTAATCATAAACAAGCACAAAAGTATTAACATTTTATACCACTATCTTGGTGACTACTTTAAGTCATATAATGACAACTTCAATAAACACACATGACCTTCCTTGTCTTGAGAAATGAGACCTTCTATTGATGTATATAGACCCTCGCCTCTAGCTCACTATATAGAAAAGTTATTTTGACATCTAGCTACTCAAGCTCTAAGTCAAATAAAGCAATATCTGGATGAAACCATGCATTATGACTAGAGAAAACACTTTATTAAAGTCAACATCTTTCTTTATATAAAAACTCTTAGCAATTAGGCATGATTTAAACATTGTATCATCAACCCCCAAGATTTTATATTTCCTATTGTAAACCAATTTGCACCTAATAATCTTCTAGCTTCGTGGTAGTTTAGCAAGCTCTTATGTTTGGTTTTTATAAATAGACTAAGTTTTCTTATTCATAGCAATCATCCACTAAGAATATTCTTTGAAAAAAAATACTTTTTCATAAGAACAAGATTCATGATTATCAAGATTTTTTTATAATATTTAAGGTAAAATCAACTAAATCAGTATAATCATATTTAACTAGTGCTTTTATTTGTCTTCTTTAACTTCCTATATCAATAATGTAAGGTTGTTTTTCATGTGCTTTTTTAACAATAATATCTTACACCGCTTCCTCAATAGGCTTAGCTGAAGCATCTTAATACAATCTCTCTGGAGCTCTAACCTCAAGCTTCACATGCTTACTAGTACCTTGGTTCATCTCAACATCAAACCAGTCAACTTATTTTCCTTGTGAAATAGAGCAAATTCATCAAAAGTCACATCTTTTATAGTAATAAACTTAGATGACTTGGGATCAATACAACACTATCGATATCCTTTCACTCTAGATGAATTGCCTAGGAATATGCATTTTCTCACTCTCGGACCAAGTTTATCTTTCTTAGTTTAGAGCATAAGCAAAATAACCAAATACTTATAGTTTAGAGTAATTAGTAAGATAACCATATCATATCTCATAAAGAGTCTTTAACTCTAAAACTGTTGATCAAAATCGTTTCACCAAATAATAACCTATGTTAACTATTTTAACCTAAAAATATTTCAATAATCCATCTTATTAAAGCATACAACATGCTACTCTATTTCATTGTGGTGTATTTCTGACATTACAATATTTAGTAATTTTTTCATTCTTATAGAACTCATCAAACCCACCTCAGCATGATTTCAAACCATTATCATTTTTAAAGTGTTTGATCTTCTTATTAGTCTGTTTTTCAATCAAGACTTTTCACTACTTGAAGGCAATGAACACATTGTTTTCTCTCTTTAGAAAATGCACTCAGACCTTCCTAGAGTAGTCATTAATAAATATTAATAAATATTGTGCTCTAGCCTTTAACATAACAAGAGAAGGATCTAAAAGGTTATAATGAAAATAATTCGCAAAACCTTTGGTTTGGTACGATGAATAATCATACAGAATTGCACCTTGCACAATTAAAAAAATAAATTGAATTGTTATTATATGTAAGGCCTTCAAGGCACTATTAAGAAGAAAAAACAACTCAAATTATCTAACCACTTTAGGTAATGAATTTTTAAAATTTTGAAGAAAGGGTAATTCAAGAATTACCTTAAATTTATTTAGGATAACTTGGGTAAAACATAAATAAATTGGATTACCCAGACTATACAATTTATTTATTTATGTACTAACTTATTTATAAACTTTTAAAACTAATGGGATTGTAATTTTTCTTCAGCCTAATTTTATAGTCAAGACTTTTTTAGTGCCTAATTTTATCTAGTTAGTTGAGAATATTTAAGGAATTCTGGATTAAAAAAAAATGGTGGCAAAGGGTTTAAAAACCGGCTAATTCAGACAAAATATAATTAGAATAATTAAAAAAAGCTTATTTCAAGTCTGATAATTTGAAGAGATTTTTTAGAATAATTAAAAAATTCTTCAAAATAACTTTTTTTTATATTCTTTATTCGAATTACCTATATAATCACCCCAATTTCGGAATACTAAAATCCAAATCTCGTTGCATCACCTTACAAATTGCGAAGAGGTGCTACCACTCAAGCTAAATGCTTGTCAGTTTGTTTGATGGGCAATTAGAACAATACAAAAAATAAGTTTGTCCTAATATTACAGATCTTACCTCTTTTTCAGGAGATAATCTTATTCCAACCGTTTTTTGCCCTTTAAACTTACATTTTGGAGTCAGCACATTGGTATCTTTATCAAGATAAAATTACATTTATATCCCGATAATTGTTGAAAATATGCTACTCAAAACACAACCTTAATTTACTACTCAATTTCCTTGTGACCATTACATTGAAAAGAACAGAGATTCAACAGCCAGATCCCATAGTATTTATATGGCTCTTACGGTGAACAGAGCATTAGACTTAAACCGGAAAAAAAAAACCTTTGCCCGTGTTTGGCAGTCCGAGCCCAATGTATAGCAGGGGATTTCGGGAGAGTGGACTCGGGGCATGGTAGCCCGAGCCCGACTCCCTAGAGAGTATGGGCTCACGCAAGAAACTTGAGCTCATGTTGGGCATGCTGGGCGTGCTGTCACACCCAGCACCACCGTAGGCTCGGGCTTGGGAGTGCACCTTGAGCTCAACATGCTTGGGTTCAGACTCACCGCCCGGATCTATTTTTCACCTCTAATGAGCTAGAGCCTAACACTCGCCAGAAATTTTTCTGAACCCATGCGAGTCCCTCGAAATTTTATGCTAATCCAATACGTATTATTATGAGTAGAATACAACTCAAAATATCACAAGTGTAAATTACACTTCAACCTCTCCTCTTCATAAAATGACAAGATTCATAGGCTATAAATACACCATGAATCCTTCAAGTCATATGTTTGTGATTTCTTCATTCTTAATATTTTTAGCATATATATTTTAAGAGTTTATCTCTCTAAAATATCATTGTATTTTCTCTTTTTATAAAATTACTGAATTTATCATCAGAAAATAAATTACACTTCAACCCCTCCTCTTCACAAAATGACAAAATTCATAGGCTATAATAAATACACCATGAATTCTTCAAGTTAAAAGTTCACGATTTCTTCATTCTTAATATTTTTAGTATATATATTTTCAGAGTTTATTTCTCTAAAATATCATAGTATTTTTTCTTTTTATAAAATTACTGAATTCATCATAAAAAAATCATCATATTTATATATATAAAAAATTTATTACTAATCATATAGCTTACCAGTTAACACATACTTTATAACTTTCATAGTCAAGAAAAAAAAAAGTCAATAAAAACTTGGAGTTGGTGACTAAACCCAATCCGGTTACCAAAAAAAGGAAGTGGTAGTTGAAGGGGGAAGAGGAGCTCATTTTTCGAAACATGATAGCATTAAATAACACTAAATAACAAAGCCAATATATCACCATCACTTTGGACTTTCGTAGGATACATTATCTTTCACCATCACTTTTGCTGCACCATTTATTTGCTCACCAATACATACAAATCGAAATCAAATATTAAATAAATATTTGAGATTCAATTTGAAATGCACCGCTGCAAAAGCTCTTTCAAACCTAAAAAAAAAAAAAAAAACTTTTGAACTTCAAATAAAAATTCTTAAAACTTTAAAATTAATTATGTATTTTCTCTGTATTTTATATTATAATCCTTTAGGTTTTGATTTTATCTTTGTAATACAATTTAAAATTTTATCACATAAAATTAGGTAATAAAAATATTAAATTAAATAAAAAAAAATATGAGGATGAAAATTAACCAACTCAGTATATTTGTTAAGGATAGTGAGATGATATTATAGTTATAAAACTAGATTTAAGAATCAATTTAGAGCAAAGATTAACTTTAATTTTTTTAAAAAAATTATAAAAAAATTAACAAATTAAAAATTAAATTTTACTGATCATCAAGATTTTTTTTTCAATCATTTTCAAATTTAAATAGGCTTTCAATCGAAATGTGATATTGGTTAGAATTTATATAACTATATAACTTTTTATGTTTTTAAATTATTTTGATTTGATAATTTTAAAAATAATTTTTAAAAAAATTAAAAATATATTATTTTAATATATTTTTAAATAAACAATTATTTTAAATCATAATTACTACCATATTT
>Ga0325402_1007458_pt1 | contig 10381 bp, 6 predicted proteins | sample PopdelMetagenome_22_FD_207212 | JGI IMG/M metagenome (GOLD analysis project Ga0325402, IMG submission 207212) | Populus deltoides microbial communities from Bellville, Georgia, United States - Xylem-PdKOR-R3 | ecosystem: Host-associated > Plants > Phyllosphere > Stem > Wood/Secondary xylem... | reverse complement strand
GTGTGTGTGTGTGTGTGTGTTAGACTAGTAAGGAAAGATATTTAGATTATTATTATAAGGTCATGCTAAACAAAAGATGTCCAATAAAAACCTAGAGATTATACATGTTTAAAACTATAAGCAAGTAAAAGCGTAACTAATGAGAAACATGCTTTAAAAAAAGAAAAAAAATACTAGCATACATACTAAGCATATAATTAAATTTGCAATTGATATTAATTCAAAGTACTATCATGCATATTAATAATAAAAATACTTATTCTTAAATTAAAAAAAAATGAGGTTATTTATTTGTTGAAAGACTTTAAAGTAATGAGAGCTTTGTTGTTGTCAATGATGAATCGTATGTTTTTAAAACTTTATTGTTCCTCACTTATATAACTAGGATGTTTACAATATATCTCCGAAGATTTTAACAATATCACTGTGGTTTATATTAACTTCTAAATAAAATTTATGAATTAAAAAATATAAAACTCAAATATTTTTTTTTAAAAAAAACATAAGCTCTAGATTTGGAAGAAAAATCTAAGCATAAAAATATAAAGAAAATTACTAAAAAAGAGGTGAGGAAAGCATGTAAAATATAAAAAATTCAAGCTGTAAACTTTTCCATAACCCATTTTACAATGAATTTTAAAAGCTAAAAAATTAAAGAATTAATAAGAATTAATTCTCCCCATTATCAATATTTGATTAGCCATCATAAATCAAAAAATAAATTTTAAAAAAATCAAGAATTCTTTAAAATTAAACTCTCATTCACCCATAATTTATTTAAATTATATTAATTAAAACAAACTTTTAACAAAAAAAAAATTCTTTATAATAAAAAAAGCTTACAATACCCGCACTTTTTTGTGTTGAAAAAAAGAAAAACTCAATATCGCAATGCAGCACGAGGAATAAACTAAACAAGTTGGATTATTTTGTTCAAAATCAGTAGCCTAATACTGAGGGGGGTCATTGCGCCGAAACTGGTACTTCATAATCACACGTGGCACTTCCTAGTTGGTTTGAGTAGAAGATAATATTTTTTTTAAATGCAAATATTGTTGCACTGTTCTAGTTCGTGTCTCTGTTGCAGAAGCCGGCCAGTAGTATTTTGGCGACATGTGCCCTCACCATAAATAACGCAAAGCACTAAACATCATACTTGTGTAATTGCTTGTAAACCATTTCTCTCCTCATCTAGGGATTCACGTTTCCTTTGTTTATTCATTTTCATCGTTTTGTTTTATCTTACGTTGGAGCAACAAAGTAGAAATACAGGTAGACAAAAATAATCATGGCAGAAACAGAGATGGGTTGCAGGGAGCAAAGGTGGTCTCTCAAGGGTATGACCGCACTAGTCACTGGTGGAACCAGAGGCATTGGGTTGGTTCTCTTTCTAACTTATCTCTGCCCTTTTTAATTATTTCCTGTCTCAATCCTTAGGTAGCTGATTACTGTTTTTGATGAATCAGATTTGCGATTGTAGAAGAACTGGCAGGATTTGGGGCAAGAGTGTATACTTGCTCACGCAACGAGAAAGAGCTCAATGAGAGGATAAAAGAATGGGAAATTAAAGGGTTTAATGTCAGGGGCTCGGTTTGTGACCTCAGTTCCCAAGACGACAGACAGAAGCTGATTGGTTCCGTCACCTCTGCTTTCGATGGGAAGCTCAATATCCTTGTAAGTTCACTGTCCACCAGCTATTCCATATTTTTCAATCATATTATACTCAATTTTCAGTAAGGTTTTAAATTCGAGCATCTCCTATGTGAGAGAGAAAAAAGAAGAAAACTTACCAAATATCTGGAGGCCAAGCTTGGTGGGAGGTGCATAACCAATGAGTGCTCTCATGTTTCTTGAGACATGACAAGTTAACATGGTTAATTAAAATTTGATTTATACTAGACTGTGGATGGTTAAAGTGTTTTTGACGTACCGAAGATATTCTCTTAATTTAAGGTTGTTCGTGACTCATCAAGGTCATTTTCCTGCTTCCTACCATGCAACTTTACTGCGTCTTTGTCATAGTAAGACCATAGTGAATACTGATGACTACAGTTACCAAAAGTTTTAAGTTGAAGGACCAGACATGAGCAGGAAATAATCTTGCATACTCGTGTCAATTCTGAAGGTTATCGATGATCTAAGAACAAGATAAAATGGTTCCAGGCTAAAAGGTTTACATGATTTTCTTTCTGATCTGTGGGTTTGTAATTTGATTTTGTCAAAAAATTGGACACAGTTTCGGAATCTTGTTATACCAGATCTTCTTCATCTTCTTTTTTTCTTCTCTAATTTTCCATGTACCATTCTAAATTTTCCCGTGCTTGTATAACAATATCGTTCTCTGAATGATTAGGTGAACAATGCTGCTACAGCCATACTCCGAAAATCTTTAGATTATACTCTTGAAGACTATTCATTCATTATGAATACCAATCTTCAGTCTCCTTACCATCTTTGTCAACTTGCACATCCACTTCTGAAAGCATCAGGAAACGGAAATATTGTGTTCATTTCCTCTGTTGCTGGCATCGTAGCTTTACCTATGCTATCAGTATATTCAGCGACAAAAGGTATGCTTCCTACGTCGGATGGCTTAAAATTTGAACAATTTTTCCCATATACAGATTGCTGGTTTTCAATAGCAAAAATCAACAAAATTTTCAGGAGCAATTAACCAATTGACAAGGAATTTAGCATGTGAATGGGCAAAGGACAATATTCGCACAAATACTGTTGCACCAGGAGGTATCAGAACCACGGTTGGACAAGATCAATCTGTACTATTTCTCCCCTCATGTGTACATGATTTATGTTAGAACACCTTAAGCATCAATAGATTACTCAGTTTTGCAGGCTTCCTTAAATTAGTCACTTTCAGAAACACATGCCTTCCAAGCTTGTATTACACAGGTTTAACTTGTATTTTAATTTACTGTAGGCCGATCCTGACGTTGGAGAGGCATATAGCGACATGTTCTCTAGAATTCCGATCAGCCGTATTGGAGAGCCTAATGAGGTTTCATCACTGGTGGTATTCCTCTGCCTTCCTACTGCTTCGTATATCAATGGGCAAGTTATTTGTGTTGATGGGGGGCTTACAGCCAAGGCTTTTTAGCCAACTCATTTCTGATTCAAACTAGCTGCCTCGCATATTCAAAACTTATGAGGTGTCCCAAACTTTAAGTCCTCTGTTAAACACAAAAAAAAAGGGAGGGGGGGCGCTCTTTTTCCATCTTTCTTTCATATTGAGATCCTCTCATGTTCTGAATAACATGATAGACAGTGTTTGTCAAGTCAAAGTGTATTCGATAATTCTGTTGAATCATGTAAGAATATCTGCCACAGTTCTCATTGTTGAATGATTAAACAAAATGTTTTCTATTGATCAACGCTGTAGCTATAAATACTTCACACTAAACAAATTTGAGATCTCGAGAAGTTACACAACCAGATTTTTGCATATTACTCATAGCTAGAATGTTCTGTTGGTAGTTAAACACTAATTTAGTTGAGAAAACATTTACTGATAGCATCACAAACGGATTTATAAATGAAAAAAGTACACTAAACAAAAAATTTTTATCATCATCCTTCTATTGGTGATTATGTCATATCATTGACAAATAAAACCGTTTATAATTCCATCAACGATTTATTAAAACAACTAGTTTTTACTAAAAACACATATATAATTTGTCTAATTGCAGAATTACATGTAAAGATCAAATACACACACGCGCACGCATCCAAGATATTTTAAGAGCAAAAATAACTTCAAATCATTAATCTTAAGTCATACTTATATTTATACATTAAAACCTTCATATTCTTGCACAAGAGTATAAATTCTCACATTCACTATACTTAAACACCTTCATATATTATAAGTGTTATTGAGTAAACTATATGGATATAAGTTTCAATTGTATTATCTACTTTTTGAGAAATTGTTGTTACATTTTAAATAAATTATAATCCTTTAAGAGTTTAAGTAAAAAATTCTTGGTTAATGGTGAGGTACATCACCGAGGTGAAAAATCTTAAAGAGAGTATTTCTTCAAGTGGTGAAAAAGGGGTTTAGTAAGAATTCATCAAGGACATTGCAATCTTTGGCTTTTATTAGTAAATAACACAACACTTAAGATCGGTTTAGTACTTCAACTGTGGATTTAGGCTTGTCAAACCACGTTAAAAATCGAGTTTGCCATTTCTATCCCTATACTCTTTACTTTAACCACTTTAATTATATTATTAGTTAATGTCTTAATTATGTTTAATTGTTATAATTGATATTATTAGTGAAATACATAATTTACCCTCCTTAGATGTTATTTTTACCTTAATCCTAAAACAACAATTACCACCCGAGGGTGATATGTCATAACATTAAGATGTTTAATACATTTAAGAGATGGGTCAATTTATTAATCAAGCATAGTTGGATAGCTTTTGAAAAAGATGAAAATTCTCCTAACATGAATAACAATCTTGTCCCAAATTTTTACTCTTGTTTTTTTATCATTTAAGGATGTGATGGTTGACCAAGATGAATTAGCTTTGAGATTTTTAATGGTATCCTTGTTTGATATGTTAAAGGTCACATGTTATGTAAACAGTCTGAAGGCAACACAACGTCTATTGCATATAGAATATTTTTGCAAGTTTCACCAAGGTTAAGGGCATGATATTAATGACTACAAAGAGTTCCACCAGGAGTTTAAGACTTTGTTAGTGCTTGGTGCTCTCAAATTTGAAAAGGGTAAAAAAAAAAAAAACACAAGAGTAATAATATTATAGATACTAAAAAGATTGAGTTAGCTCTTTACTGGTATTAATCTTGCAAAAGTAGACCACCAAGCTGATTTTCAAGAAGTTTATGTCTCATACTTGTGATAGTTATCAAGCATTGTCCTATGATTCTAGATAACATTTCCACACTAGCTATTATTCTTTAATCACACAACCTTCTATGGTAAAAATAAAAGGTATGAGTGGCTTAAAATAAAGTGACAGTGTTGCTTTTTAAAAAAGTTGGAAAAACAAATAGAGAAAAGAAAAGGATTCATCACGCAACCTATAGTAGTCTAAGTGTAAAACTAATGGATGACAAAGAGACGAAATAGTTTCTCAAATTTATGAAGTATAGTGAGTATAATGTGGTTGATTAGTAGATAAAGACCCTAGAAAGGAACTTGCTATTTTCTTTTACATCTTGTAATAATTCTTTTTTGAGTTATTCCTCAATTTATATTTTTTTCTCTCTTTGAAAAAATATTAAAAAATCAAAAATAGTATTAAAAAATATAACAATAAAAAGAGGATGCTAGAGTGCCCTAAAAATGATCAAAAATTGGTTGAGGAGGTTTAAAAATTTAAAATTAGATGATGGTTTATTTTTTTAATATCTTATCAAACAACCAGTTAGGATTTCTAGTTATCATAAAATTAGATAATGATTTATTTTTATTTTTAATCTTTTTACATGTAGTTCATCTCTAATCTTAATTAATTACGCTAATAGTTTAAACTGTTGGGTAAAATCTTAAGATATAATTTGTATTATTTTTCAACACAATCTCTCAGATGAAAGCCCTTTAAACTTGAAACTTGCACATCTTATACTACCTTGTGCTTAATTTTTATCAAATAAATATTCATACTCGTGACCACTTGGTCATTAAAGCTCTGATACCATGTAAAGGAACCATCTAAACCCAATAGCTTAAGACTGGGTAAAATCACAAGATATAATTTGTATTATTCTCCAACCAATCTATTTTTTCTAGGTTATTAGCTAGTGTTGTTTATTTAAATGAGAATCACGCCATATCCTCATCAAAAGATTGCATCCTTGAGCAATCCAATCTGGCAACGAGGAAATAGTAGATTTTGCATTATTTATAAACTAACCATGTGGAGCACGACTCTGCAAAATATTACGTTAAAACGATTCCAATAAAAGGGTCTAAATCAAATAAACAATAATTAAGTGCAATTATTGATAGTGTCAAACGGTGGTTCTTCTGCTTCTATATTCCACTTGCTTCATGGCATTGAAAAACTTGTGTGAAGTAGCCAGCCTCTCTCTCTTTTTTTTTTCTAATTAATTACATGTTGTAATATAAATAACACAAATTAAGAACAATAATATATGAAGTCAAATCAAGCAAGGTGTGAAAATAATCTTGAGTAGAGCTACCGTAGATAATGGTCACTAATCACTTCCTCTAATTGATGATCTTTGCTTGATTATGTTCTTAAGGATCTTATTTGCTTGATTATGTTGTGAAGTAGTTGCTCAAAGAAGTTTGCGCAATAATTAGAACAAGCTAAGCTGCCAAAGCCATGGACAGTGCCGGTGTTCTTCAAGGAGAAATTTTATGGTGCAGTGTCTTTGAACAGTGGAGGTTGAGTCCATTGGTTTTAGCGCTAGCCATGACAAATTTTCTTATTACACTATGACTTCTACTTGGACAATTACTTGTGTCATATTTTCAGAGGTTTTTTTTTAGTTCCTTCGATTTTTCCCAATTCAGTAATTTAACTTTATTTTTTTACTATTTCATCCTTAATAGTTATGCTGACATAGTTTTTTATATATTGAGATTGATTTCACTGATGCATCATAGAATATTCAAACATTAAATTAAAAATCAATATTATGAAAAAGAATATAGTTTGCATCTTTGATCAATTCAAAATCTAAAAAAAAAATATCCTTATAAATAATATAGCACAAATACAAATACACATAGGAGATATTAATTTCTTTTCCCTCTCTCTCCCTTCTTCTTCCTTTCCCTCCCTCTTCTCTCTTAAACTTATTTTTCTTAATGTTGATAAAACTTAAGGATACAAATCCAATTGAAACTATAGTAAATTGTTTTAATTAAAATACAGAAATTGTATATAAGTTCCTTAACAAAAATATAGTATACTTTGTTCTTCTCCCTTACTAGATTTACGAGAGGAAAACTAAAACACCCAATGAATCCATGATTTCACAAAATGTCTATCTTAAGCACAATAAAAAAAAAGTAGGGGGCTTGAATTGGGTTTCACAAATTGGCAAAGAAGTCCGTGATCGATGTCGTATTCCTTTAAATTGTCTGCAGGGAGAGACAAAAACACAAATGGGAGGACTTGACTTTTACGTCCTAGTAGTCCGAAATAACGCCATTAAAATAAGAAGGCATTATTCTTGCTTGTGTATCTTCACTGCAAAAGAAGACTTCTACTGCCAAAGACATTAAAATTGAATTAAAAAATTCGAACCATGCTCTGTACATGAAGAAATGTCTTCCAAGATTAATGCTGTAAAAGAATGATAGTTAAAGACGGCCCAACCACCATACACAGGAGGATAATAAAATTGCTGTAAAGAAATCTTGGTCGCTCTATCATGCATGCAATTGATACTGATAAAGATGGCGTGGCGTGCGTAATCGATTGGCATTCACCAATTATTTATGTCGTGTAAATTCAGAAGTTCTTGACTAGGATAGCTTCTAATACAAGAAAGCATTTTTTTCTCAACAAATTAAATTACAAGTAAGCTTGGCAGCTGACGAAGCAGCTTCATTGGCTTATAAAAACGATATTCATCCTACTAGTTTCAGGAAATTGCGAAAATAAGCATGGCAGAAGCAGAGGTCAGCAGCAGAGAAAGCAGATGGTCTCTCAAAGGAATGACTGCTCTTGTCACTGGCGGAACACGAGGCATAGGGTTGATGATGCTAGCTTTTTCTTTTTCCTTTTTTCTTCAAATTTTCTTCTTACCACGCGCGTACACTAACGCCTTACTAAGCAGAGACTTGAATGTTCTTCTTCTTCTGTTGTCCGTGAGTTGTGCAGGTTTGCAATAGTAGAAGAACTAGCAGGGTTTGGAGCTGCAGTCCACACTTGTTCTCGTAACGAGACAAAGCTTGATGAATGCATAAGAGAATGGGAAAGCAAAGGTTTCAGGGTGACTGGATCAGTATGTGATGTCTCATGTCGAACCCAAAGAGAGAAACTAATAGAGAAAGTCTCATCTACCTTTCAAGGAAAACTTAATATCCTTGTATGTTCTTCTCCCCACCAATTTGAGGCTGTCTCTAATTTGATTTTGATATTGAAAATTAACAAATCTTCATAAATATTGCTCAGGTGAACAACGCTGCAGCAGTTGTAAGCAAGAATAGCACAAAAGTCACTGCAGAGGATATGGCAAATACTTTGGGTACAAATGTTGAGGCTTCTTATCACCTTTGTCAGCTTGCACACCCTCTTTTAAAAGCATCAGGAAATGGAAGCATTGTGTTTATTTCCTCTGTTGCCGCTGTTGTAGCCTTACCTACACTTTCCTTCTATGGAGCGTCTAAAGGTGAGGATCTCTATGTATCTGCTGCAGTTCTCATGTCAAAATTTTATTTTTTTCTTTCTAAGAAGGTTGTAGTTTAATTCCAGGAGCACTTAATCAGCTGACCAAGAGCTTGGCGTGTGAGTGGGCACATGACAAAATCCGAGCTAATGCAGTGTCACCATGGATCATCAGAACTCCTCTTTTGGATGCTAGTCTTGCTAAAAGTCCAAGTGAACAGGTAATTAGTTTGTGTTCTGCATAGGTTGCCCCCAGAGTTCCCTAAAGTTTCTAATGTGTCTGAAATTTTTGTGTTGCTTGTACTGCAAATTTAGTTCAAGAATTAAACCTCTCAACATGCTTGGATTTTTACTCAAACTTGTACAATTTAAGCTTTTGGTTGCAGAATTTTGTTACTGAAAATTTCATGTCTGCATATAAAAATATTTGAATTTGTATAAATTGATCGAAACTTTTGATCCATTTAAGTTATTTGAGAATATGTTCTCAACTAGAAGAGTCGGGAATTGACCTCCTGTAACTTTGATCCATTTGAAACTGTATTCTTCTATTAGATTTTGTAGGATTCCATCCATTTATTAACGGATTTTTCGCAAGTGAAAAACATGAATTTGATTTTTGAAACAGAAAAATATTTAAAAAGCACTATGAATTATTCATGAAAAATAATAATTAAGTTTTTTTTTCCATAATTAAAAACTGTAAAACTCCAAAAACAAAAATAATGAATATTTTATTTATATGGAAAAATTATAACAGAAGGACCCAATTTCTTTTTAAGTTTTTATTGGAAGTTTTATTTATTTATTTATTTTTCATGGATAATGTTTTTTGTCACTTTTTAAATATATATTTTTCTTATTTTTCAATTTTTATGGAAACAATCTTGTTGTTTTTATTTTTCATGGATTTTATACATATATTTTTATTTTGTTTTGTTTTATGCTCAAATTTCAAATTCATTTAAAGGTTAAAAAAAAAGTTAATAGATCAATTTGTGAGTTTCACGGACAAAAATCCATTATTTAATGGACATAACCCCATAAAATCTAATAGAAAAATCTAATTTTAATTAAATGGACCAAAATCACACGAAGAAGTTTCAACTTTTTAATTGAAGAACCAACTCTCAAACACTTGAAATTCAAAGAAGCTTGAATCCATTTATCAGTCTTGCAATTTCAAGTACTGTTATATGATCCCATAACATCAGTGTTTTTTTTGCCCATGGCAGCGAGCTGGTATGAGTCGGATTGTCGCTCAAACTCCCATCAGCCGCTTAGGGGAGGCTAGTGAGATATCATCTCTAGTGGCATTTCTGTGCCTCCCTACTGCCTCGTATATCACAGGGCAGGTTATTTCTGTTGACGGTGGATATACCGCCAATGGTGGATATACTGCTAATGGTTTTTGACCATCTTCTGGATAACAGAGGACAGTCTTTTATGTTGTTGGTGTTGTTTTTGTTAAAAAAAACACTGTTTTATGTTGTTGGTCGACTTGGTGTTGTTGTTCTTAAAAAAATGTGTAATAATAACTCGCACAAAGCTGGGTGCGGGGTTTCAAATTACTTTTCAAGTGTAAGAGAAGGATATTATGCTGGTATTGTGAATGTATTTCTTTTATCATAAAAAATTTTAATTGAGAATTGAAAAATTAATAAATATGTTTAATGAAATATAATGAAAATTGAAGGAACTAACAAACTATAAAAAGTAGTTAATATTAAATAAAGACTAAAGTGAAAAATTAAAATATATATATATATATATATGCTATTTTAATATAGACTAAAGCAGTTAATAGTTAATATAATATTAAATAAAGACTAAAATTAAAAAATTAAAACTAAAGGACTAAACTATAGATTTATATGCCTTGTGATTGTAAACATGTAAAAAAGCTATTTTTTAACCAATATCAATTTTTATCCTTGTAAAATAGAAAAACAAAACTAAGAAAAGGATGAAAGAAGAGCAATTAAAAGAACGATGATTAAAATTAGATAAAGAAAAATAA
>Ga0325402_1007453_pt1 | contig 10384 bp, 7 predicted proteins | sample PopdelMetagenome_22_FD_207212 | JGI IMG/M metagenome (GOLD analysis project Ga0325402, IMG submission 207212) | Populus deltoides microbial communities from Bellville, Georgia, United States - Xylem-PdKOR-R3 | ecosystem: Host-associated > Plants > Phyllosphere > Stem > Wood/Secondary xylem... | reverse complement strand
GAAGGTTAATTGTCTCATAATTCCTTTGGTATGTTACATTTTGAATGGGTCTTGGATTCTGGTGCTTCACATCATATGTCTCCAGATTCTTCATCTTTTACTTATGTGTCCTCTTCGTCCTCTATTTTTGTTATGACTGCTGATGACACTTTCGTGCCCTTAGCAAGTGTTGGTTCTATTATCACACCTCACTTGTATCTCCCTAATGTTTATCTTATTCTAAAACTCAGATTGAATCTTGCTTTTATTGGTCAATTATGTGATTCTAATTATTATTTAATCACTTTTTCCTCTTTTTTTTGTTGTGTACAGGATTTGCAATCTTAGAAGTTGAATGAGATAGGTCATAAGGAGAATGAACTATATATTTTAGATGAGTTAAAAGTGTCAGTTGTTGTTGCTACTACTATTGGTGTTGTTTTGTCTTCTTTTCGTTTAAGTCCTTCCCCTTTTAACTTTTATTTATAGCATTCTCGTCTAGGTCATGTTTCATCTTCTCGTTTGAGATTTTTAGCATCCACATGAGCTTTAGAAAATTTGCAAACTTGTGATATTTCTTATTGTAGTGGATGTAAACTGGCAAAATTTTCAGTTTTACCTTTTAATCGAAGTATTTTTGTTTTTTCTTCCCTATTTGACTTGATTTATTTTGATGTATGGGGACCTTCTCCTGTTACCACAAAAGAAGGGTCTCGATATTTTTTTTATTGATGATCATACTCGTTATTGTTGAGTTTATTTGATGAAACATCGTTTTGAATTCTTTGAGATATATACAACCTTTCGAGCTCTTGTAAAAACTCAATATTCTGCTATTATTAAATGTTTTAGGTGTGATTTTTATGGGGAATATACCTCTAATAAATTTTATGAGTTGCTTGTCTTAAATGGAACCATTCACCAAACTTCATGTACATATACTTTTGAGCAAAATAGAGTTGCTGAAAGAAAACATAGGCACATTATCAAAACTACTCGTTCTCTCTTGTTATCTACTTTTGTTCTTAGTGAGTTTTGGGAAGAAAATGGCCTTACTATTATAAGTTTGATTAATATAATTATATCTTCTTATATTTCAGGCTTTTCTCCTTTTGAAAAGTTGTATGGATATGCCCCTAATTATTCCTCCTTTAAAGTTTTTTGTTGTACATGTTTTTTGTTCGTCCTCATGTAGATTATAGTACGTTGTCCTCTCGATCTACTATTTGTGTCTTTCTTCATCATGGTGAAGGTAAAAAGGGTATCGTTGTTTTTATCTAATAATTCAGAAACTTTATGTGTCTCATCATATTGTCTTTCTCGAGCATATACTTTTCTTTTCTATTTCACCCACTACTTATAGCTTGACTAGATCTGATCTTATTTGTATAATTTTTTTCTGAGGATTCTGATAGTTTATCATCTCAGGTTCCTAGTACCTTAGATTCTTCTCCCCATGTTCGACCAATTTGTACTCATCATTCAGCAGGTATTGACACTTTACTCTCTGGCACACCTGAAGTTTCATTCTCATCTACAGTCCCTCAAACTTCGTATGAGATTGTGGATCCACCTTTATGTCAATCCATATGCATTTGTAAATCCACAAAGCTACCAAATTTTACTTATTCTTGTTATTCTTCATCATTTACTTTCTTTTTAACTTCTATTCATTGTCTCTTTGAGCCCTATTCCTATAAAGAGGTAATTCTGATCCTATTTGATAACAAGTTATGGATGAGGAACTTTCTACTTTGCATAAGACAGATGCTTGAGATTTGATTTCTCTACCTCCTTGTAAAAGTGTCATTGGTTGTCGTTAGGTGTATAAGATCAAGAGTAATTCTGATGGGTCTATTGAGCGGTACAAGGCTAGGTTAATTGTAAAAGGATACTATCAATAGTTTGGCATGGATTATGAGGAGATATTTGCCCTTGTTGCAAAAATTACTATTATTCATACTCTTATTGCCATAACTTTGATTCGTTAGTGGCATATCTCTTAACTTGATGTTAAAAATATCTTTTTGAATTGAGATCTTCAAGAAGAAGTTTATATGATGCCTCCTCCTGGTGTTTCACGTGACTCTGGGTATGTTTGTAAGCTTAAGAAAGCGTTATATGGACTCAAACAAGCACCTCATTCTTGGTTTGAGAAATTCTTCATTGTCATCTCGTCTCTTGGATTTGTTTCTAGTAGTCATGATTCCACTTTTTTTATAAAGTGCACTGATGCAGATCGTATCATTCTGTCTTTATATGTTGATGACATGATTATTACTAGTGATGACATTAATGATATTTCATTTTTGAAGACAAAGTTAACTAGATAATTTGAAATGAAAGATTTGGGTCATCTTTGATATTTCCTGGGTATTGAGATAGCTCACTCACCTAAAGATTACCTACTTTCTCAATCAAAATATATTGCAGATATTCTTGAGCGGGCTAGATTTATTGATAACAAGATTGTAGATACTCCTATTGAGGTTAACACAAAGGATTCTTCTTCTGATAGTTTACCTTTGACAGATCCTACTTTATACCATACTATTGTTGGAAGCTTGGTATATCTCACTATTACTCATCCAGATATTGCATATATTGTTTATGTTGTTAGTCTGTTTGTTGTTTCTCCTACTACCATTCACCAGGCAACTATTCTTTGTATGTTACAATATCTTTGAGGTACAATCTTTCAGAGTCTTTTACTTCCATCCACCTCTTCCTTGGAGCTGCGAGTATACTCTAATGCTAATCATGACAGTGATCCATAGATCACAAGTTTGTTACTGGTTTCTGTATCTTTTTAGGTGATTCTCTTATTTCTTGGAAGAGTAAGAAGCAATCTATTATTTCTCAATCTTCAACTGAAGCAGAATATCATGCTGACATCTACTACCAAAGAGATTGTTTGGTTACACTGATTACTTGTGGATATGAGAGTTTCACTTTCTCATCATACTTCTATGTTTTGTGATAACCAGAGTTCTATTCAGATTGCTCACAACTCGGTTTTTCATAAACGAACTAAGCACATTAAGATTGATTATTATCTTACTCGTCATCATCTCAAGCATGACACCATTACTATACCTTTTAGTTCTTCTTCTTTGCAGATTGTAGATTTCTTTACTAAGTCGCATTCCATTTCTTATTTTCGTTTTCTAGTTGGCAAACTCTTGATGCTTGTAGCTGCCGCATCGTGAGTTTGAGGGGAGATGTTAAGAAATAATATTTATTTTGTTTTATTTATTAAGGGTGGAATAATATTTTTAGTTTAGCCTATATATAATCTCTTTGTATTTAGGTTAAAACAATTACTTCAGAATAAAGTGATCAATGAAACCTTAGCCTTCTTCTCTCTTGTATTTGTATTTCTTTTATGTTAGTTTGGATTGCTTTAACAATAAAAACATGTATAACTAACACCAAGGAACAAAACAAATTAAAATTTCTCGAGTTAAGAAAGTGATTTGTTCAGCTGAGAAACACAAAGTTCCTGTAACACTGTTGTGGGATTTTGTGAGAGAAAAAACCTGAGAAAGTCGTGAAGGGTTAAAATGGTTCAGGCTTCAGAGAGTGGAGAATAGGCTATTTGCAACTTGTAGATGGAATCATTTCTGTGGGATATTCTTGAGAAGAAGGTTTGATTTCTACTAATGAATCCTTATTATAATGTACTGGCAAGCTAGGTCCATAACCTTAAAAGAGTCTAGTACATTCATTTTACTAGAAGAAAATGAGCTGCTGCATTCAACATTCAAGTATTCTGACCAAAAAAATAAAACAAAAACAAATTATGCCACTTATCATAAATTACAGCACTTGAGATCTCTCTAGCTGTTAGAGAGAATCTTGGTAATTTTATGCAGTTCCGAGGGAACATCTCCTATATCCATTCTTTCACATGGCAAATCAGCAGAACATCGAAGTCCAACTTGCAGGATTGATGCCAAGCACTCCTTTACCTTTCCGATGTTGATGCTTCTGCTGCCTCTTGGACCATTTCTCCTTGTCTGAGCTTCCTCTTGGATATCATTTGAGAGTAGAGGATCAATAATCTCCATTACCTGATCAGGAAGGGCTGCTTTAACAAAACTATGCAAGTTAAATTCCCCTGTAAACATGCTGTCGATGGGCCTTTTTCCTGTGAACATCTCCAGTAAGAGAATTCCATAGCTATACACATCACCATGTGTTGAAGCCTCTCCTCCCATTCCGTATTCTGCAATTTAAGCAAAAACTAAGAAAGTCTTTTACTAAGATTTCCTAGTTAGCATAGACATCATGTTCGAAATGATGTTATATATCGTCTTCAAATTGGAATTATAAAGCAACACGTCACATGTATAGCAGAAAATACAAACATATTTATTGGATATGTAGCAAGTTGATTTCTAAATGAATACGAGGAAGAGTAATTGCTTAATATTTTACCTGGTGCTACATAACCAATGGTTCCTCGTATGCAAATTGAGCTGGACTCAGTAGAAAATGACTCCCCAAGAGCAGCTAAAAGAATTTTTGCCAGGCCAAAATCACCCACATGAGCAGTAAGGTCATTGTCAAGAAGGATGTTGCTCGGTTTTAGATCACAATGAACTACTGTTGTTTCACATTGGTTGTGAAGATAATCTAATGCTAGGGCCACATCAGTCGCTATGTTTATCCTTTGCAGCAGACTCAAATTTTTGAAATCTTCTGATTCCGTTGAACTTGCATGTAACCAGCTCTCCAAACTCCCATTTGACATAAACTCCATGATCAAAGCTTTGAAGTCATCGCCTTTGAAATCAATGGTTGAGCAAGAATTTACAATTCTAACAAGATTTCGGTGTCTGATATTCCTCAACGCGTTGATTTCAGCCATGAAAGTATTGTTGGCTCCTCTTTGTTGAAGCTTGAATACCTTTACAGCTACTTGATCATCAGATCCAAGTATACCTTTGTAGACGGTACCATATTTTCCGTCCCCAATTATGTTGGTCGAAGAGAACCCACCAGTAGCACGTGCAAGTTCCGAATAGGAAACTCTTTGGTATTTCTTCTCTAATGGTGAGACCAGAGAAGGTCCACTTTTGTTTGTTTTTTTGCTGTGTATAACAGCACAGACAGATGCCAACAACAGGAGAAGGAAAAGTGCAACACTACTTATAAGAATTACTACCTTCCGAGGAAAACCATTCTCTTGTCTCTGTTTTGGGCATTCATGCAATTGCAGTGCCTTGATTCCTCCACATAGCTTGTCATTTCCGGCAACTGAAAATGCACTAGCATTGTTGAAAACTCCTCCAGTTGGCACTTCACCATCAAAACTGTTAACGGAAAGGTTGAGATAACCAAGAAGAGGTAATTCACCAAGAAACTTGGGAATTTGCCCAGACAAATTGTTGCGGGCAAGGTTGAGGACTCGAATACTTCTTAGCTTCTTGAAAGAAGAAGGAATAGTTCCTTCAAAGAAGTTGCCCTCCATGTTGAGGTTTTCCAACATGACACAATTCTCGATAGAACGTGGAATTTCTCCAGATAATTTGTTTTCTGAAATATCCAATTCATTAAGATTTCTTGCATTACCCAGTTGAGATGGTAATGGACCTGTTAAATTATTTAAAGCTAAGAAGAGGCCAAATAGAGAATCAATACCAGCAAGTTTCTCAGGTATCACACCACTAAGATGATTGTATGAAAGGTCCAACACTTCTAGTTGACTGTAATTTGCCAGAGAAACCGGTATAGTTCCCTCAAGAAAATTGTCTGCTAGACTGAGACGAAGTATTCCAGAAAGGTTTCCGAAGGAGGATGGAATATTTCCTGAGATTTTGTTGGTGTAAATATGAAGCTCTTGCAACTTGGAAAGTTTTCCAATAGAATCAGGTAATCTTCCTGTAAGCATGTTTCCATCAAATGCAAGATACTCCAGGTTCTTAAGATTTTCAATCTCTACAGGAATGTCTCCAGTTATGTAGTTAGTCCCCAGTGTTAACCAATAGAGGTTGGTAGAGAGATTTGCAATAGAGATTGGCAATACGCCTCTAAGGTGATTTTCAAAAAACCACACCTCTCTTAAATTGGTGCAATTGGTTAAGGAGGTAAGAAAGGTTAAATCACTCGTATTCTCATCCCCAAGCCGATTGCCGCCAAAGTTTATTGTTTCAAGATTTTGCAGGTTTCCCAAATTATTTGGAACAGGCCCCGTTAAGGAATTATATGCTAAATCAATATCTATGAGGCTTGAGAAATTGACTATAGATTTTGGAATATGACCAAAGAATTGGTTTGTTCCAAGATAAAGAGTTTGCATCTTGGGTAGGGTTAAGCCTATATCATGCGGGAGGCGACCTGTTAATTGGTTGTCCGCAACGGTAAGCAAATTCATGGATGAGATATTGTAAAGCTGTTCAGGAACCATACCAGACAATTTGTTGGAATACAAACTTAGAACTTCTAAGGCTGAGAGTCGTCCAAGTTCAGCAGGAATGATTCCTTCCAGATTGTTCAATTGTAGACTTGCACGCTGCATACTGGAGAGGTTCCCAAATGAAGGTGGGATTGCGCCTGTGAAATTATTGCTGGCGAGGCTCAACCTGCGGAGCCTGGACAAAGAGCCAAGTGCACTAGGAATTTTCCCTCTAAAATTGTTTCCATATAGATTCAGGAATATGAGGTTTGAACAAATACCCAAGGTGGAAGGAAGTTCACCTTGGAAGGAGTTATTTGCTAGAGAAAGATATCTCAATCGAAACAATTGACCAACTTCTGGTGGAAAAATATGATGGAATCTGTTTCTACTGAGATCAATCACCCTGAGGAATGTAAGATTCCCAATATGGGGAGATAGTGAACCTGCCAGTTCAAGTGAAGACAGATTCAGGGAAGTCACTCTTCGATGTCTGCGACCGCATGTAACTCCTTGCCAACTGCAGAACTGCAGTGAGTTGTTCCATGAGCTTAAACTATTGAAAGGATCCTCTGATATAAGATCCTTAATGGCAAGCAAAGCTTGCTGGTCTGTCTGATTTGTGAAGCCAAAAGTGGCAGTTACAGTGGTGGCTTCTATGTAGTTGATGAACAAAAGAATGCCCAAGAACCAAAGAGATGAGTTCAGTAGCCCTGAAAGCATTTTTCTTTTCTGATTTTTTTTCGGTGTTTGTGCCTGATGAAGCCAGGATGAGCTTAAGCAAGTCAATAAGAAGCCAAGATCCTCGATTTTATAGTTAGAGGATTGGAATCTAAGTGGAAAATCTACGAATGCATACAGGAGCCATCGATTTGACTACGTGAAGATGCTTGTACTTTTAACAGTCATCTTCAAAAAGTAGAAAAAAAGAAAAAAAAACAAAAGTAAGCAGTGTTGATGGTACAGTTTCCACAGTATTGAAGAGAAGAATTTAGTCTTCACGCGCAAAAGCTAGCTTAACGATAACATCTGCTTGGAAAAGAGAAGAGACACCGGTGTGAAATCAAAGTGGAATTTAGCATTTCGAGGTCTGGTTGTGATTAATTTTTAAAATATTTTTTATTTAAAAATATATTAAAATTGTCATGATCTAATTTTTGAATTCATGACCAGTACATAGACAAATAAGATGATACAAATCCTAATGCTTCACTTATTATGAAATTAATTATATTATTATTTCTTTAACCTAAAGCTCTGATACCAAGTTTGTCACGACCCGATTCCTGGATCCATGACCGGCACATAGATAAGGTTCTCCTCCAAAGTTCTATACCTATACGAACTCAAACTTACATACAAACTTATCATTTAAATAAGTCAATCAGAGTTCAACGCAGCGCTGATAACAAAATAAACTTCATAATGTGATTTAATTGTCTTAATACAAGAGTTTATAGTCTTGGAGCACTAACTAAACATAAAAGAAAGGTACAAATTACAACCAAAAAACAGGTTCGGAAGGTTCAACAAAAATAACCCGCTAACAAGCTATAAGCATGAAAAGATAAATAATGAGAGGGTGAGTTCAACAACTCAGTGAGTAGATAACGTTCAATATACACACACGAGGTAATACAACAATATTGAGAAATATATATACAAGTATGGCTTTAGATTCTTATAGGAAGGTTTATCAAATAGGTCATAGCAAGAATATCATAAGGTAAAGCTCGTCAGAAAATCAAAATACAATGAGCATGAGGCTCCGTACTGTGGGATGATCAGTCCACACAGGTTGGTGACTCCCCCGACCAACTAGGGTTCGGATATGATGTGCACAAAGACTAACACTACCCTGTTAACATGGGTATTCTGACTGGCATACCATAGGTTCATAATCATAATCAAACAGACATATTCATATCTCAATACTCAACTCATGACATCAATCAAATAAGGAGCTATCAATTCAGAAGTCAATTCAAAATATATACTGGTTCACATCAAGAATTCAGATTCAACAATTGATCATGCTTTATCATAACAAGGATAATAATCAACATATATATTATCAAGAAGCATGATTCAATTCATATTAACAAATCAAATATTTATAATATTTCTCATGCATATGGAAAATTATCCATTCACCTGACTCGAAAGCAAACAGAAGTCAAAAGCAGATACCGAAGAAAATTATACTGACGTCCCGCCGGTAGAATATCAGAATTATCTGAATACAAAGGAGACATATTCAAGAACGATTTGAAAGAACATATAACTTATTTAATATACCTAACTAAGGCTATATTCCATAACCCTATATGTTTTTGAACTAACTAGTCAATTTTCTCAAAATCCCAAAATTAAACGGTTTTCCCGAAATCTAATCCATAATAAAACAAATAATAAAATTGATAATAATTCACTAAATAACCCTCAATTATTCATCAAACCAATCTGAAAAAGCGAATATTACAGCTAGGGTCCAATCTGGAATTTATCATATTTTTAAAGGTCAAATTGTAACTTTTGTCAAATTGAAGGACCAAACTAAAAATATCATAAATCCATGACTATACTAAAATTCTGAACATAATTAATCCTCAATTCTATCCATAATATCTCATTATGCTCCAGGGACCATTCTGGAATTTTTCCAAATTTTTAGGATCAAATTGTAATTTTTGTCAAATTGAAGGACCACATTGAAAGTGTTAAAATTTCATAACTATACAGTAATTCTGCCCATAATTCATCTTTTATTTTGTTCAGAATCTTGGAATATGCTCCAGAGACCAATCTGTAATTTTTCAAAGTTTGGGGACTAAACTGTAATTTTTACAAATTGAGGGACCAAATTGAATTTTCTTCATCTTCAACCTCAAACCCAAAATTTTCACAGATTACCTACTGTTCTTTCCAGATTTCTAACTCAAAATTCACCATTTACACAAATCATAACTCAAAATCATCATTTTTACCTACAAATCTCTCAAAATCAACTTAACAATCCATTACCATGATAATCAACCCTATAACATTCAAATCTACAAATGCATGGGGCCATTGATTTTACTGTGCGAAGATGCTTGTACTATTAATAGTCATCTTCATGTTTTTTTTCTTGCTGGAAAAAAAAATTGTACTACGGCAAGACAAATCAAGGGGGTTTGCCATTGATTAACATGAATTTTCCTCTTTACATATCAGGGTTCAAATCTCACAAGAATTAAAATGTTCATGCATTTCCTAGACAGCAGTGTTGATGAATTTTTTCATGAATTTTCCTCTTTACATATCAGGGATAAAAAATGAAGACTAAAATATACTTTTCCACACCTCATAAAAACAAAAAAGGTGATATTATTCTGTCTATTTATCATATATCATTAATATATGTTATAATATAAGAATAAAGATTTGACATATTAATTGGATGGTGCATCAAATGAAAATCGGAAAGAATGGTGGTTAAATTGTCAAAGAAAAGAAGAATGAGGGGCTGAAATGAAAACAAATTAAAGAGAGTTAAAAAGGAAACACGAAGGGAAGAGAGAAAAAGACTCAAACATCTTAAGCCTATTTCCATCTCTCTCCACCCCTTTAAGAACCCGTTCTTCCATTCACATGGAAGTCATGCTTTCTCGCTGATCAGACCCTCTAAGGCATGACAGCTCCAACACCAGCCCGAAACTTCATGATGGTGACCTACACGACTGTCATAGAAAGGGATAGGTGGAGAAGCTAATGTTTTTCCACCAAAAAACACTCCACCCAATGGTGATGGAGCATTATTCCACGCGTAGATAGTTATGGCGGTGGGGGCGGCCTAACTGGTGCAGGGTGTTTTTGATTCTCTTACCCTTTATGTTCTCTAGATGAAATGAATGACAACATGTGAAGAGAGATCAGAGATCTTTCAACTTCATATCTTTTGCTCTTGCACATAGAAGTTTATTTATAGTTTCATATTTGAAGGTATGTTACATGTTTTTTTTT
>Ga0325402_1007452_pt1 | contig 10386 bp, 8 predicted proteins | sample PopdelMetagenome_22_FD_207212 | JGI IMG/M metagenome (GOLD analysis project Ga0325402, IMG submission 207212) | Populus deltoides microbial communities from Bellville, Georgia, United States - Xylem-PdKOR-R3 | ecosystem: Host-associated > Plants > Phyllosphere > Stem > Wood/Secondary xylem... | reverse complement strand
TTTTTTCTTAAACCTATATTTTTTTAACAACTACTACAACATCAATCACACCAAGATTATGCTTGGTTGAGCTACTTCCAGCTTCCTATCTGAACTTTAAAAGCTCGACCTGTTCATGTGGACTGTCTTAATGCATCAATCAATCAACTTACTAATCAAATTATTTTAATCGATATATGAAGATTGTAGAGTCTATTGTTAAATTAATCTAAGCATCAATTAATCATGTTTTAATCTTAATTTATTTTAATCAAATTATCTTACTTCCTAGCATTACCAAGAGGCTATGGCCATAGAACCAAAGTCTCATTTATTTCCTTTGCCCCCCCTTGCATGGGGGAAGGAATGACCGCACCAGACACTGAAGATACCTTCACAAATTCATATCAGGCAAATATTAGGTTTCAGCCATTGATAAAAAGGTCACAAAAGAGGGTGTACTTTATTTTTTATCATATAGATTCATCAATGTTTTACTTCTACCCCTATGGTTTTAAAATTCCCACTATCATCTTTTATTTTTATGACCTATTTTTTTAAAAAAAAACAATTGCTTTTGAGATTCTCTATATTTTCAGGTGTTTTTGTGAGATAAGATAGCATTTATAGATAGATACAAGCAAGCTTTTTTTTAGTCATCAAATAGTAAAAAAAATAAAAATAAAATAACTTTAAGGGATTGGCCATGAAGATTTGCTCTTTCTCTTGATTTTTTTTTTAATTCTAATATCATCTTATCCGGTAGGATTTATTCTCTTGATGTAGGGCTGTATCTTTAAAATCATTTATGATTGATATTTAATTTTAATCGACAGAACTTGGTCTAAAAATACCATTTAGTTAGTGTTTTAGAATTATAATAATTGTTGTTTTTTATCTGAAAATGTATTAAAATATTATTATTTTTTAATTTTTAAAATTTTTGACATCAGGTTATTAAAACTATTTAAAATTATAAAAAAAATTAAAAATTTTAAAAGCACTTTCTAAACGTAAAAATAAACACCCTCTACTTTCACGAAGCAAAAAGATAGCAAAGGAAAATTGATAACGGGTATGATTGAAAAATCATAAATTATTGAAATACAAGTGGAGTATTAATGAAACTACAAGGCGGGGATTATAGTTCATCAGAAAAAACAAACACATACGACAGAACAAAAAACCGAACCGTTTTTTGTTATTTTAAGAGACTTCCGTTTACAAACCCCTTCTTCTCTTCCTTGTAAGCTCCAAAATATCAGAAGATCACACAAAAAAACAGTCAAATCTGACTGAATTTGCAAAACCAATCGAATGGACAAAGGGAAAGCAGTGATGGGATCAGGGAGAAGATGGGCCGTTGATTTCACTGACAATTCAACTACTCCTTCCTCTCGTGATATCCCTGATCCTCCTGGCTTCTATCGCACCTCTCAAGAGCAGGTACAGTTCCCATAATCCCCTTCTCTTTCTGTTGATTTGATTTGATTAATTTTTTTGTTTTTGTGGGTTTTTGATTGTGATATGTTTTGCAGGATGATTCGGCCGTCACCAAGCAAAAAAAGGATGCTGAAGCTAATTGGAAATCTCAGGTTTCTTTTCTTTTTTCTTTTTGTTTTTTGGTTAAAATTTTTGTTTTTTTTTTAATAAAAAATCTGGGGTTTTGTTGTTGATTGAAAAAAAAATGTGGGTTTTTGTTGTTGATGTATTGTTTTGTAGGAATTAATTTATATGCGTAGAAATAAGAGAAATTTCGCGATTTATGAGTACTACATTTAGTAGCTTCAGAGATGCATGGGACTGTAAAGAAAGTTGATATTCTATATGTAGAGGGTCTTAACAAGTTCAAGTTTTTATCTTTAATGGGTAGTGTGTAAAAGGGTAGAATATAAAAGGGAGTTACTGCGAGGATTATTTTGTGTAGTTTTTTTGAAAAATAGCTTAGCAGCCAAAAATATTTGGCAAAATAGCACAGTTTGATGAATGAAGATTTCATTTACCTTAGCAGGTTGCTCAAGCCTGCTACAAAGCAATTACTATACAAACTGAAGAATCAAATAACTATTGCAAACTCCAGTCAATTACAAATAGCAATATACTTTGAATTGTCCAGTGCCTTCTGCAATGGCAACGTCTTATATAGCATCAACTGGACAAAATTCTTAACCATCTCTTTGAGAGATTCGACAGAGAAGTTGTTTGGCACACTGAAAAAAACCCTTCACCAATCACAATTATGGGGTCTTCAATGATACTGTTTTGAATCTTGAAACAAGTAATAAACCTTAGATTTCAGTTTTGGCTGCTCATAGAAAATTGACATGGCCAAAGGACGCATATGCCTTTTTTCCTGCAAGCTGTTAAGTACAGCTCTGTGCTGTTCATTGATCATAAATTACTTTGATTTACATGTTTCTGAATTATTATTTTCTTTTAAGTTTTTAAATGCATGTATTGTTAAAACATCTTCTTTGATATGTAAACAGAAAGCTTGGGAAGTGGCACAAGCCCCCTTCAAGAACTTGCTAATGATGGGTTTCATGATGTGGATGGCTGGAAATACAGTGCATCTATTTAGCATTGGGATTACTTTTTCTGCTCTTTGGCAGCCCATAGGTGCTCTTCAAGGAGTTGGGAAAGGTAAGCTGGCCGGAGTCCTATTTTTTACTGCTCTTTTTCATGTTTCTCTATTCTGTTTCTTGTTTCTATTTGTCTGGAATTATAATCTAGGAAAAGGGGGGGACAACCCACATTGTCTGCCATCAAGTTTTTCATGCATTCATGGTTCTTCTGCCAAACCTTTATGGGTATAAGGCAATACAAAATTAAGCAGGCACTCTTTATGTTCTAAAAATCTTTGAATTCTACTGTAGGTTTTAGGAAGAAATCAAGCTGCTTCTATTACTCTCTTTTTCTGTGTATCTGGGAACTTCTCTAACAATACAAGATGTCTTTCAAAATTCAAACCAGTACCCTGTCCTCCCTCCAATATGATATTATTTGCTACTATTCAGCTCCTATAAAGAATATATTGTAGAGGGATTGTATCAATGTTCATCAACTGCTTAATCTGTACATGAGAATCAGATCATTTTGTGAGCAATCTAACTAGACCCCTCTTTTTCACTCGATAATTTCCCTGAACTTAACCTTCAGAGTTTTTGTTTTTAACTATCTTTATTCTGTTTATTTTCTAATATGTGGCCTTTTCTTTTTGGCTCTTTCCATATTGACCTCGTTTTATTCACTAACTTTCCTTGTCAAAATTTGTACCTGCATCTGCCATGCTTTTAGAGTGGTTTGGGATTAGATAGGTTCCCATAATAGCTGGCATTTGCATCTTTATGTCCTGAAGCTCGTTAATCTGATCATCAATCCCTTCTGATTTGCTTGCAGTTTTTGAGCCATACAAAGACAGTAAAGTGGATCTTCTTGCACCTAAGTTAGTCTTTATTGCCCTAAATTTGGGTGGTTTAGCATTGGGTATTTGGAAGGTAAGATGCATTTTCTGCTTCTTTCTTGCATGGGTTACAGTTTGAGAAAGAAAAGGAAAAACAGAAAATTCAAAGCAAGTATATCCAACAATTTGTTTTCATGTTCAATTTTTATATTTATTTTTGCAGCTTAACACATTGGGACTTCTTCCTACACATGTATCAGACTGGGTTTCATCCCTACCCCCTGCTAAGGTTCATTTCTTCTTCCCAATTTCAAGTTGCAATTAAGCATTAAAAAGAAAGGAGTAGAAAAGACAGAACTAACAAGTCATCCTCCTTTTGTGTGCTGCAATTCGTTTGCATGTTCTTATATTGTGTGGTAAATGACTTCTGGTTGGAGTAGAAGGTTTTTCTACATTTAAGACTGAGGGCTTTTTAAAAGGTTTTGCCACTTGGACTATATGGCTCCAGTGTGTTTATTTATAGTAAAAGATTTGTTATTTTTGCAAGGACGTGGATACTGCAAAATGTGTTGCCTATTATTGCTATCCATCTCCTTTCACTGGATTGTGCCACTATTCTTTCTTTAAATGCTTGAGGCATTGACTTGAATCAGTAGTTATTTTTACATTCTACAAGAAAAGAAATACAGAATTGAGCCAATTATGAAGCCTGTTAGAGTAAATTAAGAAAACCAAGGAGAAAGGAGATTGCTCGGCTTCTACTCAAGCTCTGTAGATGGGTCCTAAGAGTTCCAGCCAAGCTCATGCTTTGTATTTTTGTTTTTATATGCAATCTCTACCATAGACTGCCACAACTGGCCACTGGATATAACCTCCAGTCATTATCCCAAGGACACCAATGATCTGTGATTCTGTCTGGCCATATCTTGACTATTGCTATGCTGTGCTCTTTCGTTCTGCAAACTGGGGGTTTGTAGTTCATTCAAAGATCCTCACATGTTGAAGAGATGCTACAATTGCCTTTAAATGATTGCACGTTGCCTCATCAAAGATCCAGCAATTTAGTTAAAAACTGTTTTATGTCGTCAAATTTGGAAGCACAAATGTTTTTGAAGTCTCTCCTCTAGGACTAGGAACCTTACTAACACTCGTGTACTTTCTTGTTTAATTTCCAGGAGGTTGAATATTCAGGTGGTGGTTTTCCTCTGCGCTGATGCGCTTCTTTTATATCATCATTCACCATCTGGTGGGGAAAAAGAAGTTGCCATGGCAGGACCAGATTTGGATCTATTCTTGGCTAGTGGCTTGTTATTCATGGGTGTGGTCACCATGACAATGTACCGTTTAGGCTGTTTTAAATTTCTTAAACCAATCAGACATTAACAGGCTTGGGTTTGTAGCTATGGCATGAAGTAGATCATTGTTGAATTTGAGGTAATAAACTAATAGTCCTTCTTGTACCTGTGTTAAATTTTGTCCATCTTGGAAAATTAATGACACTCCCAAATTTCCTGCCATGGTGTGTTCGAAAGTTTTCAGTCTTCCACAGAGAGAAGAAATATTTTGCACGAGAAATGGAGAAGCAGATTTTGACTCTGAGTACCAGGATGACGGCATGTTGTTCATTAGCTCACAATCACGGTCACGTATATGCTAGTATTGGCATTTTTTTTTTGTTTAATATTATTGTGATTGATTTTTGAAGTATTTTTTGTTTAAAAATTTATTCAAATAATATTTATTTTTATTTTTTAAAATTTATTTTCGATAGTAACATCTCAAAATAATAAAAGAATTAAAGCAAATAAAAAATTAAGTGTTTTTTAAATCACTTTACTTGAAAAATCTATTAATCTGTTGTTGTTTTTTAGTGTTGTTTAATTATTTTGTTGTATTAAAATTAAAAATAAAAATATTTTAAAAAATATTATTTTAATATATTTTTAATTAAAAAATATTATTAAAAAAATATTAAGCATTATAACAGTAAACACAGTTTGTTTTTCATAATATATAACATAATTTATTTTTAAAGAAACTTTGCAATAATCATTTGTATGGGATGTAGAATTATAATAAAAATTACTTTTTAAAATATTTTTTATTTAAAAGTATATTAAAAAATATTATTTTATTTTTATTATACAAACACATCAACACAATTTAAAAATAAAAATTAAAAAAATTAACTTGCCAGCACAAACAATCACTACGGCAGTATAGGAAATGAATCTAATTATTACCCAGATTGAAATCGAATAGATCCAATTTATTTGTATAGGCTGAAATAATTAAAGAACCATCAATTATAACTTACCACATTAGTTAAGAAGTGGTTAAAGAGAAAGACATTAGTTAAGAAGCAAACCTCTTGTTCAACTCAAAGTCTCTCACTGTTTGCATACTTGTTAAACAATCCGAAAAATTAGAGTCTCTAGATTCTTAATTGAATAAAAAAAGAAAGATGATGATCTCATATAACTTGATTAATGGAGTATTTAATAATTCATATGGATTAACTAGACTTAATTGGATAAACATAAAGAAAACCCCATGTCTCATGAATTTAAAACTATATCTTGTCTAGATCATGATTTCAAAAATATATTATAACTTCACTCACTCACTCTGCTCACTCATCGGACTCCTTTCCTATTCAACATCCAAGTTGGGTCTATGACGTCCAAACATTAACATGCGGTTAAAAACTAACCGCAGATAGATAAACAGGTCAACAACAACTCTCTCGCTCTCTCTCTATCTTGTCATCTACCAAAACGCACCAATGGATTTCACAGCAGATCAACTTCTTCAGTACAATGGTACAAACCCTTCAAACCCCATATATGTAGCACTCAAAGGAAGAGTCTTTGATGTCACAACGGGCAAAAGCTTCTATGGACCAGGTGGTTCTTATGCAATGTTTGCAGGCAAGGATGCAAGCAGGGCTTTAGCTAAAATGAGCAAAAATGATGAAGATATCTCTTCTTCATTACATGGACTTACTGAGAAGGAGATTGGTGTGCTTGATGATTGGGAAAAGAAGTTTGAGGCTAAGTACCCTGTTGTTGGTCGTGTTGTGTCTTAGAAAGTTCGGAGCAGTGTGGTCAATTTGTGTTTTCCAATAATGGGTTTATATGATTTTTGTAAAAGATTGTGACTTTTGATGTTCTTGTTGGGTTTGGATAGTGAAGGCTCTGTGTGTGTAACGTCTATAATTTGGGGGTTAATGAATAAATCTGGGTTGTGTGAAGTTGAGTTTTTTCTGTTTGTTTAATGCTTTACTCAGAAATTATGTTATTTTAGTACTATTAGTCGTGCTGTTCTAGGGGATAATGGCTGGTTTGCTTTGTTGGCTTTTGATAGTTTGGCTGTTTTTTTTCTTTACTGCTTGCAATACCTTTTGGTCTTTGCAACTTGATTTTATTCGTTTTGTGGGGATTGTTTTGTCTGTTCCCTGGTGTATGCTTTTGTTGATTAATTGCAATCCTTGCTTTACTTGTTATGGACAATTAATGGAGTGGAAAGAACAATTTTGAGGTGTTGCAGACGTGGTTGTTTGATGGTGGGAAAGAATGCTAGTACGTCGCTGCTGAAAGAACAGGTGTGTGCTTTGAATAGGACAATATTTCACTGGTGGATCTATTAGGAAGTGCAACTTTTGAGTATTGTCCAGTTTCAGCAATGGTTTAGTTCATGTTGTTCAACTAGGAAGTTCTTATTAAGTTTTAGTTGTGTTGTAAAAGCGTTTTGTATTGTTCCATAATAGCCTGATGGTGGATATCATTGACTAGATATGAATGAACCTACACACTTGAAAATAGATTTCCCCAATATCTGTAAGGAAAAGGTTGCGAACATGGGGACAGGGTTTATAAATATTTGTATATTGAAAAGTGGGTGATACTTCACAAGAATTGACTCGTGGGAAGTTTCCAATTGATTTGTTGATGTGCTATGGCTGTTTTCTACTTGATTTGTTTGAAGCCTTTTTAGTATGAAAGAACCATTCATAAGGAACATTCGTATCAGTTGCCTGGAGAAAGTTGAGTGTGTGGTGTTGCTATTTACAAATGGCAACAATTTATGCATGCTGTTATGTGTGATATTTGAGAACTCGTGCCTTCTTGAATGCGCATGCCATGTCTTTTGAGTTTATGTTTTAAGTAGCAGCAGAAGTAGGGACTATTAATTAGTGCTGAAGTGATCTGAATGTGACTTGGATCTCAGAAGCAGACTCATTTATCAAGTGATTTAGCATATGGGAGCTGGGAATCTAAGGATGAAGATGTATCTCCTACTCTTGAAGGCTTTAATGACTAGGAGAATGCCACGTACCCTGTTGTTGGATGTCTTATTTCTTGAGTTCCTAGCATTTATTTTCTTCTACTCGTATGCATCTCATTATGGTGACTGGTACTTTTTGCTGTTTTGTCGGTTCAGGCGAGGATGGTTGTGTCAATGCTAATAATCCATGGAAGGATGGATTGATGAATATGGTGACTTAACTATTAGCTTATCCTCCTCCGTTTTAATGAATCAAAACTTTTTTAAGTGTAGTTGAAATTAATTTTCCCCACTCTCTGTAGAGAAGAAAAAGACAGCAAACCAAGATGCACGGAGATGGAGTGTATAGATATTGTTGATGTTCTGTGGCTGTTTTAAACTTCATTTGTAACCCTTTTTAAGATGAAAGACCATTGATAAGGATCATTCTTATTAGTTTCTCAGAGAAAGTTCTGGCACTTTGATTTTTAGTGTGTGCGCTCCTATTTTCACTAGAAACAATTTAGCCTTCTCGAGTTAATAAACTAGCACGTGAGAACTTGGATTCTAAGGCCCTACTCCTGAAGGCTTTAATGACTGGGAGAAGGCCAAGCATCATGTTGTTGGATGCCTTATTTCTTAAGTTCCTAGCATCTTTTTGTTTCTACGTGCATGCGTCTCATTATGTTGACTGGTAAGTTTTGCTATTTTCATTGGTTTAGGCAAGGAGGGTTATGTCTATGCTAATAATCCATGAATGAATCGATGGATGGATGATGAATAACTTGCTCAGGATTTGTTGGCTGCTTCAAATTCAGGGTAATTTCTTTGTACTTTGGTTTTGTACTCTTGAGTAGTTGATATATCTCAAGATTTGTTGGCTGCTTTGGATCTGGAGTACTCTCTTGATGTTTTCGATCTTTTACTTTGAGTTGCCGGCGTGCCCTTGTACCTCCAACTTGGGTTTACTGTGAGAATTGCTTATTTCTTGGCATCTCTAGCTTTGCTTTTTTGCTGGTACCTTGTTATGTGGGTAGATGAACACTAGGGTTTCCTAACATTGGCAGTTTTAGGGCCCATGTTTCTTAATGAATCAAAGATGGTTGACTGAAACAGATTATGCTGTGTTGTTTTCTACAGTTTCTTGATGAATATGATCTACAGATCAAACTCCATGATAGTTTTCCATGCTTGCATAGAACTGGGGCACATCACTTTCTTAAGAGGTACTACGTAGAAGACTAAACTCTAAAATCGTTGTGTGCCAGATTAGTTCAGTACATGGAAAGAATCATTTCCCCCCCAAACATGTAAAATTCCCTTCAAAATGGGATTTGAACCTGAGACCATCATGTTGAGAGCAGAAGTGCTGCTCACAACAGATTTATTAGTCAGATCTTGCTATTGCATGCTGCATTGACCCCTGACATGATAAACCTTTGTAACCATTGATCAGGGAAATGATAAGACCCTCTTCAAATTCTTCATTCGAGATTCTCGAGTAGATTCTAAAGAGACTACTAAATTTCCAGGCAGAAATGAAGGGAAAAGGACGTGAAAAAGGGAAACAATGGACAAATCCCGTTAACAGGCCAGCGTTCGGATCATTGTCTAGACCCTCATAGAGTAAGAGTATAAGTAATTATGTTTTTGGTAGCGTTCAGACCAAGAAGTCGATATGTCCGAGTGGTTAAGGAGATAGACTTGAAATCTATTGGGCTACGCCCGCGCAGGTTCGAACCCTGCTGTCGACGTTTTTTTTTTTCCCTTCATGCCCTCGCAGCATATACAACCTGACACTGTAGACGCATTGTCCTTATCGTAAATTAGCCCGTAGCCTCAAAAGCTGCATGCCCTGGCAGCATAACAACCGCCCAAGACATATAAAAAAAATATATATTATTTTTAATATTTTTATAACCCAAACGCATTTTCAAAAGTACTTTGGTAACGGAAAACAAAACTACCCTCTAACAGAGTTACCAAACGGGGTATAAGGAAATGAGAAGCAAAGAGGAGATATTTATATAAATATATCTTAATGAAGGGAAACTGGAAAACAAAATAGTCGATATGTCCGAGTGGTTAAGGAGACAGACTTGAAATCTGTTGGGCTTCGCCCGCGCAGGTTCGAACCCTGCTGTCGACGCTTTTCTAGCTTTTGACTTCTAGATTAAATTGTATTTTTATTTGGTCCTTGAAGTTTTCAGATTTTATTAATGTGGTACCTGTACTTTTTAATCTTGCATGGATCCTCCATTAAGGTTTCTCCATTCAACTTCTTTCCAACTTACGATTAGCTGACGGAATTGGATAGGTAATGAAACTATTTTAAGAAATTTTCTTGAGTGAAGACTTAATGGTACCATTATAGTAATTGGTATTGAAGTTTTGAATTATTCAAATTTTTATTTGAATTATGTATTTTAAGATGCTTGAACTATGTATAAATTTTTATTTAAAGCATAAAATTTTTTTAAATGTATATTAAAATTCTTTATGATTTTACAATCTATTTTTACAACACAAGTTTATTTTGTATTTTTTATGCCGTGTTAAAATCGTGATTTTAACAACTTAATGAAGAGAATGAATCAAGAGTAAAGGGATCACATATACCATCAATTTTGTTTTACTTATTCTTCCCATTAATGTAACATAAGCGTTCGTAATGTATAAATGGCTGCTCTTAAATTTTGTCATACACGGCTCGAATTAACTTCTTTTTTTTTTTTTTT
>Ga0325402_1007450_pt1 | contig 10390 bp, 6 predicted proteins | sample PopdelMetagenome_22_FD_207212 | JGI IMG/M metagenome (GOLD analysis project Ga0325402, IMG submission 207212) | Populus deltoides microbial communities from Bellville, Georgia, United States - Xylem-PdKOR-R3 | ecosystem: Host-associated > Plants > Phyllosphere > Stem > Wood/Secondary xylem... | reverse complement strand
AACAATAATTTTTTCTTTTTATCACTAGAATTTAACTATTTTCTCATTCCTTTCTCAAAACATGAACTAACAAATGAAAACAAGTTTTGGAATAAAATTAATTTTTTTTCCTGAAATTTTAAAAACCGAAGGATCCAATATTTATAACTTCTAAAATAAACATTTTGCTCAAAGTTAGAAAAAACCATCCATTTTCTCCTCCTCTGTAATGTTACTTTTTCCTAACAAATTAACTTAAATTCACTATCAATTTTGTTTTATAAAAAAGAAATAAAAAATTGTGCTGGGATGGGAAAAAAAAGTAAATAATGAATAAATCTAAGTGATGAATCCTTATTTCTTGTGTTGTTTAGGCCTGTATTTTTAAAAAGTTTGTATTATTTTATTTTAAATTAATTATTTTTTATATTTTTAAATTATTTTGATGTATTGATGTTATAATAATGTTTTTTAAATAGAAAATATTATTTTAAGATATATTTTCAAACTAAAACAATTTTAAAAACAATTTTTATCATTCTTTCAAATACTGTTTGAAATATTGTTAAAATAATGATGAGGCGCCCATGACCCACCCACCCCAGGGTTACCATATTAGGGAGGGAGCAGCAAGCTCAGACTCACTGCCTTTCACTTCCTGCCTTCTTCCTTTTCTTCTCTTCTCTGGATAGATAGATAGATAGATAGATCACACCATCATCATCATCAATTAGATCATGGATTTTTGCATTCAAACCCACTCTTCTTCTTCTTCTTCTTCTTCTGCTTCCTTTTCTTCTTCACCTCTCTGTAATTCCCACCTGTTGTCTTCTGGAAGTAAATTGATCACAATCACAGACACCACCGCCATGGCGTCGGCGTCGTTGTCATCATCATCACCCTTCTGCGTTTATTTTCTGTTCTGTGCCATAACAATCACTGCTACCCATAATGCTCTGATATTTTTGTAATTAATATTACATTTCTTCTTCTTCTTCTTCTTGTGTGTACTTTCTTGGGTTTTCTTTCTTCTTACACATTTGTTTCTTGGAACCAATTTCTCTCTCCAATCCAGTAGTAGTATAGGAGGAAGCAGGCAAGAAAATGCTGCGTGATTCACTCATCACTGTTGCTACTGCAACAACCATGCCGCCGCCGCCACCAGCACCTTCATCTCATGTTTTGCCCATCAGGTAATGATTAACATTGACAATGGTTTCTTTAATTTTTCACTTAAGCCTATTCTTGGCTGCTTGATTTATGATTTCATGCTTAAATTTGTGCCCCATCTTCATAAATATGAATAAATATTTAGTTTTCATGTATGTATCTATGTACTTGAATTATTAGAGAGGTGAGGAAGAAGGAATTTTTGTGGTATGCAAAACCCCAAATGTCCCTTTATTCTTTACACAATGATCATATCATATCAGGTATGATCATGATCAACACCGGCGTTGGAGGAGAAGAAATGGGAATGTTATTGTTTCAGCTTCAGCTACCCCTCTTTCAATCAATCAGACGACCATGGACTCATCTTCCCGTCGTCTCAAAACTTATCAGGAGGTTGATTTGTATACCATTTTAACATCCTATCTTGCCTTCGTCGTCGTCGTCGTCGTCGTCGTCGTCATCCTACTAATTTGTTGTGAAGATATGTTATGCTATGTTTTTTGGTTGCATTAATGTCGTTCTTCACTTTTTCTAATCTTGCTACTTATTTTTCATCTTGAAACAATTGCTACCAGGTTGTCAAGTCCTCAAGGGAAAAGTTCACCCAGGAATTCTCCTTCCAATCCAAGGACAAAGACATTTCTCTTGCTAAGGTCCTTCTTCATTATTATTGTGATCATAACTTGATATCTGGTGATCCGTTCCCTTTTCTTTCCTAATTTTCTCTCTTGTGTGTACCTTAACCAAGCTACTTGTTGCAAATTGCGTGCAAGTTGTTGTGTTATTATATATCTTTACATATCAAAATCTTGTTATTTCTTGGAATTAAATTGATTGAAAGTTTCTTTGTTGGGAGATTCTGAATTCCAGTGTGTTTTCTGCTGGCTGGTCTAGGCTTTGCTGTACATTGCATCAGAAGATGAGGCATTTATCGCTCTCAATCAAGAGATGGATGCTTGCTCACTCCTGAATGAGAGGAGAGATGTTTCGGTTGCATCGAATGCCCAGGAGTGGGATTGTGTGGAGCAGATGCCTTTGGCTGGAAAGACAATAAGTGAGTGGGTTAGTGAATTGGACAACATCACCAAGGAGGTCGAAGCAGAGCTAGTTTCAAGAGACATAGGTTGCCATTTGGTTGAACTTTTGGATTCAGTGAATCTAGTCCTTTTTGAGTTGAGAGGCTTCAAAAGATCACCTGTTGTTGTAGATTCAAAGTATTCATACTTGCACACAGTATTAAGCACCAGATGTGGCAGTGGTAAAACTTCATCCTTTTTATTTAATGCATTTGTAGCTAGTTGTTTTATTGCATTGTTCTGGTTCACTTCGTACATTGGGGCTCTTGAATAACTTTCTTATCTGTGATATATGCTTTATTGCTGTGTTCTTTCATTCTGTGGGTATTCGCCACAATCTGATCATATATTTTCCTTCTTGACAGCAATTTTGCTTAGTATAATTTACATTGAAGTCTGTAGACGACTTGATCTGACCATTGTGGGATCTCGAGTTGGGGAAGATTTTTTGATATGGCCCCAAATGGGGAACCCAGAGGTGCTTAAATTGTTCATGCTCATCTTCAAAATTTAGCTTGGCAGCTCATTGTTCTTACTAAATTTATTCCTTTCTAATGTGTCATCGAAGCATTTCTTTACAATCTGTGGATGACATCCTGTTGTAAAACCTTATTTTTGGACAAACTTCAAACCAGATTTTTCTCATTTTGCTTCTCCTTTCTGTAGGAGCTCTTCAAGGTAACTTCAGGGCACAGCTTGTTTGCAATTGTCAACGGAAGGTGTGTTGAGGACCCTAGATCAAAGGCATCGGATTTAACTGGAAACTCTCTTTTGGGACTTGAGATAGCTACAAAACGAGACATTATAGGGATTGCTCTGGCCAATTTGATTGTGAGTTCTGATTTGTGGAATTTCATCAAATACTTTCCTGTCTTTTACATTTACCAAGATAACCAATGCACTCATTTAGTCCCTTTTTAATTCTTCCATCATTAAGACTTATTTATTCTCTAAATATGCTTCCTTATGCCCACTTGGGATAAACTAAATCTTAAATTGTGGCAGAGGCTTCACTGGAAACGTGCTTCAAGATCAAATCCTGGATTGATGCTGGCTTCTCCACTTAGGCATGCTCATAATACTGATGAAAAACTTATCAAGGTCCATAGTTCAAGTATTCCTTTGCTTCGGCCTCAAGATCTTAGGTAGTTTTCTTATGTATCTATATGGATGTGTCTGTTATCTTCATTTTCTTCAATGTTTCAGTGGGCCACGTAGCCCTTATCTTCAAGCTGTTTATTTTCAGATTATCATAAAACAGTTAAGCATGTGACATGGGAACAATAACAGGACAACAGGTTGAATTGTTGATTCTTATAATCTTGATACATGCATCAGTTATGCAGCAAATGTAAAAATAATAATAGAAGAAAGCATCATACTGTGTGTCTGGATCGTACCTAATTAACTTGTGCGCTACATCTTCGTAGTGCCAAATTGTAATTGCTTTCTTTCCCATGGACCATTCCCAGGGTTTTTGCAAGTGTTGTGACATAAACAGTACCTTGGTTGAAGCATTTTATGCCATCAAGATGGATGGGGTTTTAGCTGGTTTTTTGGTGCTATTGTTTCTGCCCATATAGTCTCTGAGATTATTGAGCCAGTGTCAGTGTTTCCTTTTTTCCTTCTGGTGAGGAATCTTTGTCACTCGAGCAGAAGAAAGGGCTTTGGAAAGTTTTTTTGAAGTCTTGATGCTTTTTAGTTTTCGTCTCCACGTATCTATTTGGCACTGCTGGTTCTGCTTCTGCTCTTTTCCCCCTCTCTTAAAAGATGTGATGCTGCATTGTTCTTATCTGTAAACTTGTTATGGATCTTGTGTCAGTTTGCCATTTTCATGTCCACCTTTTCTTTCGAGGATGCCTTATTATTGTGTGGTTGTGTAAATCGAAAGACTTTCTTCTGTGGATTTTGATTTGTTAGTTCCAGGTGTTGTTTTAGAGTCTCTGCTGCCCATTTCCCAGTAAGTCCTCTTGAGGTGGCTTTTCAAGTGGCCTTGATTGCCCTGTTTGGTATCGTGTTATCTTCTCCAGTGTTGGTTCCTCCTGGCATGCTTTGCTGTGCTGTGCTCGTTCTCTATCCTGTCTTCTTTAGGACATCTGCTGGTTTTGTTTTTGTGTCAGATGTGGGTCTTGGTGACTGGTCTAGTTGTTGTCTTGGTCTTGGCAGTTTTCTTTGTATTCTTTGGGGTTTCTTCTGCTTCCTTTTGGTAGTCTTTCCAGTTGGCTTTGTGGCTGCAGGTGACAGGAGTCTTTTTTGCTTTTGCATGGTTGTTAGGCTAGTTTTTTTTTTTTTTTTTGTGTGTGGCTGATTTCTTGCTTTATTGTTTGCCGGGTCTCATTTAGTCATTTACTTATTTGCTAAATTGCCTTTTTACTGCTCAGACTGTCTTTTCTAATCTCTTAATCGTCAATTAATAAATTTGATCTCATTCACCCGAAAAATAAAAACATAGATGGCATGATGACCTGGTCTTTAAACATGTTACCTTTTTGTATTATTCGAAGCCTCTTGCTTATAATCTGCAGATGCCCTTGTACTATGAAGAAATACTTGATTTCATGAATAGCACTTTCAAGGTTTGTCCATTTTACTTGTTCATGGAACTAAAGAAGCAAGATTAGAAACTGTGTTTCAACCTTTGGTTCAGGCTAATTCTTTCTAGAATAGGAAATGCATTCTACTTGAGCACAAATTTTACTTGGCTTCTTTAACATATTCCTGCCTTTAATTTTCTGGGGAATTACTCTCTTTTGGGATAGTGATATTTTATTTCTGTAGGATCATGAGATGACATCTAAATTAAATCTGCTTGCATGTCATCTACTCATTCTCAGAGGATTAGAGGGTATATTTTAAGGATGTGACAAGCATCTGCTTGTTTTGATTTGTTTTATTACATTAAGAGTCTGGAAAATAATTTGTTGTTTGAGATCCATGGTTATTGTAACCCATAAACTGAACTGTGATTGGTAAGGGTGGTTTATGCATTTAAACTTTATGATATTTACTACATTATATTCTGAGGTTGCATGGCTGCAACAGTCACTCTTTTTTCGGAAGTTGCTTTTGTACTGTTTTGTCATGTCAATCTAATTGGCAAATGGCAGTGGCAATGACTTCAAGTTTATGTCTATCAGCTATGGTCAGGCTGTAAAATGTTTCCATACAAGGTGAAATTGGCCCTCTCTTTTCTTTTCTTAATGAAATGCATAAGGGTGCATGTAAATTTGGAGTTCAACTTAGAGCTGAGCTTGCATCTGAGCATTCATTCTAAATTGGAAGATAAACTATCTAGCATTGCAATTGTTATATTAGCTCTGGAAGATAAACTTCCTTTCATGCATACCAAACTGAATCACAGAATTCTTCACAGGCTGGCTGTCATGGCTTCGGAAAGATTGTTGATTCTGCAACCGCATAATTGGGCTTTGAGGAGAGACCATGGCATGATGCTGTACTATAACAGGTATAAATTTGGGATCTTCATGCCTTGACAAAAACTGCAACGCATTTCACTATGGTGTGGTTGAATTAATTGGTTGCGATTGCAGGAAATATGGTCAGGCAGTGCAAGAGCTTAGCATTTGCATGGCATTTGCTCCAGAAGAAGAGGCGAAAGTCCTAGAAGCATTTGTTGAGAAATTGCACTTGTTGCGGCTTGAATCATCATGGAAGTCTTTGGGACACACTGGTCAGCTAACAGTTCCTTGAGGTGTTTGGACATAAGTCTCCCTCCCTCCTCCCCTTCTCTTTGTAATTAAAATGATGTTCCGTTGTTTGTTGCAAGTGTGTGTGTGTATGCGCATGCGCATGCGCGCCTGTATGCGAGATTCATATTATAAACCGGACTGAGTCAAGTATGGTGATTTTAATTTAATTAGATAGAAAAAAAATGATAGTAGATAAATCAAATTTTCATAAAAAAATAATTATAATAACATCAGGAAAAAGTATTTTTTACAATATTAAACAAAAGATGTATCTCATTAATTTATAACCCATTAAATATAAAAGAACAAAGTGGGGTAAAAAAAAAACATAAAAAACTGGTTTTAATTAAACTGAGTTAACATGATAAACTTGTAACTTTAGTAATCAAAGTTGAGTCAACCTGTGATATTTTGTTAAACTCATGATCCAGATTATGAGATTGAAATAACCCGGTAAAAAAATAAAGAGAATTATAAAGCTTTTTTTTTAAAAAAAAAAATCATGTTAACTTTTTAAATCTATAACTTGGGTCATTAGATCCAAAATATTTTATTTGAAAAAAAACCATGAAGTTTAATTTTCAATCAAATATTAAAAGATGAAATTAAAAAAAAATCAAATATATAAAAGGGTTGAAAAAATAGTAATTAAAAGAATGAGGATCAAGATTCAAATATCAAATAAATTTTATATTTAATTGAACGGTGAAATTAAAAAGAAAAATCAATTTAGCAAAAGGACCCAAAACAATTAAAAGAATGAAGATCAAAATTGATATAAAAAATAAAAATAAAATTTTGATTGAAAGATGAAATTGAAAAAATAAATAAATTTTACACAAAGATCAAGAAAAAAATTAAAAACCAAAACTTTGATTGAAAGGTAAAAGTAAAAAGAATAACAACTTTTCCTCCAAAAGAGTTAAGAAAAAATTAGAAACCAAAACTTTAATTGAAGGGTGAAAATAAAAGGAATAGTAACTTTTTTAAAAGGGTTAAGAAAAAAGTTAAAAAACCAAAATAATAAGGATCAAACTGGAAAACATAATAATATCAATTTGGATTGAAGGATAAAATTAAAAACAAATAAAATTTTACAAAAGGACTAGGAAAAAAAATAAAAATCAAAAGAATATAGACCAAGTTGAAAAATATAATATTTATAAATTGAGATTGAATGATAAAATTAAAAACAAATAAAACTTATACAAAACGGCTAAGGAAAAAATTAGAATTAAAAGAATAAGGACTAAAGTTAAAATACGAACAACAAAGAGGGCAAAACTTAGTTTAATTTTTTTAAAAAAATATATTTTAAAAAACACATAAAAAGCATGATTTTTTTAAAAGAAAAAATCACACAAAAAGAGTTAGAAAGAGCCCCCGCACTGGTCATTTTTTTAAACAACAACTTGTCATCCGCTCAATATTTTTTTGAAAAAAATATCTAGACGACATGTCACCTAGTATTATCTAGATTTTAGCTATTATGGTGGCTAATAAAACAGGATTTATGTTTGTTTGACTCAAACACTCATTTTTTAATAAATTTTTATCCAAAACACCTAGAAAAAAAATGCCTAAACTCTTTGACAAACCCATAGATAGCCTTAATAAGCAAAAAAAAAAAATACACAAAAACACAAAAGCTAGAAACAAAAATTCTTTCCAAGCTTAGATTTGTTTTTTAGGCAATTTCAAGGTGAAAAAACATTTAAGTAGAACTCTTCTCATAAAATAAAACCTTTTGACACACAAAACAACCATTTTGGTGGTTGTAATTGGTGTTATCGTTGATTTTCTCTTTCTATTATTGGAATCATATGTTCTCTCCTCTTACAAATTATGGAATAAAATATAAAAATTGAATTTCTACACCAAAATTAATTTTGCAAAACTATCAAGGGACCGAATAGGTGTTGTAACAACCTCGATTTCCTAATTTCTTTTTTCGCGATATAGTGGGAATTTTCAGGTGATATATATATATATATATAGGTTCCACCAAAATTCAGTCTCTCCGGAGGTCCCAAATTATTGACAAAATCATATTACACTTCTAATTTTAATTTACATCCTGATCCAATCATCTTGAATCTCAACCTAACTTATGATCATCAACACCACATCTTATTCAATATCATATAATGTAATTCAAATAAAAAATTCAATTTCAACTATAAATATACACGGTTAAATAGGTACTAGAGTTACAAACATTAGATTAAAGTCATATATTCAAATTTATGGATTAATATTATATTTCAAGTTTTAGAAGGTAAGCTTCTTAATTTATAAGTAATTTACATGGTCAAAAGCAAAAGATAACTAAACCAATATCACTCCTAACGCTACCCTGATGGACTTGAAAAAAAAATTAACATGTACATATAAATAGAAAAAAGTAGTAACAAGCAATAACAATAACAGATAATAATCTCCATGGAATTTCTATTGATATATAAAATTAGGTATAAACCTCTTTTACAACATATATTTTCCATCTATTACCAATATCCATCTAATATCCTATCTCATTTGCTCAACGGTTTGCGAACACCATCTTCTTATAAATTAATTCTCACTTGATATCAAGATATTCCTCTCTTGGTATCATTAATTTATCTCATTCTTTTAAAATAACTAATTAATATTTTCTCTTTTATTTTTTTTAGAAGGTAATTGCCGACACTAATAAATCTCAGTAGTATCATCAATCTTCAAATATTGGGTTAGACTAATCAATTACATTCACGTGTCGATATCAATACAACCAATTAACATCATTATCTATTCATTTTCCATAATAGTTAATCAAATCTTATTCATATTTGGTTTACCATCAAAGTCGTCAATATCAAGAACCCTTAACATCATTAGCCTCCTTACCTGGAGTAACTAATCACACCAGAAATGGTTGCCGATACCAGTGTGACATATTGATATCATTAACTATTCTTGACCCAGAATAGTTAATCAACTTATTTTTTTCATTGAACTAGGAGTAACCATGCCGAGGTTAGTAATCTTTACTAACATCATTAGTCACCTAATTGTTCGGGATCGACTAATCAATTTAAGAAATGTCGGCACCAATGAAACTTCATCGATATCATTAGCTATCCAAACTCGGATAGGTAATCAATGTCACTTGTATTGCCGGTACCAATGAAACCTTATTGATACCATTAGCAATCCAAACCCGAATAGCTAATCAATGTCACCAGTAATGCCGGTATTAATCAAACCCCATTGATACCATTATTAATCCAAACCTGAATAGCTAATCAATGTCACCAGTAATGCGGTACCAATAAAACCTTATTGATACCATTAACAATCCAAACTTGGATAGCTAATTAATGTCATCTGAATTTTCCATTCGTATCGATCCCTTTTCTTTCTTTTCTTCTTCTTTTTTTTTTTTATATCATATGCATTGTAACCACTGTTGCTAAGTATTATTCACACACAAACCATAATAACATAATTAATTCGATACTACAACCATAATAACATAATTAATTCGATACATAACAATGCACACAAGGCACTCGTATTCGTTCAAACATGATCCTAATTAATAGATGTATATCGTTGCACACAATGTACTCTTATTCATTCCAATACCATCAAAGCAATAAAACAACAAATTCTGAAATTTATTAATAAGTTTACACAAATTAAAAAGATAAGGTGTGATGCACCTATTCCTCCACATAAATGATTTAAACACATACACAACATCAATATACATATATAAATCGAGCATCAATAATTTAATCATAATATACCATTAATTTATCACTCTAAAATCAGTACACTTTATTTTTGTTATTACACATCTAACTCGATGGTCAGTACCCTGCCGCCACTAACTCTATTCAAGCCAACTAGTCCACTATAGTTTCCTTGAAATAAACATTCACAACTACACAAGCACAAGCACATTTATAGAAAATACCATTTATTTAACTCTAACAAGTATTGAAAAAAAAAAGTTTGAGATGTAAGGCACCTACTTAATGATTGAACTTGCGCAAAAGTCCCATACTACTAAACAGATCTTGCAACCTCTCCTGTATCATTAAAGACACATATCAAATGTGGCTCCACCATAATTGAAAATTACATTCTAAAACTCATTTAAATTTAACATCGCATAACACATGCATTCGTAACTTGTTGAATATCTTTAAACATGGCCTCGCAATTTTTTTTTTTAATTTTGTCTACTCAACCCATAATATACAAACGTAACTTCACATCCTTACATTTATTCATATAATTGAAACGAATTCATTTTCCTTATCAAACCAATTCTTTGCCGAATGATCTTATTTTTATTTATTTATTTTCATGATGAGTTTTTCAATTCTTTTTTCATAAGTCCACTTTACTTCATCTTAAGTAAATTTAACAACATATTTTTTTTTATCATAATTTCATGCA
>Ga0325402_1007449_pt1 | contig 10391 bp, 7 predicted proteins | sample PopdelMetagenome_22_FD_207212 | JGI IMG/M metagenome (GOLD analysis project Ga0325402, IMG submission 207212) | Populus deltoides microbial communities from Bellville, Georgia, United States - Xylem-PdKOR-R3 | ecosystem: Host-associated > Plants > Phyllosphere > Stem > Wood/Secondary xylem... | reverse complement strand
TATTAAAAAACATATTAGAAAATCCTATATATTTATTCTTTTATTAAAAAAACAATTGTCTCATAGCGGAAGCGGGTACAAAATTATTCCATATCTATAGTTATACTTTTTTAAAATTTGCAACGAGATTTTCATCCATAATTTAGTTGAAGATTTTTACACGTGCAGAATTACCGACAAATTTTTATTTATTTTTTATTCCACCACTATTTCCTTCAAAAATCACCGATAAAAACTTTCGATCAGTAAATTGCAAAGAAATGTTTTTCATACATGTTTTCGTTGATTTTTACCAATAGTGTATTTCATGCACGTGAGTAAATTTACCCGGGAAGCATGTTTGTTTTTCATGTTATTGTTTTGAATACCAATCGAAGAAAAACTGGTGGAAAAGGAATGTTTTTCGCAAATTCTACAGCCAGATCATAGGTGGTGTTTGCAGACCAGCTTGACGAGCATTTTTCTCAGTTTTCAATGTATGGTGTGACTTTGAAAGCTAGTCATCGAGAGTTCAATTTCTCGTGAACAGTTATTGCCTTTGGGCATCATGAAAGCTATGATGCTGAGCGTCATGCGAGCAAACAGGAGCAGCTTAAACTAAGAGATAGCCATATCTCTGCGAGCCATCTCCTTCACTCTCCAAATTCAGAACGAAAATGAAGCATGTCATTTGCATCAAATAAATTCTAAGAGAATTAGCTGAATACAGCCTATTTTATGATAGTAAAAAAAACTAAAATATATACCAACATTGCCAAAATGTTGGCTTTTTCACGAAAAATACCACACAAAGAACTAGAAGTGCCCGTGTGGAGATGGTAAATCTGCCTGGGCTCTGGCCTCGGCTCCTGACTCTATCCTGCTAATATTACAAAGGCTGATAAAGATCGGCAACGGTGACCTGATTAATTGTTATTTTCCTTGTGATTGTGAAGAGAAAAAAACAGTAATTGTTCTTATTTACAGTCGATTTTCTCACTGCCATCATCATGTTTCCTCCCAATGTAGACTCATCCTGGAACGAACCACATCTTCTATCCCTTTTAACCAGTGCAGTTATTCCCAAGACAAATCTATCTTCTGGTCCAACATCCTTACTCCAGTTCCAGTTCAAAGACCCAAATTTGTACATGCCCAAGACAGGCGATCTGAGCATGCCCTTGTATTCAAAATATGCATGAATGAATTGGCAATAGCTGATCAGAACCCGTTTCCTTTTCTTTACTGATCCGCTCACAGAAAATGGCCCTAATGTAACCTAAACACAGGACTTAAATCCCTTAAAATTATGAGAACCTGATCTATCATCTCTCTTTCAAACTGCTTCCATAAAAGGGAGCGGCTTACAGCATATAGAGGTTTTGCAGTTTCTGTACAAATTCATGTTAGCAGTGAGGGGGGAGACAGAATGGACCAAAAGATACACCTCCAATCTGTGAAACAGCAAATGGGTTGCCATATTGCTACATTGCACATACACTAGTACAGTTCTAAAGAGTAAATTTACTCGACTCGATGACTTTCTCATGCAAAATCCTACACTGCAGAGATCACATGGTGAGGTTCCGTTTTGTAGCTTCCATTTTTAACAAGAGGTCCTTAATATCTGCTTCCATCCTCATCTTCATACTGTAGTATTCCCGATGAGCTCTTTCCAGGGAATGAAATTCTTCAAATCTTTGTCTCCGCATTTCCTCAGCCTCAACTATGTGCAGTTTTGAGAGTCTACCTGCATGCTCTTCATCAATTTTTTCACTCTTTGCAATCACAATTCGTTTCAGGCCCTCAGCTTCTCTTCTAGCATCATCAGCACGTGCTTGGAACATCTTAGCTTCAGCCTGTTTGATTCTGACAATGCTCTCCAGTTCATCAAAAAGTGGCTCCTTTTGGGCACTTCTCAACAACTCAGACTCAACAGGGCGTTTATCATTCAAATCAGAATGGAAGCTAGTTGATCTTTCCAATTGAGGAGTTTTTTCAGCATAGACAGATTTGAACCATGCAGTATCCTGGCTAGGTCCAGCAATGGTGCCATTGCTTCCATTTCCTTGTTCCTTTCCAGAGAAACCAGATGCGTTGCCAAACTTGGATGGATCACTTTCTGCAATAATGGAGGACATCATAGGAATGGATATAATACACAAATAAACAAAAGAAAAACATAAACACATGGATGCTACAGGATTGTGGCAGCATTAACGTAGCACAGAAGAGTTAAGGCCGGCAAATGCTATGAATTAATTCATTAATGCTTGTGCAAGCAAGTGAAAGACACCATTTTGACATAACTTGCCAATAATCCACACGTTCAAATAAAGAAAATCAACTCAGCATGTCCCCTGATTACAACTAGCATCAAAATGCCAACACGCATGAAAAATAAGCATACCAAAAAAATATAAATAATTATGAAATTAACCCTCACGAGTTCAGCAAATCCCAGCTCTTTAATATAGGAGGTGTAAACCTCTGACAACAATTGGCTGCAATTCAGACCAGCTGGCAAGAAAATTAACTCAGCATATTGAGAGGCCATTTGGAACTGTGTTCCGGTGTTTCACTAAATTTTTTTTAAAAAATTTGCTTAATTTTTTTTTAATGTTTTTGGATTTGATATGATAATGTCAAGAATGATTTTTAGAAAATAAAAAAACATTATTTTGATGTGTTTCCCACTTTGAAAAGCAACCATTAACACTCTCAAATACCCTCTGAAACAGCATGTCATTTTACAAAATGTGCTTCCTACAAATAACCATGTCCTGAATTCTGTACAAAGTTGTATGCGTACACCGTTGAAAATAAAAGGTGAAAATTACATTCCTCATCCTGAATGAAATAATGAACACTAAGATTGAAAGCTGTCTTCGCAAGAAATATCATAATTCTCTCACAAGTTGCTCATTTGGGATGCAGAGAGAAAAATAACTTTGTAGGACTAAAATGTTACCATCTTTAGAAATTGTTATAAACTCCCTAGTGCAATAACTTTCAAATTAACCATCTTCAAAATGACAAGACACCCTGATATAGAAAATATAGATCCCTAAAAACTAAAGGTACAAACTACAAACAAATGTGAAAAACGAATATGTTTATATTTTTCAGCAGCCAAAAGCATGGAATCAATTATAAGGGACGTCAAAAATTAATTGATAATAAAGCATCGCATACCAGCACACCTCTTCAAAAAGACGAGAACACAAAGCACGCCAATAAATATACAGAAAGTCATTGGATGAATGATTCAGAGCAACTTACCAGTCAGGAAACCCATTATATAATTATACACCTCGGGAAGAATGGACTTATTTGCCAATTTTGCCAGCATCTGATCGGCTATTTCATGCAGCCGTCTCCCTCTCAAATCCTTGCTGGCACAGAAAATTCTCTTGACATATTCAAGTTCTCTGCAAAATGTCTCTGCTGTCCAATCTTTTGCGAAGTTCTGGAAAACCTCCTTCACAAAGCCAAACATCTCAGAAGGATGATCGCAGGCAACACAATGGAACTGCATCTCAGTAGTCCCTTGAGCACCACTCACACTCCTTCCATTCCTAATGCAAGCTTCTCGCAGTGCACAATCAGCATGACACCAATGAAGGCAAACATCACACCCAACCCAGCTGCATGTATTAGATGCCATGTCAAACTTTGAGCACACAAGACACATACATGAACTGCAAAAACCATTCTTCTTCACACAAACTTTGCAATCACATTCATCCACAGGCAAATGACTTTGACATGTCAGATTTCTGCACCTCAAGTTTAGGAAAACCTCAGCCAAATCAGAAGACGAAATACCACTGTCTACTTGAAGATACTCCGGCAACCCCGTTCGCAAAGCAACCAAGACTTCCAGTTGAACACGATGGGATTTCAACAGCATATCCAAGGTTAACTCAGACCTGTTCTGCAGCATGCTTTGGAATGCACATGCTTGTCCTTGCTTATTGGCATTTAACAAAATCTCTCGAATACTCTCCTTCAAACACGATGCAGATTGTGCTGTCATTTCATGGAATTTCTTAGCCATCACATGAATGGGCTCAGAAACTATTCTGCCAATGATGGTCTCAACAAAATCAGCTCCACCTATCGAGAATTGCTCTAGTTCCCTCTGGCTATTACTTCTATATAGGCTACTGCCATGTTTCTCTTTCATGACACGCTTCTTCTCAAAGCTATAAGATGAACCAATATCATGAGATCCCACACTTTGAGAAGGCGATCTAGTGTCATCATGGTTCCTTGCCTGCCCCCCCGGCAACTGTCTATGAAAACTCAATTGTCTTTCAAGTTCATTGTGCATTTTAGAGGTTCCTTGCAAAGCTTGACCATTTGACAAACCTGGCACTGCTTGAGGCTGATGAAGAGAGCCATTTCCATTCATCAAAATTTTTTGATACAAGGGAACATCTTTATGCTTGGAATCATTTTGAGTCTGACCCTGCCAATGTGTTTGATCAATACCCTGAAATATGGGCCGGCTGTGAACAGATTGTTCATAGTTGTCCATGTCCAAGGAATTCTGAGTTAGAGAACAGCTTGGATTGTGATAAAATGACTGAGAACCTGAAAAGGACATTGATGCAGTAAACCCATCTGAATTTGTTCGAAATGAACTAAGAGACTGAACACTTCTCCCATGACTTGGAGAACCAGGAGCCTGGCCTGTGTCTCCGGTTGCACCAACAGACAACAAAACATTCGGTAAGCTAAGAGAAAGATCAAGCGGTTCCAACAGCAGCTTTTCATCTTTCGATTTGATACCACTTGATTCCTCTGCTTTCTCGACTCTTCTAACAGGAGAGGAAGAGAACAACTCAAATCCCCTAGTACTTGGCCCTTCCATATCATCTTCCCCGTTCCTGAAAGTTGCAACATTTCTCGATTCTCTTTCAGCCCATGTACCATCTTCTGCGGAATCAGGAGCATTGATCGGTGAAACAGCCACACTTTTGCCTTTGTCCATCACATTCTGACTCGAAATCTCTGTCACCATATTTATATTCACTTCAGTTCCTCCATTTTCCTTCACAATTTCCTTGTTTGACTCTGTCACTTCAACATCATCTGCCTTCACCTCGAGATCAATACCCTTATCTTGTTTATTATTCTCCTCCAAATTCAAAGACTCCTCAACAATCATACTTACCTCTCCCCTGCACTCAACTTTTTCCATCAAACTCTCGTTGTCCTTGGTATCTCCATCGCCATCCATATTTCCAACTTCATCCTCACTAACACTATCATTTGAATTCTCCTCAACATTTGGCATCTCACCAGCATCCTTCACCACATCCTTCCCCTCATTGACATTTTCTTTATGGGACCCTGTCTCTTCATTTACTAGCTCCTTAACTTCAGCCTCAATCTCAACCTTCCTCTGATCAATATCTACTTTAACATTCTCTAGCTCTTCATTTACATTATCATTCTCATCTTCCTTGGCAACTTTAGAAACTGAATCAGGCTCTGGCTCAAGCTCCCCTTCTTCTATTTCGCTACAATTCCCACTCTGAACAACCTTCACCTCCATCTCCACACTTTTAGCCTCTACCTCAACACTCTTTGTCTCTGCTTCGCTTTTCCTCCCCACCTCCACACTCTTAGATTGCTCACTCCCCGAATCCTTCGACCACGTGGGTGAAGACCTAGACTTGGAATTCGAAGACTTCACTTTCGCCTCATCCCTCCCACTGCCACTTCCTCTCGCCACTCTAGTTTGCTCACTCCCAGAATCCCTGGACCAAGAAGGTGACCTAACAACATCTCTCAACCCCTTAGGAGAAGACCTAGCACTCCCCATCCTCTCCTCATTTCCACCTCTACCACTACCACCTCTACTCTCCTCAAATTCCTTACTCCCAAACCTCCTCCACGACGAAACACTCACTTCTCTCCTTGACCTTTCCCTCTCCGACCTAAACCCTTTAGGAAACTCCCTCCTCGACCCAGCTAAACTCTCTGGTCGATTAATAACCCTATCATTACCACCACCACCACCACTTCCACAATAACCTTCTCTGCTATTACTACTACCTCCTCCACTGCCATACCTATCAAACCCTAACCCTAACCCTTTTCTCCTATCAAAGCTATCAAATTCATGATCTGATCGCTTCCTAACCATTCTGGAGCTCTCTCTATTATCCTCATCAGTAGATCGGTCTCGATCGTACCGGCTAGAGGATGATGACGAGGAAACCAATCCTTTGCGTACATTATCAGATTTGTGATAGAAACTTCTAGATGATCTACTTGGATTTGAATCCTTGACTGAGCTTTTCTCGTTATAAGAATCAAGATCATCACTTGATCTCAATCTCTTCATTTTCAAACTAATAATAATTAATTCACAACAACAAAAATGATTTAAAATAGTAAAGTTAAGAGATTTGCAACCCTAATTTTTGGGATCAGATTTAGAATACATCGTTTACAAGCTAGAGAATGAAAGCTAGGGTTCATCTGTAAACTACTTTCAGAATTTAAAAAAAAAATTAAAAAAATGAAGATGATAGTTTTGAAATTCTTAATCTTTTAGGGTAAAATTTGAAAAGGGAAAGGGGTTTTAAAAAGCTAAACTGATTGAGACGCAAATTTACAGAGGGTAAAACGACACAGCAACAGCAGCGGGAGCAAGAAGAAGGAGCAAGAGATTGAGGTTGGAAGCTAAGACTATCGGTAGCCTGTTGTTTTGACCCAAAATTGAAAATGCCAGAGGGAAACTTTGACTGAATTTTTATGGTGGCTGTAGATGGAGAGAGATTGATTACTGGTCGAGCCGGTGAAGGATGGAGGAAGGTGACCGGGAGAGAGGAAAGAGGAGAGATTTGGGAAAGGAAAGGGTTGTGTGAACAAGGAAGGAAAGAGCGATGAGATTTGGGAAAGGAAAGAGTTGTGTCATTCTTTCTTACATTCATTTATTTCAGTCAACGCAGTTTAATTGCTGCTGATTTTTTAAGTTAAATTAAATTTTATTTTATGAGAGTGTCTGTGTGAGAGAGTTGGATACGCAAAGCCAGTCCAAGACATGCACGCCTCGAGGCAACTTGTATTCCGGTAGTTTTTAATATTGTGCTAGCATTGTTTTTTATAGTAGTTTTTTTAAAAATATATATATTAAAATAAATTTTTAAAAAATTTATTATTAACATCGATCATATTAAAATGATTCAAATATATATATATATAAAATAATTTAAAAAAATAACTTTTTAATAAATATTCATCCAATCACATAGCCAAACAATATTTTTATATATTCATTCATACAACTTTTAAGAAGAATATGGATTATTCGATTTGGAGCGAAACAAAAATTATTATGAAATCATATATTATATATGGATGTTTATTTTTCTTCTTTCATCTATTTATATTCATGTTCATTTATCATCTCCAAGTACATTTAAACTCTATATTTTCTTATGACTTTCATGTTTATAAGTATTAATGTGCATTAAACTATAAATAGAAGCATTATTGAAATGATGTTTATCTACAACTATATTTACAAGATTATATGATATAAGAATATTTTATTTGTTTCTCTAATCTTTATTGATCTTATTTATTTTATTTACTCTTTATTGAGTAAATTGCTTCCTTATAAATATATAGTTTTATAATAAGTTATCAATTTGATTTTTCCTCGTTTCTGTCTTAAAGAAAATAATCATATTTGACTTGTGGATAAAAAATAGAATATGTGTTTATATACTTATTTTTTTTCAAGTGAATTTTTTTCTAAGTTCATAACAAATTTATTTAATATTTAACTGAATGTTTATTTAATATTTATTATAATGTTTAAACTAAATCCCTAACAATTTTGATATTTTTCGAAGTAACCATGACAAATCTTGCTAAACTTGAGTTTGTGGCACTTGATATTATAGGTAAAAATTATTTATCATGGGTCCTTGATGCCAAAATTTATCTAGATGGCATGAGTCTTGTAGACACTATTAAAAATGACAATAAAGCATCTAGTCAAAATAAGGCAAAGACTATTATTTTCTTGCGTCGTCATCTTTATAAGAAGTTGAAAATTGAGTATCTCACAATCAAAAATCCTTTTTTTCTTTGGCAAAACTTTAAAGAAAGATATGACCATCAAAGGACAGTTATTCTTCCAAAAGCTTGTTATGATTGAATACATTTACGATTGTAAGATTTTAAATTAGCAAGTGAATATAATTCTGCAATGTTTAATATCGATTCTAAATTAAAATTATATGGAGATAAGATCACCGATAAGACATGTTAGAAAAAAAACATTTTTTATGTCTCAAATGTGCTCCTACAGCAACGATATAGAGAATGAGTTTTTTAAGAAATACTTTGAACTAATTTCATGTCTTCCTGTGGCTGAATAAAATAATGAGTTTTTGATGAAAAATCATGTATCCTGATCGACTAGTTCAACTCCATTTCCTGAAGTGAATGCTACGAGATATAATAATTATTATGGTCGTGGTCGTAGTAGAAATCATAGACATGGATATGGGTGAAGACTAATTAATTTTCACAACTCTAATGGTTATAGTTATAACAAACCTTGTTAGAATAAGGAAAAAACAATAAAAGGCAAAGAATATACATACGGATATACCAAAAAGATATAAAATATATGTTATAAATATAGAATGAATGGACATTGGTTACGTACTTGTCATACAACCAAATATCTTGTTGATTTATATTAGTCTTCATTGAAAGAAAAGGAGAAAGACGTAGAAATAAATTTTGCTCATCCATACCAAGATAATAATGATATTTATTTCGACCTTTTGGATGTGACACACCTTGATATTGCCAATTTCTTTAAGCAAACTGATGAGAAAGTTGATATTTCTTGTAATGAAAATAATTAATTAGTTAAATATAAGAATGTCATAATTTAAAACTATGTTAATCTTTTGGGTGTGTTTATTTCATACTAGTATATTTCAATGTATTTTGGTTTGTTTCTTTCATGTTGACTTATTTAATGTAAATGATTGTGTTATAATAATTGTCATATACAACTTTAAGAATTATGTCTTTTTATGAACTTTTTATTTTTTTCATGAAGAAAACATGGACTTGTATATTAGTGGTGAAAATATATGTTTGGCAGATAGTGCAAAGACACACATCATTCCAAGGCATAAACAATATTTTTCAAATTTGAGAATGAAGAAAGCAAAAGTAAATATAATAGTAGGTTCACTAGACTTGATTGAAAGTTTTGAAAGGACCAATATAATGTTTCTTAAAGGGGACAAGATTTATAATTGATAATGTTATGTTCAAATTTGCTAAGTTTCAAGGTTACATGTCGTAACGGGTACCATATTAAAACTACTAATAACAATGGTATAAAATATCTTTATATCATATTGAATATTTCTACTAAAAAAATATTGGAAAAATTACTCATTTTTTCTTCGAGTTTGTAATATACAACTATTAGTACAATTGAAGATAATACAATAATGAACCAAAAGTTCAATAAACAAAATAACTTTATTATTTGACATGACTAGTTAGATCATCCTAGATCAACAATGATGCGAATAATTATTGAGAATTCTCATGACCATCCATTAAAGAACGAGAAGGTTCTTCAATTTAAATAATTATCGTGTGTTGTTTGTTCTCAAGAAAAATTGGTTATTAAACCATCACCAACTAAAGTTTGGATTAAATCCCTAAGATTTATGGAACGACTTCAAAGTGATATTTGTGGGTTTATTCACCCACCACGTGAACCATCTAGATATTTTATGGTTTTAATAGATGCATCTACAATACGATCACAAGTGTGTTTATTATCAACTCGCAACATAGTGTTTGTGAGATTACTTGCTCAGATTATTAGATTATGAGCACATTTTTTAAATCATATAATCAAGACAATTCATATTAACAACGCTAGTGAATTCACATCCTAGGCATTTAATGATTTTTTCATGTCACTCAGGATAAACATTAAATATCTTGTTGCATATATCCATACTCAAAATGGTCTTCTTGAATCATTTATTAAACACCTATGACATTAAGACTCTATGTCTTTATTTGGGGACATGTTATTTTACATGCAGCAACATGTATATGCATTAGGCTAATACCATATCATAAATCCACCCTATTACAATTGGTTTTCGATCATAAGACAAACATTTCCTATATAAAAATATTTGGTTGTGTAGTGTAAGTTCTCGTTTATCCACCACAACCTACAAAAATGAATCCTCAAATGAGATTAGGAATATATATTGGGTTTAAATCCCCATTGATATCTTAAACCCTTAATAGACGATTCATTTACATCATGATTTGTCGACTGTCATTTTGATATGACTATACTTCCAGTATTAGAGGGAGAAATT
>Ga0325402_1007443_pt1 | contig 10396 bp, 4 predicted proteins | sample PopdelMetagenome_22_FD_207212 | JGI IMG/M metagenome (GOLD analysis project Ga0325402, IMG submission 207212) | Populus deltoides microbial communities from Bellville, Georgia, United States - Xylem-PdKOR-R3 | ecosystem: Host-associated > Plants > Phyllosphere > Stem > Wood/Secondary xylem... | reverse complement strand
GCACCCTTTCTAATGGTCCTCATTGCGTATGTGGGTTTTAAAAAAAACTCCATCGATTTTGGAACGCGGCCAAACATCATAGCCTGCGAAAGAAAGCTACTGTTGATTAAATATTTTCATATAATACAATAGTTTTTAAAAGATTGCCATATAAAACATAATCTTACCACCCGTTTTGCATGCAAAATGAACGGAATGGATCTACTAGTGTAAATGGTCATGAAACCATAAATCTTTTTAGTTCAGTTCTCCAAACCGGCTTATAATCGCCACAAAAAACACTTAGACATCATGTGTTAGATATAAGCGTCCTATGTACTTTTAGAGACATGCGAAGGTCTGAAATCCCTGATGTGCTTTAGTTTCTTAACCCAAACAAACTAGTGATCTGATATGAAGATGAAGGAAGGTAGGTTTGGTTATATGGTTTTTTTCTTATGGTGTTTAGGTTGAAAATTACATGATCTATAATGGAAATGAGGGATAAAGTCTAAATGAAACTCTTTGATAAGTCGAAGATACTATAAAGGAATTTCAATCGGGATAAGATGTCACGCTCTTTATGATTAAAAGTGATAAGTCTAATTTGTTCTTCAACCAATTCTAGAAATGAAAAAACAAGAAAAGTCTCTAAAGGAGAACCTGAAAAGTCTTATATTGTTTAAAAAAATCTCTACTACTTGGTCTGAAACATCATTATATACTTGGAACAACTCTCAAAGTCTAAGAAATATCATAATGACATAATTGAGAACCAAATAAATAACTTTTTTTTTCCAGAAAACTAGACAAATAATAAAAAGCACACATTTTTTACTTATAAAACACACACACAAACACATAAAAATTAAAACAACCATAACTTTTTGTACAAAACACTAATGCATGCATGGTTGGATAAATTGGAAAGATGACATTTTGAACTTGATAACCATGTAAAATAGGCTTATTTTCCAACGCAATAAAGTGATGAAAATTTAGGCTCAAATTGACCCAGAGGCTGACAACAAACTCAAACTCTCCAAAACTCTCTAATCATGATCCAAGCCTTATTTGGAAAAAAAAAAACTTATTTGAACCATTTCCATTCAGTTTTACAAGCCTCCAAACTCATTGAAGTTTCAATCACGCTAATTTAACTATTAAGGCACTTTATAGTTATTTTTCTTTAACTCTCGTAATTAGACCATCTAAATGCCCATACACATTAGAATTAGCCTTTTCCATGATAGAATCATGATACATATCATTACTCTCGGGTTGAAAGTGATTTGTCCTCATATCAGAATTGTCAACATCTTCCAAGTAAGGTGACAAGTCTTTTACATTAAAAGTAGTTGAAACATTGTACTCACCAGGAAGGTCAATCTTGTAAACATTATCATTCACTCTTTTGATAACCCAAAATGGTCCATTGACTCTCGACATCAATTTGGACTTTGCATGCTTGGAAATATACAATTGCTAAGATGAGCCTAGATAAGATCTCTTAACTCAGATTTGACCATTTTTTGCCCTTTATTAGCATGTTTGGCATACTTTTGTTGTCTTTTCCTCGATATGATATCGAACCTATTCATGGCTTTTTTTTTCATCATTTCTGTATTTTTAACCCCATCCATATAAGTCCTCTCATCAGTTGGAATAAACATTAGATCAATAGGAACACAAGGGTTAAAACCATACACTAAGATAATAATCAATGACAAATAAGAAGTTCATAAATCAAAAGGAACCAAATAACAAAACTTGTAAAATAGCTTCAGGTCTATGTTGTGTTGCTTTATTAGACTCTGATTGATTTGAAATTTTAACCTAATTTTTAACAATATATTTGGAAACACTAGGTAAATCTTTAGTTTGATCCAACGGTTGGATTGAGAGTTACATATATTTATATAAAACTGGATAATTGGGAATATTATACCGTAAAACATTGGGAGCTTTAACCTAATGTTTAACAATATGTCTGAAAACTGAATCTGATTGTTTTTTTGTTGCCTGGATCATATCATTCCCTTTTTCTTCAAGATGATTCATCCTTGAATCACGACCATGTATAATTGATATGTCATTATCTTTACAAAATCGTTCATGTATTCTTCAACCTAATCAATAAATCATGGGGCTGAAATTAGTTCTACACTGTGAGGAATCAAATCATTATTGATTGAATCCTCTACTAAAATTTTAGATTCTAAACTCTCCATTTTAGTAGCTAAAGTTGAAGTAGTCACTTCATTAACCTTTTATTTAAATCTTAAGAGCTCTTTTCTCGCCAACAATCATCTCCAAAGACATTGTATAAAAGTAATAGTCGATAATAATTTCAAATAAGCACGTGTTGCGATATAACGGTCAAATTATTTATCTTAGCTTAAATAAATAAGATAGTACAGAGTAAGCAAGAAGTCGATCCCACGAGGAAGGTTTAGTTTGGTTTTTATACTAGACGATATGAAATTGGGAGGGGGTGGGTTAAAGTTATTTAGGCTATGTTATGGTAAACAGAATGGAAAAATCAAGCTAACTTAAAGAAATCCGAAATTTATCAAGAGAATAAACCTTAGTCTCAAGAAGACATCTACTTACGGAAATCAGAATTAATCATTGAAACAAAATGTTAATTTATATTCTGAATATTTATCTTTTATTAATACTAGTTAATTAATCGATCCATAATATAACTAACCCTAACCATTAAACAACCACAATGTTCGCACTAATAATTTAATTTAATGGCAGCCTTAAAAACTAGATAACATAACTGTCTATAGTATATGTTTTATTTGATCAAATATTTTTCCTAAGATTAATAACATAGATCTGCCACAATTATTAAACACAGTTGCTTCACAAGTTTATATATCATAACTCTAGTTTTGATAGCAAACTTAGCAATGAATTGATTAGAATAATAACTTAGAGTCCACTCTAACAATCAAACTAAACAGTCATAGGAAATAAGCATAAGAAAACAAACATACTCATACTCATCATATAAACAGAAAAGAAAAGGTAAAATAGATCTCATAGTTCTTGAAATTCAAAGGTTTCAGTGTTCTTGCAACCAAGAAAAAAAATTAACCTTACATATCTATTCAGAAATTAATCAAAAGAAAAGATGAATACATGATTTCGGGTATATGATGAAAGAGTGGATTTTTTTCTTCTCTTCTGGCCGCCCCTCTCTTCCTTTCTCTCTTTCTATTTATTTGATAGCAAACTCTAATCATTATTTCTCTAAAAATATAGTCATTTCCTAAGTAAACAATTTACATTTAAGTAATGCAATAACTATTTTCCTACAAAAAGAAGAAATAGTCTTGCATAAAATTTTCAAGCTTTGACTTTGGACTTAGAGGAGTTAAATTGTCCAAATAGGGACTTGGATGTTGGTTTGGATACTTGGGACGTAAATTGGACTTGTTTCTTCACAAAACTTGTCTGTTGACGGAATTTATAAGTCGTCTTAGAAAACTAATATCTCTCTTATATGAGCTCCTTTTCTGTTGAAATATTGTAGGATGATAGGTCTTTGAGTTAGGAATCCAAGACAATTGAGTTTGCATCAAATTGATCTCTTTAACTAAAGCTATTCAAGTCGGAATGGCCGAAGGTCAACACTAGCAAAATGCGAGATCTATCTTTAAAGGCTATGATTTCCATGCTCTTTCTCTCTCTTTTTTTTTCTTGTCATATATGTATAGAAAGGTATGGATGTTAGCTTTCTAATTCCACTGGAATCACTTTATTTCGACCTTTAGAGCTCAGGCTCTGCACAAAACATCGATCGGAGGTCAAATCTGCCTTCAAAACATAAAACAAAAAATATCAAGATATTTTATATATAAAACATATACAAAATACTAAGCAAATATGGGTAAAACTATCGAATATTATGATTGCATTAGCATGCCTTGTCATCCACTTGCGTATATATTTTTAAATGATAACAATTGTTGCTCTCTTTCATTTTTTATTTGTTTCGTTGTAAACCTTTGCAATTCATTCAGCCTTACGCTCCTCATTCGGCTCCAATTAAGCCTCTACAACAACATTTTATTGCTCCCTACAAGCTTGCCTTTGTTAGAGTTGCAAATTGTTCCTTTATATCATTTCTATGAGGGCATCTATCTGATCATGAATTCTTGTCATTTCTTCATAAATCTCTTCATGAGATCGTTGCAACCTAATAAGTTGTGTTTGTTTCAAAATAATTCTTTTTGAAACTTCATCTCTTTCTCTAGCTGTAGTATATTAATTTCCCATAATTTACACACAAATCCAAAAAACAATGTTTTTCAACTCAGATCACAAATTCAATAAAAAAATACAAACAACCACCACCATTAGTAAGGGAAAACTCATTCATATCCAAATCCAAGTAAGAAAAAAAAACAATATGTTTTAGTCTAAAATCCTCGATATTTCTGATCCTAAGTCTACCACATGCAAAGTCCCTAATCAGTTATAAAACCTTTGCTCTAATACCAAGATGATATGCCTTAGATTTATAACCCAAACAAACTAGCAATCTGATATGAAGATGAAGGTAGGTTTAGTTATATGATTTTTTTTCTTATGGTGTTTAGGCTGAAAATTACACGAGTTTTAATGGAAATAAGGGACAAAGTATGAATGAAACTCTTTGATATGTCAAAAACACCATAAAAAATTCCAATCAGGATAAAGACGGCACACTCTTTATGATTAAAAGTGATAAGTGCCATTTGTTCTTCAACCAATTCTGAAAATGAAAGAATAATGAAGAAAACTCTTTAAATGAGAAGTTAAAAAGTCTTATATTGTTTCAAAAGTATCTATTGCTTGGTTTGAAACATCATTATATACTTGGAACAACCCTCCAAGTCTAGGAAATATCAAAATGATATAATTGGGACCCAAATAAATAACTTTGTTTAGAAAACTAGATAAAAAAAATAAATAGCACATGTTTTTGCTTATAGAACTCTCTCACACTTATAAAAATTAAAACAACCATAACTTTTCATACAAAATAACAAATCATGCATGGTTGAACAACTAGAAAGATGACATCTTGAACTTGAAAACCATGTAGAATAGGCTTATTTTCCAAAGCAATAAAGTGGTGAAAATTCAAGATCAAATTGGCCTATGGGCTGACAGCAAATCCAAACTCTCAAAAACTCCTCTATCATGATTTAATCCTTATTTGAAAACAAACAAACATATTTGAACCATTTTCATTCAATTTTACAATCCTTTTAACTCATCGAAGCTTCAGTCACGCTAATTTAACTTATTAAGACACTTTGTAATTATTTCACCTGAGCTTTCATCATTCGCCTAAGCTCTCGTCTATGATAGAATCATGATGCATATCAATCCCTCTACATGGCCACATATTCCCAGCCTAAAAGACCTTTATCTTTTGTATATTTCATTGATTTGTTTTGGCCTCATACCAGAAACCACATAATGATGTTAGGTCTGACAGCTTGCCATACTCACATGTACATGGATCTAGTGCGTAGCTGAGCCTAAAAATATTGTGTCAGATAAGTCGTCATACCCCTATATATTTGTGCTCAACATGTAGTTAAGCCCAAAAATATTGAATTACCACTCTATCTTTGTCCCTTTTAAACATGAACCTATTATTATACTATACTTTAAAAGATATGGGAAAAACACTGTGCATGAATTGTGGACATATATTTATTGCACTATGGACCACACTGTAGACATAATGTGTTTGCACTGTGGATGACACTATAACGCCATGTAAGGCGTTATCTTTTTTATGTTTAGTAAAAAATTGTTATTTAGGTCTGGTTGGGTGTGGTTGTGCAGCCAAACCCAATGCTATTGTGAGGCGTTGTTTTTTCTGTGTTTAGTAAAAAATTATTGACCCAATAACATTGGGTCTGGCTCCGCAACCAGATTCAAAGCATTAGGTCTTGCTTGGCAATAAAACCCACTGCTGCCCAAAGACCCCTCTTTTATTTTAAAAATGAACTTGGGTGACTTGAAAAAATTCTCGTTGAGACCTTTTTTTTTCAAATGTGTTTTTCCTCCTATCCAGAAACTTCTTTTTTTTTTTCATATTTTTCAATTGATTACTAACTCATTTCAAAGTTCACCATATAAATACTTAAGAAATGTTTTATTTTTTCAATGTGGGATTTAAAGTTCTATAGTATATATATTCTATGTTCACAAGAAAAAAATTATGTTTTTTCAATGTGGGATAATAAATATTTTTTGTTTAAATACTTCAACTTAGAAAAATAAGATAATATCTTTCTAATGTGGAAAAAAAAACCTTTTGAAATAATCTTTTAAACTTAATTATTTACAACATATATAACATATATCCACATAGATTATTTCTTAATTTTTTCATATAAAATATTAAAACATCAAATATTTTTTTTTAATTTTTCTAGGTGACTTGGGGTCTTGGTCGAGTCTGTTTCATTCAAAATTCAAACCTGCAATCAGCCCGGGGTAAAACGTTCGACCCACCGAGTAGAGACCTTTTTTTTTTTCAAATGTGTTTTTCTTCCTACTCAGAGAAACCTCTTTTTTCATATTTTTCAGTTGGTTACTAATTCATTTCAAAGTTCACTATATAAATACTTGAAGAATGTTTTATTTTTTCAATGTGGGATTTGAAGCCCTTTAGTATATATAATCTATGTTCACAAGAAAAAAGTTATATTTTTTTCAATATGGGATAAAAAAATGTTTTTGATTTAAATACTTCAATTTAGAAGAATAAGATAGTATCTTTCCAATATGGGATAAAAAAACTTTTTGAAATAATCTTTTAAACTTAATTGTTTACAATATGTATAGCCTATATCCATACGAATTGTTTCTTAAATTTTTTATATAAATTATTAAAACCTCAAATATTTTTTTCTAATTTTTTCGAGTTGACCTGAGTCACCCGTGTAATCCGGGACCCGACCCCTTGGTCGGGTCAACCCCCAGGCAGAGTTTTATAACTGTGGTTGCCATAAAAATATAACTTTAAAGAATGCAATTAAAAAGAAATAAAGTGACATGACCGGTTAAAAAACTAAAAAATAAAAAAAATAGACAAAACCTCGTCTTTTTTATTTTGTTCAAGGGCCTATTTAAAAAAATATTGATTTTTTTGTTAGGTGTTTAATTTTTGGAGTGGTTTTTCTGGTTCATCTATGGTTTTGTTTTTATCTTTTATATAGATAAACTATGTTTTTGAAAATAAAAATATTTATTTTTAGATGATATTCTTAATATGTGTAGCCTTTCATGTTATTTTTTTTATTTTATTCAATCAATTTAATGTTCTATTTTTCAAAATTCGATATTTTAATCTACATTTGTCTCTCGGTTTTGCAAGTTTTGTTTTTAGGTGTCATTAATGATTTTTTATTGATTTATTAATGCAGATAATTCTTAGTTTATTTGATTACATGTGTGCAAAAATGTTTTGATTTGTAATATTTTTTGAACTACCAAGCTGCTATGAAAAAACTTGCATAGATGATGTTTTATGAAAAAAAAATATTTTACCTGCGGCAAAGTACGAGTCACATAGCTATCGGGTCCGGCTTTCAGCTAGACCCAAATATGTCCAATTTTATTTTTTTGGCTCTTTAGATTTTTATATGTTCTCTTATTTAATTTTTTTCATATGGTAAAGAGAAAATAAATTGATGAAATTTTTTTATATTATACAAAAGTTGAGTAATGATAATTTTTTTTTTCATTTGAGGTTGGGCTGGTTGAATTTCTTTTCTCTTAGCGTTAAGTTCTGCTGCCACCAGGACCCAATAGAGTTGGGCCCTGCTGGGCAGCAGAACCTAATAGCATTGGGTTGTCGTCAGACCCATGACACTTAATATATTCTCTATACTTCATGTTTTTTTAACATTTAAAAAACATATTATTGACCCGTTGTGGAGTGCGGGTCAATATGCTAGTATATATATATATATATATATATATATATATATATATATATATATATAGACACACAACACGTTAATCTATTATCATTTACCAAAAGGTGATTTTGTGTCTCCAGCAGGACTCAATAGCGTTGAACCTTTACTCCATGTTTTTTTCAATTTTGTCTTTTTTTTTTCCCTTCAAGATTCTTTTAGTTATAATTAAAATGGTTCAATCTTGAGAGTTGTTTTAGTTGAATTACAGATAATGAAGGTTTCTCATTTAGATTTTAGCTCATGTTGATATTTGTTTCTTTATATATATATATATATATATTGTATTGCAAAGTAGTGTAATTACATGTTCAATCACAACCATTGATCGATCCCACATCAAGAGTCACATAGAGCATGTTATACCACCATCAAATCAAATCAGATTACGCTTTAGATGGTGATTAATCATGTCATGCATTGGAATGTAAATGCAAACGAACAAGGAAGAGAAAACACCCCTTTAGATAATTCCAATCAGCATTGTATATATTCCATGTAACTATCGTGCTGAGAAAAAGAAATACAGATGCAAATCACAACCTTGGACCCCCACAATCCACCCTCCAAAGCCTACTGTATCGTATGATTAATGATGCAGGTAAAGCACACACTAGTACGAAGCTTCCTCAAATGTACGGCCCGCCTTAACGACCAGACAAACCGCCCCAAACTAATTTAAAAAAAAAAAAAAAAAAACCTCCTGTTCTTTTTCTCCTTATTCTCTCCTTTTCTTACACAACTTTTACCTAAGTACCAAAATTGTCTCTCTCAACGGTAAAAAGACAATTAATCACACCCTGCCACGTGGCAAAAGCGCCAATTGGCATAATAGCACTAGTGTGATTGATGGTGATTTTGATGACCTGACAGGCCTCTATCGAGTGGCGCCAACAGCCATGGCCGGGACAGAGATTGGCTCCATCTTGATTGATTCTGATGGTATAATGGGAGATGCATAATTTTTGTCACAAAGAAACTGGTTCACAATCATGGTGCTTGGTCCTGCCACAAGTTTGTCCCAAAGATTGTCAACCTCCTTTCCACCCGTTAGGAAAACTGGGGTGGCATCGATTCGGTGCACGTTCCAATTCCATATGCTATGAAGACGATGGATTTTTTGTAATTGTCGAGAAGCTAGCATACAAGTATTTTCTTTAATTTTATCAATGGCCTCATCAAGAAGCTTTCTACGAGTTTTAGCATCCACAATCGCCTCATTTCGTAAAAAATGATCCAATTCAGGAACCCCAATTGCCCGTTTGATTCCTTGTGAATAATCATCAAATTTATTAGGATCGAAAATATCTCTCACCTCATCAATCAAGCCTGCTTCTACCATTCGATCGACCCGCTCTGATACGAATGAATAAAGTATTGGGAGTGACACGTCCACCCAAAGAAAACAACATTCATACCTTAATCGAAATTCAGGATCATCATTTGCTAAAGCCTCGATGTAGGAATTTGATCCACCGGCGATGATCGGTAGCCGATCATGTGTCACGATTGATTCGACAACAAGTGATGCATGGTGCCTGAAGTCATCGGAAGTGAAATTTGCATTAGGGTCTGCTATACCAAGTAAATGATGAGGCACACCGCGACACTCCTCTTCAGTGACCTTGTTTGTAACTATATCGAGGCCTTTATAAACTTGCATTTTGTCACAATTGACAACCTCGGCTGGGAAACGGGTTGCCAGGTCAATAGCCAGCCTTGATTTGCCTGTGCCAGTCGGTCCAACAACGAACACAACCTTATCTTTTCGACGAAAGAAAGGTTTCATGTTTAGCCCCCCTTGGAAATTCTCACGAGGCTGTACTTGTTTGTAGGCGGTCAAAGAAAGCCTCATGGTCACTGTTGAATTTGCTGAGACGTTGTCGTTGAGAAAATTAAGAAGGAAAAAAAATCCAGTACCGCTCTCTCTATATTTTTACCTGTCAAGATGTGTTGAAATTTTAAGTTAAATCATTTCAACGGCAAAACGAAAAGGAAAAAAAGAGTAGCAGCCCCCCTCCCCAAAACAAATAGTGAACAGAAACCCTGTATATGCACTCAATTAGCACACGCCGTACAAAAAATGAATTACCCTTCAAATATTTAATCTCACGGACCACCATACCTTTATATCATCAAGTATGGGGCGAGCCGTGGAGGAGAATGGGCAGTCCAACCTCTAGCAGGGAGGAGGAGGAGCAGAGTGGAGAGAGAGAGAGAGATGTGAAAAAAAGGTGAGGAAGGAATTGGTGTTAGTAATGGGTGCGCGCGCGCGCGCGCGTTTATGAAGGGTGGAGAAATGTCTGAGCAAAGCTATAGCTATTAGGAGTAGGCTGGCTGTGCTGAGCACCACATAAGCTCTGCAAGTGTTTATCTACTATACACTCTCACACACACACACACACACACACACA
>Ga0325402_1007442_pt1 | contig 10396 bp, 15 predicted proteins | sample PopdelMetagenome_22_FD_207212 | JGI IMG/M metagenome (GOLD analysis project Ga0325402, IMG submission 207212) | Populus deltoides microbial communities from Bellville, Georgia, United States - Xylem-PdKOR-R3 | ecosystem: Host-associated > Plants > Phyllosphere > Stem > Wood/Secondary xylem... | reverse complement strand
ACAAAACATGGAGCTGCTGCTGCTGCTGCCGCCCAAGGTCACAGTTGCCGTTGCTCTTATCGGCCTTGTCAGCATTGTCATACGGATGTGTGATGCTCTAATATTCAAGCCAGAAAGGCTTCGTTCGAAGCTACGAAAGCAAGGTATCCGAGGTCCACCGCCTGCATTTTTGCTTGGAAACATACGGGACATTAAGAAGGCACGATCTAAGGTCTCAAAAGCATCACGGGAAGGAGAACAAGTGATAAGTCATAATTCTTCCAACACTCCCTTCTCATTCTTCGAGCAATGGAGCAAGAAATATGGTATAGATCAACTCTTAAATCTCTCATTTTTAACTCCAACACACCATGTTTAATTATGTTGAAATCATATCATTTCAATTGAAGAGAGTCTAATTACTTTCATTTTTCAGGTTCAACATTCATGTTCTCGCTTGGGAACATACAGATATTGCATATGAACCATCCTGATGCGGTGAAGGAAATCAGCATCTGCACTTCTTTAGATTTGGGGAAGCCTTCTTACCAAGTAAAAGAGCGCGGTCCTCTGCTTGGCCAAGGTATTCTGACCTCAAATGGTGCAATATGGGCACATCAGAGAAAGATCCTTGCTCCTGAATTTTATATGGAGAATGTCAAGGTAAAATGTGCTTCAATCATTGGCATCCATGAGCGCGCGCGCTCAGACATGCACGCGCACACACACATCTACAATTTCTTGCTATTTTAACAATGGTCCAACTTTTGTAGAATTTCATGAGCATCATGGTCGAATCCTCGAATATAGTAGTTGATTCGTGGACTAAAAGGATTGAAAGTGAGGGAGGAGTCGTGGACATCAACGTTGATGAAGACATGAGAAGCTTCTCTGGAGATGTGATTTCAAAAGCATGTTTTGGGAGTAATTATGCCAAAGGAGAAGAGATATTCCTCAAGCTTAGAGCTCTTCAAGGAGCCATGTCAAAGAAAGCTTTGTCTTCTGGGATTCCCATTTTGAGGTACACAGCTTTACAGCTTCAGTTTTTTATATTGAAATTTATCAAAAAGTTTAGTACTTAAGAGCAAGGGTTAACTTTGTGATTTTTCAGGGCTCTACCAACTAAGAGCAACAGAGAAGTTTGGAGATTAGAGAAAGAAGTGCGTGCTTTAATTTTGAAGGAAGTGAAGGAAGAAAAGGAACAAACATCGAAGGACCTGTTAGAAATAATCCTGAAAGGAGCCAAGGATAGTGAGACCAGCAAAGCTGAAATGGACCGTTTCGTTGTCGACAATTGCAAGAACATATACTTGGCTGGCTATGAAACAACTTCCGTCACTGCAACATGGACAATGATGCTTTTGGGATCAAATCCTGAATGGCAAGATAGAGTTCGAGCCGAGGTGCTTGAGGTCTGTGGGGGGCAAATGCCTGATGCTGACATGGTTCGCAAGATGAAAACAGTGAGTGCTATCTTCTATGCTAGCCCTTCCGATTGAGTCATCTCTCCGGTTACTTTAACTGTTACAACATCATCCAATTGACTAATAAGCAACTTGATTGATTGCAGTTGACGATGGTGATTCATGAATCTCTGCGCCTCTACCCTCCAGTTTGTGTGATATCCAGGGAGGCGTTACAGGACATGAAATTTGGAGACACTTTTGTGCCCAAGGGTGTCAACGTTTGGACCTTGATTGTAACCCTACACCAAGACCCTGAAATATGGGGATCTGACGCTGACAAGTTCAATCCTGAGAGGTTTGCCAATGGGGTCAGTGGCGCCTGCAAGCATCCTCATGTTTACATGCCCTTTGGTGTTGGGCCACGGACATGTCTCGGACAGCATTTTGCTATGGCAGAACTCAAAATCCTCATCGCAACTATCGTTTCCAATTTCTCCTTCACTATATCACCCAAATACATTCACGCCCCAGCTCTTAGGTTGGTTATAGAACCTGAACATGGAGTGAATCTTCTCATTAAAAAGCTGTGAGCTATTAACTCACCTGTACTTTTTCTTTAGCCATTTCGTTTGAATTTGTCTTTCGTTTGAATTTGTCCTCTGCGTTCTTTCTCCACTGCGCCAATGCATTTGCGCAGTGATTGTATGTGCAAAAATATTGTCAATGGCAATAACTTGTTTCGCTAGTTATGTTTTCATCTGCTCGAATGATTAAACCTTGGATAGAAACCCAACACATTTAAGCGGAAGCACCAGTTTCAGGTTTTTGGCATCCTAAACCAACAAAAAGTCCTCTGCGAACAGTGACTTTTTTCTCTTTTTCATGGAGCCATTCTTGGTTGGATCTCGAATCTGTTCTTAACTTCATCCACCGTGCCTCACGCCTGCCTTTTCCAGGCCTAGAAATGTACTCCCATCAGTCTCTTCATGGTAAACCCACCCAACCGAAGCAATAATTTCGATCAACCAAGGAAAAAGAATGATGGCTCTAAAATAAAGATAAGTTTATGAACCAGGGACTCTGCTTGACACTGCCAGGAAGCCGAGGATGAATTGTGAGGTGACATCCATTTTGTATGTATGGAAAAATTGGCTATTTTCACTCTCAATCTCTTCCATGAAATTTTTTCATGCTATCTTTCCGATGAACATAAACCCCAAAAGTGCACAAAGTAGAAAGAAGCTGAAAATACCTGACTTCAAAACTGTCTGAGCATTTCAAACTTCCAGTTTTGTAGAAAACATTCCGGCCTAGCTCCTGATCGAGAACAACATTGAAGGATCCGCCAAGAATCCGGTCAACCATCTTACTTTAATATTATATTTTTGTATGATAACGTCATTAACAATTAAAGGTTATTTCAGGAAATGGGAGGAGTAACAGACCTCAATGTAATTTTCTGGCAACCTAAGAGCATTAATATAGTGCCGAGGAGAGAGATTCCAGCGGAGAAAAGCCAACAGACTGACCATGGCCAGCACCACACCAAAGGCAAAGTTCTGAAGGCATCAGCGTGCATACAAAGATGGGATAACTGCTAGCCCAACTAATGGATGCTGACGAAAGATCATATGCGATCGTGTTATCTATCCTAGGGGAAGCTACAAGAGACATTTATGAGAGCCACGCCCAAGCAAACCTTAATTTAATGACATTTTCAATCAATAAATAAAATACAATTTAATTCCATATTACAGCACAAACTGTCAGGAAAAGCAGAGAAAAATGCTTATACAGAAAATCATAGAAAATCGCTTTCTGATAGTAGAGTACCTACACAAAGTGAAGGGAGACTCGCGTAGCTTGGAAAAATCCCAAACTGCCTCTCTATGTTTCAAACCATATTTGTCAGCTGAGCAAGTTTGATTGGAAACTACAAAGCCGAAAAAAATCCTACCATAGGTGTGAAATGGTGAGACTCAAATATACTATTGACGGGGGAGAACTGCGGCTTTTATGGTAAAAAAGTTCAAAGAAAAGCACATCAAAAGATACCCAGAAAAATTTCTTGTTGTATTGATCTATAATTCAAAAATAGTCATAAAAATCCTGGAGCCTACAAAAAGTTTGCAACTATGTCGCTCAAACAGAGCTTGCGACAGTGAATCCATTGAAGTTGAGATAGACTCTTATTTCGATTGAATTGATCGAAAGCATGTAAAAATAAAAAAACCACATCAATTTCTACAAGTCCACTTTCTTGTAACTTTGACCTGGGGTTGTCTCCAATATATCGTAGTGACCATATCCATGAAACAGCACATTAATGGGATTGACTTCATCTTTCCGGTACTCTTCACCGTAATTTGCTATGTTTACCAAATTACCCGTTGTCCTATCTCTCATGAACACTGATATCATTGTCCTGAGCCATTGAGTTCAGAGAAAAGGTGTGTCAAACATAGAGGTCAAGTAAACATAAAGAAATCGGAATTCAAAATCAGCATGCAAGTCCAGCTATAGTGATGAGAGCATTTTGCACGATAGGTTGGAGTATAAAAATTATGTTTACTTTGACATCACCTATTAGCACACCATTCAGTTTTGAATGGGGCCTTTTCAACAAAGTGGACCGATAACAAGGCTGAGGTATTAGTGTACAGTCCTGCCCCACCGTTAAAGCCTTGTTCCTACACAAAATCTATCAACAGGCACAAGTGCGTGCACCCACAAACATGTATGCAGACGACAGGTTCCAGGAAAATCACAACTTTGAAGCAAAGAAGGATTTTGCTGTCTCCTGAGGCCCTTTTAAGAGACGCAAAAACTACTTTTGGTATATATGCTAAAGGGAATTGATTCTTTTGTTTCTGTTCATAAGTGAAAGGAAAAGGTAAAGAGCCATGTCAACATGAAGGATCAGCAAGGGAGCCAGCATGTATAAACTATTTAGTAATTAAAGATGCCAACTCACTTTAAAACATGAGAAGCCATCAACAACTCAGGTTCTCCACCCCATACATAAGGTTGTTGAATTCTCTTGACATATGCATCAAAATCTCCTTCAATAAACCTAAGTTGATGACAACAAAAACAAATAATAAGCACCATTACAGCTAATTGATTAACCAGAAGGAGCTCGCAAATCAAACGGTCACAAACTTACCATTCGGTTTCTTCCCGCCTCTTTAAAAGCTCATCCACAACCTATTACAGCAAATTTTGGTAATGCAAATTATTAGACACTAAAGAGAATTATTACAAGATCGCAAACATATCTAAAAAGTCCATACATAGTGAATCAGCTTCAAGTTTTTTTTATGATATTCCATTTGAGCTAATTTCCATATTTAAAATCTCGAGTTCTATAGGACTAGAAAGATTTTTTAAAAACAAAATGTCAAACAGTGTTGAATTTAGACCGTTCTGCCTAGTCAAAAGATTCAATGGAAAACATGGGACTTGTCTCAAAAGTGCCCCCATTCTCCTCCCATATAATCCAAACTCTCATCATCCAAAGAGAGCTATACGAAAAACAAATTCAAAAAAAAATAAAATCAGTTGACTTTTATCTTTTTAAAATCTATATTCAAAATTAAACAAATGAATTCTACCATAAAAGCAATTCAACGAACTCCGTTTTCTTAAAACCTCAGTAACTCTAAACACTAAAACTTACTTGAGCTCTTAATTCATCTGCGAGTTCTCTTTGACGATTTTCATCAGGAGCCTCTTCTCCATTTCTCAAGCATGCCATATGAGCAATTGCTCTAAACAGGCATCGGCCATCCGCCAGCACCCCTGCACCACCCTCATTTTAGATTCTACCATCCAAACACAATCACACGCATGTGTGCACATACAGCATTAAGAAACAGCGACAACGTTAATGAATTAAAACCACAAATTTCCATATATATGCTCTAAATAGAAATATCTAAAAAGATCATTGCAATATAAATAAGATTCTGTAGATCACTTTATCAACTAAACTAAGCAACACTAAAAGAACAGTGAAAATTTTATACTTTACTTCACTCTACCAAACACAGGGATTTAAGAAGAAAAAAATCAAAATTCGAAAATTACACTTAAAGCAGCATCCATTAAACAAAGCAAGCAAATTAATTTGTTTAAAATAAATGAAAAGTGAGAATCAATGAATTCACGAAACAATATAATTTTTTTTTTTACAATTATATTAAATATCATACCGTCATTTATCACACACACACAAAAAAACAATTTCATAAAATTTTTTTAACAAAAAAATTTCAGTCAATAAAATGAAACAAAACCCGATTACCCAGATCATCAAACAAACAAAATCACATCATTACTCATCAAAAATTATCAAACACACCAAAAGAGAGTGTCTTTTAAAAAAACATAGAGAAAGAAGGAGAAAAAAAACAATAAACAGAGTCTGCAGTTACTGTCATATAGCAAAAATTGTAGCCGACCTGTGACTTTATAATCAGAACCAGCAGTGGAGCTACTGCTATCCTGTTTCACATCATCAGAATTCACTGCACTCGCATTCAAATCACCACCGTCAATTCTCTCCTTCTCCTGATGATCAACATCAACAACAACATTTTCATCTCCCTCGATATTCACGTCACAAAATAACTCAATCGCCGGAGCAAGGCAAGCACAAACGCCGAACAACAACCAAGCCGAATCAGGCCGGTGGAGCCACCTCGCCGGTCTCCCATCCCACGCAACGTTCCACGAACCTTCCCCTCTCACACTCCTCCTCCCCCTCCTCCTCCGCCAATCCGCCGGCTGGACCACGTGCCATATCGCCGCCGCTCCTCCACCGCCGCAATCAGCGCTGCAAAAGCTAGAGTGGTGGCGGCGGGCCGCGGTGAAGGAATGGGGGAGGTGTAAAGAAAGGCGGTCGTTACTTTGGTGGTGGTGGTGTTGATGGTGGAAATGAGTGAAGAGGGAGTTGAGGATCCAGTTAGGCTTGGGGCGTGCGCAGAGTACACCAAGCATATCACAGTCTTGTTGGCGATGCTTTTGCTAATTTGCGCTCAAATTCTCTCAACCTACGCACCCATCAGGGCTGTTCTTGTTGCGTACTTATCGCGCGCTGCAGTGAGAAAGAAAGAGAGCTCTAGAATTTTTGCAGGTTGGGTACGTTTAGCTTTCCTTCCGACGGCGAAGCGCTTTAAAGAAAGAGGAAGATTTTTGTGGGGTTCCACGGTACAGTTTTGAAGGTATATGCTTTTCAATACTTGATAATAATTAAGTATATATTAATCAAATTCTGCACGTATATTTTTTAAAAGAATCATGCAAAGAATTTGTTTAGGTAGTTATTCATTCGTAAAATCTTTTGTTTTTTTAGAAAAAATTGAAGTTGACAGAATAAAATTGCATTTTATGTTATTTAAAAAAAAATCGGAATTAACAACCATGATGAATTTATAGGAAAATAGATAAAAAAAATATTAAAAAAATGATAAAAACACATTTTAAAAGCAAAATGAAATGTATAATACCATATAATGTTCTACAAAGTGTTCTTATTGAAGCTTCAATCCTGCTTTATCATGGCTGAATGATCATACTCAGCTACACTCGTTTCTTAATTTTTTTTTAAAATAAAAAATCTGTAAGATAAAATCATGTTTCCTGGAATTTTTAGGTGTTAGGTGAATCTATAGGTGTCCATAGATTACACGTACGGTTCACATGTTAGATTACTGGATGAGGGCAATGCTGTCATTTGACATGCTGGGGACACGTGAGTGCTGTTCGCGTGGAACCCGGGAAGTTGGAGCTGCTTTAAATGTGAGTGTTTTGTGTGTGATTTTTATGCAAAAGCATGAACTTTTGTTGCCTAACATGCAAAAGCCGAAACTCTCATGCAAAATACTAAATTTTGCAGTGAGTGGTTTTTTTAACTTAAAATCAGCGAGTATTTGTTTTTTTATACGTTCTTGAATGATTTTTATATTAATGTAATTTTAATTAAAATACTAAATACACACGAAGAAGCGAGAAGGATAGATGCGTCATCTATCACATCACGTCGACTACGTGGTTCTTTCTGCTATAACTTCAGGCCATCGACGTGGAAATATCATGGCAACTCATGCCTTGTACAGTCGTGGAAGGCAGGAGATGCTAGGTTGATTGTTGATGGAGTAACGACTCATTATTCTCGAGTATTATTTTTTTTTGTATTTTAAAAATTAAAAAAAATTGACTTGTTTATTTTAAATTAATATTTTTTTAATATTTTAGATGATTTTGATATACTAATATTAAAAATAAAAAAAATTATTTAAATTTATTTTTAAATTTAAAATGATAACACCTTCCAGCAGGGAATGGAAAAGCAACTACGAAAAACGAGCATAAAAAAGTCCGATGCCTGTCGTGTCGCGTGAGAGTGCTCGATTCTTTCGATTTTTCCAGAACTTTCATTACCGGCACTACCCGGTACCTGTACCGAAGTGTCAGCGTACATATTACTGGCACTACTGGTTACCAAACGTACCTTTGTCTCTTTCGCAATTCGTTGCTCGTTGTCAATCATAAGATGATTTTCTTGAAATGAGTTTGCAAGGGTTGAATAAGGTTTAATAGAAATGGTTATGATTATTTTTTTTATTATTAAATCAAGATAAGATTCAGGCTATATTTGTTTTTTAAAATTTATTTTTTGAAAAACTATTTTTAATTTTTTTTGTGCTTATTTGTTATTGGAAAGGTTGGTTAATGGAAAATATTTTCAGGTCGAAGAAAAATTTAACTTGGTTTCCAGAAAAATATTTTCCTAAAAAATTTAGGTGGAAAATATTTTCTAAAAGTTGTGAAAAATTTAGAAATATCATATTATTTGCTGTTTATATCAAATTTGATCCCCAAACTTTTGATTTATATATATATATTGAATATTTATTTTTCAATTTCATCTCTTAAAATTTAATTTTAATATTAACTTTGATCCTCATTTTTATAATTGTTATTTGTTTTTTCCTTATTATTTTTTTATTGAAATTTTTTATATATCAAATTTGGTACTCATTTTTTTTATTGTTACTTATTTTATTTCAAATAATTTATAAAATATTAATTATTATTATTTTAATTTCTTCATCTTTTATTTTTTTATTTTTTAGATTTGATCTCTATTATTTTGATTATTATTTATTTTATTTGATATGATTTATGAAATTATATTTTTTTCAATTTCATTCTCATTCAACTTTTTAATTTGTAAGATTTGTTCCTCGTTGTCTTAATAAACTTGAGAAAAATAAAACTAATAAGTTATTTTCCAACTTATTTTTCATGATATAACCAAACACTGGAAAGTGCTATCTAACTTATTTTTCATTACACTATCAAATATTAAAAAGTAATTCATTTTGTCAAATTCATTTTCTAAAAATAAATTACTTTACAGTAAACAAACAGATTTAGTTAACATGTTTTGCACTCTAATTTCCTCTTGGGTTGGTCCGGCGGCCATGGCCGGATCATGGCATCCCCCCCCCCCCCCTTCAGGAATTAGAAATTTATTTATTTTATTATTTTAATTAATTATATCGGTTTCTTGTTTTTATTTACATGCTACTGATTAGATTTATAACATTCATAATTTACCACGCCAGAGCTTTATTTACAGTTTAACTGTGATTTTTAAGATTTATAAAACTCGATTTTTTTTCCTTGTTATACGCTAATTTCATCCTTTTGTTATTCCATGTTTTATAAAAAAAATATTATTGATTTTATTGCGTTGGTTTAAAAAAATTTAATAAATATTTTAAAAAAATTTCAAATAAAAAATACTTCTAGAAAAAAAAAAAAAACACGGTGCTCTAACGCCTCTTTGGTGGTTCCCCCCTAATCGGAAAATTTTTGTCGGTTGTGTTGAAACTCTTCAATTGATTTGCGACAGAGCCAATTCATGTGATTCTGTTGGATTGTTGTTCTTCTGGATGCAACCTAGACTCCTGGCATTTTCACTAATAAAAGGGGTTAATTTTATCCTTCAGCTGGAATCTTAAAATTAGTATAAAAAAATTATTTTAAAAAAATACATTAAATTACTTTTAAAAAAAAAAAACTTAGTTCGATTGACGTGTGAACTGAGCACTTCGAAAAAAAATAAAATGAAATAAAGGATTTGCAATGTAATGTGTTATGGCCATGTTTAAATTTACAGGCCTCACAGCCCTCGTGTTTAAAATTCTAATGGACGGAGCCCAATCAAAACCCAAATCATGTGTCCGGAAAAAATGGGCCTGGGCGACACGTTGGGCCTATTTGCAATTCCAACCCCTAAAATGGTAGCCCAGATCCGTCAAACAAGTCTTTGCTATTTATTTCCATTTCTCTACTAGTTAGTGAAAATAAGTTGATGGAAAAATTTATGGTAAAGGGAAAATAATTAGTGTTATTTTATTAATTATTTTCTAGGATTCATTTTAAATAAAAATAGAAAACAAGCTTTAAATAATCACAATTTTAAAAGAAAAATTGTTTTCTCATTTAATACAACACCAAAGAAAATTTATTTTTCTAAACCATATAATATATAATTATTTTTAAAAAAAATTACCGTATTAAATGGTTTCATAATGTCTATTATTAACGAATAAAAAATCGACAATCAAAGCAGCTGGGAGTTGATTTTTTACCGTATCGTTTCATCTTGTTCATCTCCTGCATATTTAGTCGCTTTTAATCGTGTGGATTGGATTTCAAGCATTGCTGGGGGTTGTAATATAGCACTCCTACGGTCCTACCCTTATTTTCCCCACCCTAACTGAATAGTTTTTTTTTTCTTTTTTTTTTCAAGACAATTTTCGTGTATAGAAATGAAATTCGTTGATTTTAATTGAGTTAAATATTTCATTCATATTTATACTATATGTGCTAATATTTCTAGGAATTATTTTTTAGTCATTTCTTGAATTCAAATAGGAAAAACCCAGCAAATAGAGTAAAAATATAGTTGATCATAGCCATATATACATACCATT
>Ga0325402_1007439_pt1 | contig 10397 bp, 6 predicted proteins | sample PopdelMetagenome_22_FD_207212 | JGI IMG/M metagenome (GOLD analysis project Ga0325402, IMG submission 207212) | Populus deltoides microbial communities from Bellville, Georgia, United States - Xylem-PdKOR-R3 | ecosystem: Host-associated > Plants > Phyllosphere > Stem > Wood/Secondary xylem... | reverse complement strand
CACAAAAAAAACATTGGACGGGTTTTAAAAGAAAAGGTTTCTGTACACGTGGCTAACCATGATTGGTTATATGATACAAGCGGTGTTGCCTTGGAAAAAAGAACTGTTTTGGATGTAAAACACCGTAGTTCTGGGCGATACTTTTTAAAACAACAATCCCCATCCCTAGCCGACGCTGCGGCGCTCTCATCTCTCTCTTCTTGTCTCGCCGTATCAAGTCGACTCTATCTCTTTTTCTTGATTATTATGCTGTGTGTAAGCATTTATTTATGAAAATATAGATATAAATATCCCAATGAAGAAACATTTAGTAATCTGAAGTGTGCTTGAAACAATTTATGAGGGAAAGATGGATGGATGGATGGGTGCTCCTTTATTCTTCTTTTTTAGCAGAAGAAAAGGTTTGAGGAACCAACCAACCATCCCTTTCATAGGTTTCATGCACCTGCAGGTGGATGCTTGGCTTTTTGCTGAGGGATGGAATTTTTTTTTCTTTTTTTCATTTTTGTGATGGAACAAGATTTTACTGTTCTCATTTTTTAGTTTTACTTGCAAATAAATCCGAATACCTTCTTCCCTTTTTTGAAATTTAGATTTCAAAATCGGTTTGGGAACTACTCTAATGTATGGGATCTACTATAAATCTGTAGAAGCTTATCTGATAAAGCTTTAGTATGAAGATTTAAAGATTTAATGGCATCATTTTTTATTTTATTTTATTTAAAAAAAAAACAAAGAAAGAAATCGCTGCCAGGCCAGTGAATCTCAAAATCAACTGTAAGAAAATGTCAATTTTTATGGTGCCACTGCCATGCTGATTGATCACAGCTCATTGGCCTGCCTGTTGAATCGAGATGTGAATCAAGAGTCATTCTGCTGGTTCTGTGCTAGCCTGCTAGGTTCTAAACGAAGAGAAAGAAACCTTAGTTTTTCTTTTTTGTTTTAGCGGATGTTTGCAAGGAATTTTATTCCAAGTGTTGTGTTTGTGATAGGCTTTGCAGCTGCTCCCTCTATGTGGAGAATCAGGACTCCAATTTTAATCAATTTCCAGGTTGTTCGGAAGTTCAATTTGAATCAAATTAATAGATAAATTGAATTTATATATTTTAAAAAAATAAAATTTAAATCATTTTATATAGAGAATATAATCACCGTTATCTTATCCTCTCATTATCTCCATTTTATTTAGAATTTAATTTTTAATATTTAAAATAATTTCAAACCTAGTCAGTATTCAAATGTTTATACTTTATACGTTGTTAGAATGATTTTTTTAAAATATTTTTATTTTTTTAAAATTTATTTTTAACATAGCAAATTAAAATAATTTAAAATCATTAAAATAGAATCTGAAAAAAATAAAAATTTTGAAAAATAATTTTAAAATACAAAAATAAACACTAGCATTCATCGAAACTAAGTGACAGTGCTGCTTTCTATTGGCAAATATGTTCGGTTTTGAATGGACCTCTTTCTTGTACGCTACATAGGGATTTTTGTAAGCCAGTGGGCAAATCCAGAAAATGTCTTTCAAGCTTCTTGGTTATTGCCAATTTGCCTTAAAGATTTTCTTCGTTCTCAACCGTTGGGCTGTCCTTTTGGGAACTATTGCTGTGCAACAATTGCATGCTTAAATTGAAAGGGGTATGCAACGAAATCGTTGTTGCCTAATTAATGAATAAATCGAGATCTTTCTCTAATCACGTGATTATAAACCATTGGAATGCTCGAGAAAAAGCTTGTTTTCTCGAGTTCTCTCCACTCGCCGATGACCATGGGACCTGCGGACCTGCGAAACTGCAATGGATGCCAATTAACATTGACAGAGAACATTATCTGTGAATGAGCTTGGACATGTAGAGACAAACCATCACATTATTCAAGGACGAAATTTCGATATATATAGCTACTAGCACTGCTGCTGAGGTTTTATAGTTTACAGGTTCTCTGTTAATACAGAATTAATGGCAGCATAACAGGCAACAACTACACGGTAGTGGAAATTACTCTGCTTCCCGTTCTCCGTGTGTTCTATTACCATATCTCAAGCCCAAATGATTTGCCTATTCTTTCTGTGGAGCAATTACAGTTTTGCCTGTTCTTGAAGTTGTTCCTGTTCAGCATTTGATGGAGTTTGGTTAGAAGCACAGCTCGGAAAATAGAAGTAGCCGTAGCCGCACACAATAAACTTAATAATTTGCATCTGTACAGATATGAATTATCATGCAATGGTTGTATGGTATAATGGATGAACCCAGAGAAGTTGCTGGAAATAATCAATCGGGTAATCTCCGAAGAAAAACATCGGAGATTAAAAGATAAAAAGGCTAAGCGATATTCACAATGGAAATAAAATACATTCCTTCTGGCTGGACGACTGTAGAATTTCACACTGAAATTTTGTTAGCAGAGAATAGCTGGATAATCATCATGCTACTGTTACTCATCAGCTAGAATTCAGGGAGGTACAAGGTGTTATTCCAAGTAACAGGTGACTACAACTCTAACCCTTGATGCACAACTCCAAGTAGGGGTAAGGGCTGCATTCTCTAGGAACACAATAACGCAGCCAGTCTTTGTGGCATAAGCAACAAACTTGTTACTCAATGGTATTCTTGCATAAGCAAGAGAGGTTAGGTCTCAAGTTTGAGTTTTGACAATTCAACCCTAATAAATTGGATCACATTCATAAAAAAATAAAGAAGCCAGTCTTCATTGCAGATGTCACATCAGCTGAGATAGCTTTCTTGTATCTTGTCATCATCAAATGGCACTGCCTTGAACTTCTTGCTAGTATTTGATCCATTTATGTACAATTATTCATTTCAAAGAATACCCAAATACTTAATCCGTTTCCAATATGTTCAACTCCATCTCCTCATCTTAAGAATCAGATCAATACCCGTTATTGTTAGCTAATATTTGGTCCTCAATTTTTTGGTGTTCTGAACTTCACTTGATTGATTCTCAATGGCATTTATTGTGAGAAAAAAAAAAACCCTTAAATGGCATCGCCATACAACTCTCTGAAAACCCTCCTAACTCTCATAAAAACTAACTTCTAGTATAAGTCAGTCCAAAAATGAATTGAGCATGAAAGATCAAAATCGAACTAAATCCAGAAGCAACTAATATTACACTCACCTCTGACACAAAGAAGGCATGGAACCCATATGGAACTCTGTGGGGTAACTCAACAACTGCAACAGGATCAGCTGACATGGTTTTTGCATCAATCACATTCACTGATGATTTTCTGCATGTTAAAGATAAGAAGTTAGTTTTTTAAAAAATACCATGAGCCTGTAAACCACCTCATCCTCAATGCCCCTCAGAAAGAATAAGAGAAACAGAAAATTGAAAGAGAAAGCCTGGTGTTCCTTGACGGGGCATATAGCCAAATTTTTGGAATATTAGAGCAGTCAAAGTTCACTTGTTAAATTGGATGCTTGGATGGAAATTAAAAAAACGAAAAAAAAGATGGGCCAAAATTGTTGACAGGTTTACAAATTGAGGTAAAGGAAGTTTTAATTAAAAAGGGAAGCGATTACCCGGTACTTTCATCATGTGCGAAGAATATCAGGTAGCCATCATCTTCCTCGGAAGTGGTGCCTGGCTTACCAGGGACAAATACAGCCTCTGAACCAAATCTACCAGGACCAAGGTCAAAGATGCCTTTGACATTTCCTCCAACCTCAATCTTTCCTTTTCCAGGTTCAGGCTCTGCATGTAGATCAAATTTAACAACCCCTGTAACCTTTGCAATGCTGTCCAGAATTGTCCCATACACATATCTTTGTTTCCTGAATTCACACAAGATAATCATCAGGCAAAAATAATCAGCAGAAGACATAAGTCAATCAACAGCACAAGTACAATATGAAACAGAAAAATGAACTCAAGCCAAAGAACAACATTAGTGACACAACTGCAGCTCAGGGTAGATGTACACCTCCCAGTGTAACTCTCATTCACCCTGGGAAAATCAACTGCAGATTCTGATAGTTTCTTTTGTGAAGCTACACCACTTTTCATATTGAATCTCATCTCATACCTGCTCAAAAAGAAAAAAAAGGCCATCAGAAAGACATAAAGATAAACTACTATAAAATTCACAGGAATGTGTCATATTTCTCCTACAGCTCATTTGAAAAATTCTCAAGCTTTTCTTTGACATCCCCACTGACCATGTCCAAATCTGGATTTTGAACGCGGCAAGTGATTAAAACAATTTCATCCTCCTCCTCCCAGGCATTGGCTAGTAAAAGCAAGGAAATAAAGTTAGAATGGACTCATGAAGACAGGACAAAATCTAGTATCTTATTCATAAGCCAATAGAAGCCTTCGTATATTTGAAGTTCCACTAAAATAAATCTGTGAAATATGACAAACAGATTATTTCATCCAAAAACAATGTCAACTTTGTTCACCGTACACATCTCTGAAGAGAAGCCAGACTATCAGTTTTAAGAACAGGAATCTGCCATGACAAGGACTTTTCAAGGCTAAAGAGGAGCCTGAAAGACAGTCTACTGCAGTTTTTATATACTTGTTCACGTCACTTTGACTTATTGATTTATGTCTTCTAGATTTACGCATGTTAAGCCGAAAGATAACAATTTTCGAAAACCATGCATCGAAAAACTGACCACAGATTTTGTACAAGGGTGCCTCTATGTTGATTGAAATTACTAGGCATGCAGATTTGGCTAGGCAGTCCCAGCAAATTGGAATATGAAGCTTGATGTAAGCTATGACACAAAAGATCAACTTCTTATCCAATACCAGAAACTAGGATAAAGCATAATAACCTAAAGATATGCTGGGCAAGTGTGTTCATATTACAGATTTATCAACTCAGAGAATAATGTTTTTGGCATTTAAATAGACATGGGAAAGGTTACAATACTATTAACTCAGAGAATGACGTTTTTGGAATTTAAATATACATGGGAAAGAAAGTAGCGCACCATTGTGGAATATGAAGCAATTTGGTAGCTCAAACCATTTGATTAGGAGGTCATCCTTTGCATATCGTGGAAGGACACCAAAACGAGCTTTTTTTGTTGCATCAAATGTGAATATGAGCTTCTTTTCTTTCACCATTTCCTGAAGAGTTGTCTCAAGGAAAATATTTAAGGTTGACTGTTTCCATCACATTCCATACCATGAATGAAATCTAGTGCATGCATTCAAGTACTACTGTGAATTTTCATGCAAGTTACATGAGGCTGCTTTTGGCTGTCAAGAAAGTTTTGTTAGAATCAATCTGGAAGTGAAGAAAGCAAAGCAAAGCAAAAGTAAGGGAAACTGATCTTAAGGAATATTTTGCCTAGAATTTGGAAGAAAGGTTTGCAGGAAAACAACCATAACTTTCTTATACTGCTTTTCCGCAAGCAAAGGTTGGACAAGATCCGCGAGGCATTTTCTAGCTAGAATTAGCTAGCTGTTGGTTGCTCTTATTTTTGTTACAAACAGATCAACAGAAATGAGGGACCAGCTTACATACCTTCTCCTTAAAATAAAAATGCTGGAGATTAAAATCAAAATAGTATAATTAACCCATGGATAGCATTGAACTTCACTGTTGCTTAGATTAGGTTACAATTAACAGAAACTCTACTTGTTAAGTATTTGTTGAAATTACTGGTCCGATATGCTCTCTATTTAGAGTCATTTATTTTTAATAGAAGATTATTAATGATGATCCGACAGTTTACTGGTTTAATCACATAAACTTGTGAAATCTTTTACACCTAAAAAATCTCAACCACAAAAAGGACAGCAAAAGGAACAGCTACTCTAAAACATGCAATATTAGTAAGACCTGTACATATATCCAGTGCAAATTATTCACCCTCGAAATCAATGATTCGTGTTTTCCAGAGTCTGACCAAGAATCTAATTATATTTTATGAGTTGGCATCCCTCCTCCCCTCTCTCACAATACTCTCTCTATGCAAAATACTCTCTCTAGTTATATTTCTATGCACTTTTAAATCTCAAGTTTATAATTGCCTTTCACTTACAAAGATATTCATGAAAGACACTCATATGCATGCATGTATCATGCTGAACCTTGTGAACAGTTCATTCATTTGTTTTATAAGCACTGTGAATTGTGTCCATAAACTGCAATAACTGAGAAATTATTGTACCTTTGGTCGGAAGTACAAAGGAAGATCCATAAAAATTGCATAGTTCTCTGTAATTGCAAAGTCATGCATCAGTATGGGTTCTGATATAGTTATTGGTACAGGGTCATGCATGACACCATCCTTTGAAATGACTCTGTATGTCACATATGGTGGTTCATGTGAATAGCCAAAGGTAAACATCTCTCCTGCATTAAGGGATTTTGAATGTCAAAAATGTTTCACTTCAGTAAAACTTGTTGCCGAGGTACCTTTTCATGCAGGACATTACCAGTGAATGGATCCACCTTTGGATGAGCAGTGAAAGAATGTTTTAGTCTTTTTTCATAATCCAACAGGCCAATAGTTTGCAGATCTCCATCTTCCATAACTTTAACCACATCTGCAAGATTCAAAGGACATCTCTCCAGTTCTACACAAAAGGACCGCAAAAGAGCAACAAACAACTCACCCACACAAAAAATTCTTTGATCTTCTGATAAGTATGATAAAGAGAAAAGATGTGCTTACAGGGTTTATCAGCCTCTTGAAGTGCCAAAAGTTTTCCATGGTGATAAATGAGATTTGTATTACCTGGAAGAGGGTTGCAGACAATTATTTTCTTTTAACACTCTATTTTATGAGGATGATTAATAATGTGAGCGGCAACTAATAAACATAGATGTGGATGTCATCTCCAGATCAAACTTTAAAGCCAACCAAAAGAAACCCAACTTACCAGTCCCATTTCCATATGACATGTCCAATACTTTTGTTTTTGCTCGAAGCATTTGCATGTTAACCATAAGTAATCCGAAAAGCCCTTTGAGGTCTCCAATCTGCAAATGACAGGTCAAAGAACAAAAGATAATTATTCAAGAGAAAACATGTACAACAAGGTTCAAAAACTCTTGATTGGCAAGCAAAACTACAAGAGGTGTGACAGTACCGAGACCTGAGAGCATCAAGAAATCTTAGATTCAAAATTCACCCAAGGCTCCTAACTTTGGAGTGAGATATATACCATATAAAATTCTAATCTGCACTTTCTCAGGAAGGTTTCATAAATGATTATTGTCATATTACTATATGTAGTATAAAGACAGAACAAAGGAAAATATCTATATAATAAAATGTACAGGTCGCATTCCATGGTGAGTGTTCCAACCAGCCATATAGCTTTCTTTTGAGTAAATGTATCAAATAAAGAATCAACCCCTTTAATTGAAAATTCTGCCAAGTAGAAGTTTTAACTGGCAGAATGAGACTGAAATTGTGATTGAAAGAAAACATGAGAGCATAATCATAATTAAAGATGAATTATTAAAGTCTCTTTCAGACTGGTCAAAGAAACATAATCTTGACTATTTCTTATACTTGACATGAATACTGTTAGGGACTCCAATTGCGGCAAATGGAGTCCCTAGCAGTAGCAATATTTATGTGAAGAATAACTTGTTATCTAACTCAGAAAAGAGGCAGGCATTGTATAATTTCCACATCCTAAGTGCTATACAGTTGAAATCATCATTCTCTTAACATCACAATAATTTGAATCTTTAGAGTTGGATAACAGAATTGTCATAGCTTTGTACATAAACTTAAAATGATCCCCATAAATGTCACAAAATAATTCCATTTTAAATGAAAAATATTCCTATTCAGTTGGTTCGGGACTGTACCTTCATAAATTTGGCACCTCCAAAAAACTCTTCTTGTTTAAGTCTTGATGTCCTCACAAAACGACGGACATATGCTGCTTTTCCATCTTTAATGCGCATACCATGAATCATTCTGCAAATACATTTGACAAAATATATTTAAAGTCATAATTGACTTGGTAAGTGAATAAATGTAATCCTGATGGATTGGAAGCCACATACAACCCTTGGAATCTAAACAATTATGAAGGAAGAAAAGGTGCTTAAAAGAAAATGGAAATAACCACCTATGTATAATGCAAATGAAAACAGATTATCATGACTGGTTATGTCTACAAATAGGCATTCCAATAGTCTGATCACAAATTCACACACAACAGATCTACCACAACCATCTTCAAATAATTCTTATTGTATAAGTTGATGTCCGTGACAGGAACAACAATCAGGCTCTGTGAAGAGTTCTTGATTAAAAAAAAACCTTTCTTCTCTTTCTTGTAAATGCATTGGAAGAACAAAAATGTATTTGCGAACCATTATGGATGAAACAAACTCTCTACTTTGTTCTCAATTGCAAAGTATTGCCAATGTGTCTTGCCTATGGAAACTCGAGTAATTATTTCTAAGGTTGTGCAGAATTTTAATTCAACACCATCATGATGCTTACGTTTGAATACACTCAATATCCATTTTAGGTATTCTTACCACCAGATCGAGTTTGCATAACTCATGTATCTGTTAAACAAACATCAAGGAAGGAATGATGAAGACAAAAGCATTAAATGCTCACTTTCGGTGGGTGACTTCATTAAAACTTGACATTCTATAAACATCGACTCTGACAAACTCAGTGTAGAATGTCAAGGCACACATAAAATCCACATATCTATTAGTGCTCCAATTGAAACCATTTGAAGTAAAACTAGGTGAACAGCATTGACAAGCCTAGGCAGAGAAGAAAAGGTAAAGAGGAAAACACCAGGCACTAAATTACATTCCACTGCCACCATAAATTCAGTGTTCTAAAAAATAATATGGAATAGACATGCATTTGATTGATTGTGCTTGATAGTATAAAGAGAATTTGGCCGCAGAACATAAGATGTTAGGCCAACGAAAACCATCACATTGTAGAAATTGGGATATAAATTTGCAGAGACAACAAATGGAACAAACAAAATCTGCAATGTATTAGCGCAACATACCCATCTCCATCAAACCTGCGCAACCATCAAAAACAGAAATTAGCACGAACATTCAACTGACCAATCACTCTATTTTCATTTCCAATGACAAAGAAACATTTTCAAGATGTTGACACAAATAAAGAGAGCATACCAATGGTATCCAGCCACTGGTACAAGCTTCGGGTTAGGACCCACCCTCACAAATTCCCCATTCAGGCAATCCTAAAATTAAAAATAAAAACAAGCATCTTAGCTTAATATAAACATCACATGCAACACAGATTGCCTAAGAAAATTAATATACATAATTAAACTATACAGATATGGTCTATTTTTCTGCAATTGATTTAGAGTTAACTGATATATAAAAAAACAAATTAATACTATTAAAAATTCTGTTAAACTAGACATTTTCATGAGTGAGAGGAGGCGCGTGGCCTAGTCCACAGGAAAAATCGTGGTCCAAGTTTTTAGACCTTAAAAACTCAGTAGTCATTTTTACATCCAATTAATGTTGTACAGTACCTGTTCTGCTTTGACTACTCATCGCAATCTAGTTTTCTATTATAGTTTATAAGTCAACAACTCCCAGAGGACTCAATACTTAATTAAAGAGAAAAAATTCTCACAATTTCAAAATTCAAACACACGACAGCACATAATCAATCATTTATAAACAAATCCAAACTTTACATGAGACAAATCGTTGACGAGGGAATATTATCAATAGAAATCATTCTATCGTTACTCTTAGAAAATTAATTAATTTTATCAAATAAATAAAGCAGTACTTACAGGTAGGTAGCCTTTAACGGGAAGGTCTTTAACAGGAGGAGTTTCATCAGGAACCGGAGCGAAGTTGCCGGAGAGGTAATGGTGAGATTGAGAGGTATCATACATTAATTTAACAATCAGCTTTTCCAAGTAGTCAATAAGTTTTGAAGTAAGTCCTTTGTGTGGCTTTGGATTCACTTCCACTACCGTGCTTCCTGCTCCGACGCCGATCTCTTGCTTTTTCTCAACTTGTGATTTCTCCGCCATTTTGCTTTCTCTAAATTGTGAGCACTGAATTGTGATAAAATTGGATAGGAAGGAGATGGCTTGACTGGTTAAGACATCACATTGCAGATATTTTTTGGTGTCGGGTGTGGACTTGTATTTTTCCGATAATGGGCGATGGTGCTACTGGCCACGTATTTATATATTAGATATTAACTATTACAAAAAAAAAGTGTGTATATAAAATTAACTATATAATTTAGTGTTAATTTAAACCAAAAAATATGTCTCTTGTTCCTTATTTCTTAATTGCTAAAAAATATAGGAATAAAATAAATTTTTCAAACAAATCTCAAATCCATTACTTATTTTATTTGATTTCTTCACTTTAGTTCTTTTCTAAAATTACTTTACTT
>Ga0325402_1007438_pt1 | contig 10399 bp, 9 predicted proteins | sample PopdelMetagenome_22_FD_207212 | JGI IMG/M metagenome (GOLD analysis project Ga0325402, IMG submission 207212) | Populus deltoides microbial communities from Bellville, Georgia, United States - Xylem-PdKOR-R3 | ecosystem: Host-associated > Plants > Phyllosphere > Stem > Wood/Secondary xylem... | reverse complement strand
CCATCCGTGATAGCTGCAACTCATGGCAGTATCAGTGAATCTCTCCAGCAACAGCAGTTAATTTGAACCACGAAGCAACAGCAACTCGTTTTGCAGTAGGTTTTCACACTTGCAGCTCTTCTCAAACCAAGTAGCACAGTTTAAACACACCAGTAGCTCAGAAAAGCATCCGCCGCCGCCGGCAGCTTAAACAGCAGCTTCAACAGTAGCTTCCTAACGTACAACAGACCTTCCTTCAAGGCAGCAGCAACCTCAAATGTACCAGTTTTTAACCAACACTCCAGCCTCAAAAAAGGCAGCAAATAATAGTAGAAAAACAGCAAATATTGGCAGCAATAAGGACATTTTACGGTAGTAGCAATTCCAACGCGAAAAAAAATTCATGGCTTTCGATAATTTTGTTCAACCTGCCATTTCTTACTTCGATGGTCATTATAATTATTTGAGCACATTGATGGGGACTTTTTTAAGATTGAAGGAGCATTGAAAATCTTTTTTTAATGAATAATTAAATCACCATCTAGATCAATAATGATGATGTGCTCGATCAAGTTAAAGAATAATCTTTTCCAATTGATTGATCAATCTATCTTGGAAACCATTTTTTTTAGAAAGAAACCTCCAAGGATAATTAGAAATCAATGAAAAAAAGTACAAAGGAACATCTAGGGCAAAGAAACAATAGCTTCAAGCACTTTGTACGAAATTCAAATTTCTTAGAATAAATATGTGAGAGTCGGTTTTGAATTATTTTTCATGAACGATGGTAATTATTAATAAGATGTAAATCCATAGTGATAAAAATAGAGGATATCACCATTATTGAGAAGATTTTTCGATCATTAGCGCTAAAATTCATTTTTATTGTGTGTTTAATAAATGAATCTAATGATATTAATGAATTGCAAAGTTCATTGCTAATTCATGAGCAAAAATCAAATCGATAAAAAATGAAAGAGCAAGCTTTACGAGTTTCATTTAATAATCATTTTTCTACCTCGCAAAGAGGTGGTTAAGGAAGAGAAAGGAGAACAAGCAACAATAATTATAGATTCATGCGTTAGAAATTTACAGATAATCAGCCTTTCAATTTTAAAATAATAAAAAAAGGTTATGACAACAATCAATCAAGTTTTTACAAGCCAAAGACAATATCCAAATTGAAAAGTTGAATGCTTCACATGTTATAGGCATGGACATAACAAGTTAGAATGTCAAGCTAATTTGAATAAAAATGGTGGTGGAAAATCTAATTTCACATAAAATAAAGAAGAAGTATCCTTATTGATGGCTGGCTTATCATATGAATGAGAGAAAAATCACTAAAATTTATGATACTTAGACACTCTAGGAGCTTAGAAATTAGAACTTATGGATGCAAAAGACAGACTAAAAAACAAGAATTGAGATCAACATAAAGTTGATTGGTGAAAAAAAGAGAAGAGCTAAGAAAGGAAGTTGAATGTGTAACTAAGAAGAGATAAGTTGTTTTTGGGTTGCTAAAAAATGAGCATAGTAGTGTTAAACTAGAGAAGAAAGCAGTAAGAGATCAACATAAGCAAGATGTTGAGTCACTTAATCATAAGCGTGAATATTTCATGAATAAAATGGAGCAAATTCTAAATGGTTCAAAAGGATTCAAAAGATACATGCAAATATCTTGTTAGGAATTGAGATGCAGAAGGAGGAACTTGAGAGTAATATTGATAAAAAAAAAAATGAAGAAATAGAAAAATATTTTAGGGGATAAAAAGAAAGCATTTGATCTAGAAAAAAGAAACGAGTTTCAACATGTTGGTTCTTTTAAAGAAAAAAACAGAAAAAGAATAGGAATAAGTTGCTTTAAAAAAAAGAAACTTGATGCTGAGAAAATTGAGAATCCTATGGAAGATGCACCATAATTAGTAGATAATCAAAACCCACTTGTAACATCAGCACATAATGATTAACGATCACAACGTGTTGGAAAATGACCTATAAAAATGAGTGATTATGAGGTAACTAAAATTATTGTCGATCAGTCTAGTGATCCACTTACTTATTTTTCTGTAATGTCATATTGTGCTCCTGTAACTTTTAAACATGGCATAAAAAAAACAAAATGTCTACCACCATTACTATAACCGACACATAAAAATTTTGATAAAAGAGCCAACAAAAACAATAAAAGATCAAAAGAAGATGGACCAAATTGGAATCATTATTATCATTGAAAAAACAAAAACTCTAAAGAATAAAATTGAAAGCCATAAAAACTTTGACAAAAGAGCAAAAGATAAAAATAAGAAATTAAAAGTAAAAGGACCAAATCAAAAAATATTATCAATAAAAATTAAAAGGCAAGGGTTAAATTGAAAAACAACAAAACTTTAACAAAAAGAAAAATTAAAAAAATATATAAATCAAAACTAAAATGATCGAATCTGAAATACCAATAACAATGAGGATCGTAGTATATTTATTGGGTTAGGATAGAGAAATGAAAAGGAAAAAAAAAGGGTCATCAGCGATAAACCGGCAACTTCTGGACATCATGTGCCACTCCAAATGGTAGGGGAGATGATGAGGAATAAAATAACACGGCTAAAGCTCATTTTTTAGCATCTAAAGCTACTGCATGCACCACCTAAAGTATGCGCCAAAAACTTTTTCAAATTAAAAATATTATTTTAACGATCAATTACATAACTACCATTGACCAAACTAACAATTAACACAAAAAATATGATTGAAAGAACATAATACCCCTGGCCTCCAATGAATTAAATTTCTTGAATCTAAGAGTACATGTGTAATTTCAGTGTGTATAAAAAAAGAAAATGTTGAAATACCCCTACCTGGTATGTTTTTACACTTAGAAGTATTTTGGTTATTTTACTGTTTATAAATGTATTAAATCAACCAAAATGCCCTTAAATAAATCCATAAGGCCTAAAATACCACATAAAAAGACAAAAACAACCGTGAGTTAAAGTCAAGCAAATTTTATGTGAATGATAAAAAGTCACCACAATATAGTGATGAATAGAAAAATGTGAGGGAGACTACAGTAAATCACCCATTAATTTTATTATATTTGATATGTTATGTGTTTTAAATTTTTCAACATTTGCATCCATGTATATATATTGAGCTATTCAAACTACATTACTGCAGGAAAAAAGATGTTGAATATATTTACCCATGAAGTTAATGGGAAACTCATATATCACTTTCCTTAAATTCATAATTTAAATCCAGCTATGACATAGTTAATTGACATGATTGTTAAGGAATTATATTTTTAAATTTGACTTTTTAAGTTTAAATTTTGAAATTAAAATTTAAGAAAATTTATCAAATGTTTCTAAATATATTATACCAAAATAAAAATATGATCTAAGAAATATTTAATCTCAATTAATTCATAAAGTGAATTAAAATTACACATATTGGGGGGAGAAATCAATCAATAGCTTCTGTATTCACATCACAATTTACTATTCTTTCATTAAAACGAATCATATGGGCTTCCCTCATATGTAACATGCACTGGATATAACGAATTAGATCTGCGTGTAGAGTAATGAAAATGAAAGACATTATTGTTATTATTAAATTCATATACAGGGATTGATGAAACAAATTAAATTCACTTAATCCAGTGTTCAAGTTGTTTCCACAAATGTTGGAATATGATATATATTAAAAAAATAATAATAACTTGGAGCCTTCTTATCGTAAAAAGCCGCAAGGCCCTTTCAGCACACAATTGCCAATTGGAAGCTTGGTTGCATATATAATTAATTAAGCTGGAGACGGTTTGGATAATCTCGTGATTAGTGATGAGTAAAAACGCATTCATCATCACAAATTATAGATTAATTGCGGTCCAATCATATCATGATTGGATGAGGTGTGCTTGTTTTTTTAAAAAAACATCACGTCCATGAATATCACTCGAATCTAATAAAAATTATTAAGAGAGGGATAAAAAACGCAGAAGTAAGGCTAATACCAAAATCAAGACAATCAACTATGACTGCTTTCCTCGATTTTTTTTTTTTTGACGTTTGGGATATAAAATCGTGTAAACATGTTATCAGTTTATTATCAAATTTAGAAGAAAGGGTCAATTTAACAGTTTTACTGATAGAAATTTTTGTTGGTACTTACGCTCATAATCCATCGGTAAATATTTTACTAACGGGCTCACGGATGAAAACACTCCGTTGAAAAAACTCTTGTTTGTAATTTATGGTTTGTCGGTGACCTTGCAGGTAATAAATTTACTGATAAATTTATAAACGGACAAAGCCCGCCAAAAACATTACTTGCTTCATTTCATCGGTATTTCCCTCAGGAAGTTTGTCATATAACCGACAAAATATCATCTATAATTCTTTTAGGGATGTAACAATAGCTGTGACATTTGCAATAATTCTTTTCCAACTCTCTAGAATATACTGGCAGATATGGTCTGTTGGTAACCTCATCAATAATATTTTAAAATATTTTTTAAAAAATATATATTGAATAGAAGTAGAAAAATAATTAAAATAAATTAAAATAATATAAAAATTAAATATTTATTACAACTATAAACATTTGTATGTTCAAATACAATAAATCTAAAACAAAGGCAGCGCTGGAATAGGAGGAGGAGGAGGTTGGTTGTCACTAAGACCGTGGAGCCAATAAAGAAAAGCACATTGATCATCAATATGTGATCTCATCTTCATTACCACTCGGCAAAATTCTTCATAATACGCAATTATTAGTTCATATTTTTTATTAAGATGGGTCGTCTGATTCTATATTTGTTGGTCTAACATTGCCTCAAACTTGGAAGTTTGAGTGCTTGCAATTGATTGTGAGCATCTAATGATCAAAACCCTATGGGTCATCCTCAAGTTCTCGGTCGTAATGTTAGAGAGTCTGTATATCTAATTCTATCGGGCCCACTGGACGATCCTGCCTCTAACCATAAATCTAGATCGAGATCCAGATCAGTCGAAGGATCGTCCTCGTATCTCTCCTTCAAACAGCTATTATATGTATCCTAGAAAGAAAAAATAAATTCATCAAATTGAAGGAAATTATAAGTTCATGAAAAAATGGTTGAAAACCAACATACCATAAAGTGTTAAGTTCAACTATCCATGAACTGTTGCGCTCCTTTTTGGAGGTCACCACTCCATACATGCGTTTCAACAAAAAGCTCCATCGGACTTGGCTCGTGTCCAAGAACTATAGCCTACAAGATAAAAATATTGTCAATTAAATATATTTATAAAAAATAACAAATGAAAAAATGAAAGTAATAAAGAAAAATATTATCATCCGTTTTGCATGTAAAATGAATGGAACGGAGCCGTCGATGTGTGTGGTAATGAAACTGTGAACACGCTGGTGTTGGTTCTCCTTATCGAACTGTGACTGTAAAGTGAAACGTATGGACATCACAAGTTGAATGTAGTCTGCCCACACAGCCTCCGAGATATACAGTGGTCTGAAATCCTTCCAAACTGTCATGTCATTTCAAGCTGGAAGCTCAATTTCTCTAACATATTTTTTTTTTGCTTTCTTTTGCGCCTCGTACCAGAAATCACAAAACCTATATGTTACCAATAAATTATTTGTTAGTAATTGAAAAATAAAATTTTAATATTTGAAATGAGAAAAATTATCCTGATTTTGATCTTACCTAGTTGCAGTGCCATTCTCCTAAACCCTCCTCGCAACATTATCATTAGCTCTCTCTCATTCAAATTTTTCCTTGCAATAAAAATTTCTAAACGGAAACTTTCAGTAATTTCAATAAACTAACCAAATTAACATAATAAAAAAATATTTAAGTTAATAGTCACCTTAAACCTTGAAAACCATGCATCGACTTACGGTTTCCATTCAGAATATTTAGAAACCTGACTCCATTAAAACAATGAATTTCCCATCGATGATTTAAAGATCGATGTTATTGCTCTTGCAGCCTCAATGTTTGTAAACCTGAAATTGCATTCGTTAAATAAAATTAATTTTTTTAAAAATTATTAAACATGTCATTGTGAAACCAAGTCAGACTTTCATGGAAAGGTCGTCCTTCCATTAGGCCTTGTATCTGTGAGTAAATGGATCCCATAATGACCCTCCCTCAACATTACGGCACTGAACCCGATGACCCCGCATCATGAGTTGATACCTATGCCTCAGGTGCTTGTTCTTGGTCGGTACCTAATGACCTATGATCATCAGCATCTCTGCTAGAAGAACTAGTAGCAATCATGTCCTCACGACGTACAACAGACTTGCCTCTAGGCATCTACACAAATTAAAGGGAAAATTAGAATAATTCAATTTAGCATAAAATTCTCATTTTCTAAGTGGTAGTATATTTAATCCTAAATTTACAAAAAATTAATCTAAATTAAAAAAAATTCAAAATAATAATTAAAAATAATCCTACACGTTTAATTCAAATTGAACAACAAAATTGGAAACAATAACTAAAATTCTTCAAAATAATGAAAAAATTTATTTAAATACCAATTAAAATTCAACACAAAATTGAACAAGAATAATTACAAAAAAATGAAAAAAAAAATAAAGAAGAAAAAGGAATGAAAAAATCTTACCTTTATGGCATGCTTAGTGTCGGTTGAGAATTAAGAAAAAAAGAAAAACAAAATAAATGAAAAGGGATTGTTAAAACACCCCAAGAAAAAATGAAAAATAAGGAGAAAAATAAAGAAAGACAACATACCTTAGGATGAGAAGAGAAGATGATGCTTGATTTCGACTTGGGTTGTGAACAAAAATAAGAGGATGAAAGAAGAAGAATTAAGAAGATGAAGCCTCGTATGATATGCCCGTGGTCTTTATATTAGGTTTTACCGACAAACTTCGATGGAATATTAAATATTAAAATTTTTAAAATTTTCATTGGTGATTTTGTCTGTGAAATCAAGTTTAGATTTTCAATTTGCATGAAAAATTTCAGAAATCCCTACAAATATTGCTAACGGCTTTTTATTCCATTGGTGATTCCATCAGTAAAAGAGTAAACAGTCAAAAAAGCATTAATTACCAGCGCGTTGGAATTCTCATTCTCTTGGGGAACATGTACCACATTTGAAAGAGTATTAATTGTCATCACATTGGAATTCTCATTTCATTGTTGATTTGCTTGGTAAAAAAAACATTAATTATCAGCTCCTTGAGAAGTGTATAGCACCTTAAGAAGTGAACAATTCTCATCTACACTGGAATATATCAATGGAAACATGTTATCGGTATATTAGTGTGTGTATAATTAACACTATGAACAGTGTCAGGGAGAAGGAAAATAGTTCCCATCACCACTAGAATATATCAACGAACACATTCCATCGGTATTTCCATCGGTTTAAAACGGTGTTTGATGTCAGATTGTATCTATATTCCTTATATATTCATTGTGCAAATACTTAAATTTACAGCTGCACGCACAACATAATAACACCAGTTCACATCACAACAATAAAACATGTTAATTTCAACGCACAACATAAAGTTCAAAACATCATTCACTTAACGTCAAAATCAACAAAAATATTATCGGTGATACAAAAATTTGAATTTTCTTCTATGTCATTAGACAAAGCAACTAACTTTCATCCTGAACAAACTATATAGATACAGATTGTATCTATATCGATCAACTAACTTACTAAGTTGAAAGACATCATCTCTTATAGTTAATTCATCATTTTCATCCTGAACAAACTCGACACGACCCATGGGTTTGGTTTTCACTATGAATAACCAATCAACTCTTAAATTATCCTTTTTAAAATAAAAAAGTGTATGTGTAATAAACTTGCTAGCATTGCTTGGTAAAAATAAAGACATTATCAATATTGCAGAGTCTAGCCTTTAAATTAGTTTCAACCAAATTATGATGGAGATTTACTCTGATTTCTCTATTAGTGGTGTCATACAAATAGCATTTGAATAAAAAAAGTATATTATATTTGTTATGATATTTACAATTCAATTATCTTTTCTAACTTCCTATAATAGACAACTTCTAATGCATTAAAAGTCGAACTCATAACACAAACCTTGATTCATTTATATCATATTCATAACCATATTCTTATAAGGATTACTATTGTCATCTACAACTCTATGCAAATTGCTAATACAAGAAGTTGACTCAACCATCCTCCCTACCATTGTATCATGAGGAACAAATGGTTCTCCGTGTGTAAACTAACACAGGTATTTCTCCATTAACCTTTTTTGTAGAATATACATTGTTACAACATCTGAATTGATTTTTTTTATTCTTACACCTCTTGCATGGACATCTAATACCACCTCTACTAAATTTTCTCGACTTAGATATTGCATAATTAATAAAACCCTGAATTTCATTACAATAATTCATTTTTTGCACCTCTTATGGTGAATCTTGATACATCTATGAACGATCATTCATTACTTATATCAAACCTATATAAATAATGATGACAACATGTATTAATCAACTACGTTAACTAAATAAATTTTTAAAAATATTGGTTTAACTCAATCTTGTTCAATCTATTTTAATAGTTCTCTTAATTCATTATCAATTATATAACTACATAAATTCAAATTTCTACATATTTACCGAAAATTACAACTCGGCAATAAAATTGATAAAATATAAAATAAACCCGTTAAATAAGCTATTATTTATTTCATCAAAAACACCGAAGTAAAAAATTTGACTTAAGTTTCATCAATTTACAAACAAATATAATTTTACAAAATATAAAACAAATCATAACATGTACAAATCATAAATGCATATAATAAAATTGTATGAGAAAAAACTATAAAATAAGTAAAAACCCAAACAAAATATATATACTACAAAAATATGCAAAAAAAATAACATTTAAAAATTATGTTCAAATAAAAAAAAAAGTAAATTAACTTACTTAAGATGGAGAATCCTCAATAAAATTTGAATAAGAACACGGAAGCTGACAAATTAAGTGTTGTGGTTGCCGGATTTGTTGTAGAATGTTGAATTGCGTTAAGTTCGAGGGGAGGAGGGGGTGGCTGTTTTTTGCAAAAAAAATACATAAGAAAGAAGGAGAAATGGAGGAGGGGAGAGGAGGGGAGATCGCTAAGTCATAAATTAAATACTACCGATGGATTTACCAAAGAAATTATTTCACCAAGTATTCCATTGGGCAATCTATCGGTAAAAAGTACCACGTCATCATATGATTTATCTTTTTGAGTCTCACTGTAATACCTTCTATAATTCTATCATTATATACCGACGGATTATTTCAATCGATATATTTACGGACGAACTTTACCGTCGGGTTAATTCTATCGATAAAGTCATAAAAAGTTACACGTCGTTGTACTTTTGTGGTTTTTTTAATCCTTCTTTTTCCACTGTAATTCCCTCGGTGTTTACCAACAAATATAATGATGGAAAAGTCTATTAGTAAAACTCACCGCAATCTATACATAGTTTTTAGTTTGACAATTAACCATATATTATTTCAAATTTCATTTAACACCAGTGTTCTATCAGATGCTTCTAACAAGATTAATGGAGAAGTAATTTGATATTTACCTAGCTAAAATTAATCATATTTTCTGCATGAAAAACCATAACGATACTGAAGTGGGGCTAGCATGGGTTCCGCCTCCACTTGATCACCGGCGGCAGATGGTTTTATCCCCACCATTTGTACCACAAAATGCGTGTCAAGTATGTCATAACACACTAGCTTTTGTATTGATATTAAACATATAGAATTATTTGGTTATGTATGAATTAAAAAAAATAAGTTTGTATTGAAAATAATATATGTGACGGTACGTAGCTTTTGGCGTTCTGAAAAGAAAAGGAAAAAAAAACCCAAAACGTCAACGTTATTGATCGAAACAAACACTAGATATGCAATGGGCTGAACAATTAATTAGAGAAATAAAATCATGAAAGACAAGCAAAAGGAGAGAGGAAAAAGAAAAGTAAATTCATCCCATTCTAAGAATAAGTTAAAATCTGAAATAACAAATTGTGAATTGATAGGTCACACAAGTTGAATAATGTTTGAATAATTGTGAACATAGTTCTTGTCCTAGTTGCCAACTCGATAAGGATCTTAGGTCTTCCCGTTGGTAGTTCAATCCTAAATCAATGATTGAACGAATTAGTCAAAATAAATGGAGGAAAATTTTATTTGAATCACTTAATCATTTTAAGTTGTATGTAACTTTACCAACAAAAAAAAAAGCAATGCGTACATTAAAGAAATAAGATACATTATTTTCTGACTTTGCGCAGAAAATATCTTTTCATTATTTTCTTGCTTCTTTTGTGGGATTTTCTCCGAGAAATGATGCTTGGACTAATAATTCAAAG